>Ga0224545_1000064_pt1 | contig 20832 bp, 18 predicted proteins | sample 714P12024metaG_FD_179906 | JGI IMG/M metagenome (GOLD analysis project Ga0224545, IMG submission 179906) | Peat soil microbial communities from Stordalen Mire, Sweden - 717 P1 20-24 | ecosystem: Environmental > Terrestrial > Soil > Wetlands > Peat | place: Sweden: Norrbotten County, Stordalen... | reverse complement strand
CAGACAAGAAATTGCCAAGTTTTTCTCCTCATTGGGACAAACGGCTGCTGTCGCTAGCCGGTAACGATCTCCGCTTCGAAGCGCAGACTTTGCCATTGGGAGCGATCTTCGTGTTGGGAGAGAGAGGATCGGTCCCGGATGCGCCATTTCTTGAACAGCTGACGCCCCGAGAGGGACTGCTGGCGCTGGTAGCGAATTCGTACGCAACTAACCTTCTGGAAAAGGAAATGCGAGCACGCGAGTTCGAGTTTTTCGGCCGTATGCTTGGGAGGGTCCCAATCCGGCGCTTGCGGCCCCGTGAAGATCCGAGCCGGATCGGTGAACTGTGTGACGCAATTCTCCGATCGTACGATGAGATCAGGACTTAACCGTAACGCTGTCCTTCAGGCATAGCTGGGAATTTTAAGGTCTATCCGCCCAGCTAGCGAGCGAAGAAGCGCCGCGTAACTCATTCTTCTACATAGACTTAAAAAGTGCGGTGCATTCTTCGGCACACACTTATCTGTTCCCCATTTTTATGCTTTTCACAATATGCCAATCTGGGACGCGCTAACCATAAAGATAGGCCGCAAGCAAATCTCTCTTTGCGTACCAATTCTGAGGAGGCTGTTGCAATGAAGAAGCTATTTGGGATGCTCGCTTTAGTCGCAATTTTCACTGTGCCAACTTTGGCGCAAGGGACTCCAACTTTTGAGGCAGGCGCGGGGTATCAGTATCGCTCCTTTGATGTGCCAGGGGGAGGCCCCCGGCTTAATATGAACGGGTGGCAAATATCGGCGGACGCTAACATCAACCACTGGCTGGGCGTCACAGCCGACTTCGATGGAACCTACGCGACTTTTGGCGGCGGAGATAACACTGTCTACTCATACATGGTCGGGCCGCAGATTTATCCTTTGGGCCATCATGTGATAACGCCGTATGTAAACGTGCTTTTTGGAGGGGCGCACTTTGGGTTCTCCAATTGCGGCGGCGGTGGATGCAACGATTCAGAGAACAAATTTGCGTGGGGAGGCGGCGGTGGTGTGGACCTCACGGTGTCGAAGCACTTCGCTATTCGCTTGGCGCAAATTGAATATGAGCGAACGCGTTTCTTTGATGCCGGAAGTGAAGGAATTCCTTTCCAAGACAATTATAAAATTGGAGCCGGTTTGCTGATTCGCTTCGGCGAGAGGTAGGCTTCCGTTCGTTTTCAGCTGCACGCGGCGGCGGTGATCGGCGAGGACAAACCCTCATCGTCATTCCGCGGCGGCCTGTGCCTCTGGGGATCACTCCTAACAGTGAACTGGTTAACTCCTGTTGAGATTCAATGTACCTCTAAAACGGTGCAAATTGGCCCAGAAATACAATTGTCTTTCTGGGATCCTACTTATTTTCATAATGATAGATGGGTTCGTTTTGTATTTTTCACCCTTTGCGTTCGGGATCTCGAAACATTAAGGTCGACAACTTATTAACTATAATTGTAGTAGTCTGGCCTCACATAAATTCTAGGTGCAAATCGTGGGGCGTCTAAAAACTGCCAACTCGCGCCGAACGGTTCACGACATAAGCGAAGAGAAGAAATTGAAATAGCCTCAACCTGATCCCTTAGGGCATTCCACTCGCGGGCAGAGTGTGCGGCACGGTTATCCTAGTCGGCTCAGTAACCTGAATATTACAGTCTCTAGTAGTCGCCGAGGCCTTCGTAACGACGGCTGCTAGGAAAGTCTTGCGTCTCGAACATAGCTAGTTGGGATTACCGGTGCAGTGATAGTTGAACGTAATTCTTCCGCTCGTATGAACATTGACAGTGACGGCAGTCGTATTGGTCGTGACCCACCATGCCCCAACGCTTGTCGTGTCACTCGCTGGCGCAACGACGCAGGACGGTGCGATTCTGAATGGGGTCGTGAAGCTATGACTGGCACTCAGACCGGTGTTGATCGTAATCGTTCCATCGAGGTCGCTGTTGGATGCGCCCGAAGCTAAGTGACCGCCAACGATCATGTTTGTGGAAGCGTGAATGTCACCCACGACATCGAGATTGTGAGCTGGGCTGATGGTATTCACGCCAAGCGAATTGGGAGTGAATCGGTGCGCGGGCACAAGAGTGGAAACAACTGCGTCCGCACCGACGGTTGACGGCAAAGCGGTCATTGTGTAGTTTGCCGTGCTCGCGCCTAAAATAAACGTGTACGAAAATTGCTGTGGGGACCACAGGCCATTGTTTAGGTCGGGCACTGTGGATATCGCAATGCAATACCCGTTTATCGTACTCAGACCTGTGATGGGCAGCGTCCAACCAAAATTGATTGCATTATTGGAGCCGCTTAGGCTGATCGCTGCACTTTGGATAGAGGGTGCCGATTCACTGCCACAAGTTCCTACCGTTGAATACATCGTGGCGTAGTAAGTGCCGACGGCGATGCTGCCCCCAGTCGTGGGCGTGCCTGTCACGCCTGTTGGTGGATAGAGTGTCGGGAATTGAATGTCGATGCTTCCGCGTGCGTTTTCTGCAATGCTCGCCCCGTAACCGAAGTCGGTTCCATCGTTCAAGAGCAAGCCGAGAACCGGGTCAATGGCAACTCCCGCGAACCTATTTCCCGCAAAAGCGCCGCGCAATGGAGTACCGCTTGCGTCGGCTGCGGTAAACATATCGCTGCGCAGCCTGGTATCCCCATTTCCCACGCCCTGCGGCCTGACCACATAATCCGTACCGTTCCAATTTGAGGTTGTGCAGCCACCAACGGGATTACCATTACTATCCACCATGGTGCTGGCAGAAGAGAAGTTTGCGCCGCCTCGGATATTACATCCGAAAACTGTACCCGCATCCACGAGGACTGCTGGGCCACCTGCATTCCCGCCAACGGAATTGTCTATAATCAGTCCACCAAGATTTGTTCCGGAGGAATTTAGTTCCACAAGAGCAGTCGTTCCCGACGAATCCGAAACAGTCACGTTCGAAAAAGTCACATCAGTGATAAATGGAAGCGCCGCGCTGGCAGGATTCCCCGTGCTGTTCGTAATATAGAGCATGGGCGTATGATTGGCTTCCCATGCCCGGATATTCGAGAAGACCCAGTTACCCGGGCCGCTGCAACAAGTGTTCACTCGCTGATCGTAATGAAATGTGCCGCCTATTCCTTGTAGGTTGTCGAACTCCGCTAGGCTGACAAGGGGAGCCTCACCTGTAAGTGGAACGTCTCCCGTTAGGAGAACGCAATATTTACCAGCACGCTCAGCGGACACGCACTCTCCTCCATGCCATTCAAACCAGAATGAGTTTGTGACCTCAAGAGCAGAGTTATCAGCCATTCTTGTGTCCTCGACTTCCAGGGAAACGTTTTCCAGCTTTGTTTCGATTGCGTCATAGATCCAAAGCGCTTTGTTGTAGCCCGCAACATCAAGATCGATCAAGTTGAAGCCCTGGCCAGCGTTCGGGGGCCGGACGTCAAACACGGGCGCGTTGTTGGGACTAACGCCCGGCTTCGAAATGATACGCACAGAAGGAGCCCTAACAAATTGCAGTGTGCTGGAAGTTCCCAGCCCCCTGAAAGTCAAATGACTGCAAGGAATCTTAAAAATAGGCAATGTAGAAGGAGTCTGAGGTTGAGACACAATATAGAGCCCTGGCGGGAAATCGACTTCAGGATGAACATTGGTGCCGCCAATCCCATCGCCGCAGGCAGCAGTGACAGCAGACTGAATTGCAATCGTGTCGTCGGTTACGCCATCTCCTTTCGCACCATAAGCGGTCACGTTGATGCTAAGGCGCGGCCGGGCAGTTGATTGAGAACCGCTCCCCACGTTTCCTGGATCTCGGGAGATTTGTTGTTGTACCATCCAATTGCCAGACGCCGAGGAATGGGCTGTCGCATGTTGATCGGCATTGGAGATCAGGATGTTGTCCTCGGCGAGATTGCTTCCGCTCGGCTGTATAGAACCGAGTCCGTTCCCTGCGCTAGCCATTCCCTTGACGGTGGCCCACGTGGGTGACCCGATGAGAAGAATCATTGCGCTCAAAGCTATTCTTCGCATGCGAGCCGCCGGTGAACCGGGGAGGGCGTCGGTAGAAATCATCGGTCGCTGCGGCGTGACTTCGTTGGACATTGGCACCTTCTGGAATATTGAGCAGACCAGGCTGCTTGAACCCCGATCTCTTATTGCACCTACCCAGACTCGAAATCTCGTTGGCCGACGAACCCAGGAAGATCCAATAGACCGGGAGACTACGATATCTTCAACGACTAAGCAAATTAACACACGTGAACTCGCTGGTCGCTGACTAGCTCGCAGCAGCGGCTCGTGAGGACTGGCGGGCGACTAATCGGCAAGCCAGGTACTACGGCTATTGTTGGCTGAGGGCTTCTGCTCCGCGCGCTTGATTGGCCAGACGCTGCGGCGGTCTGAGCGCTGATGACGGTGCCGAGCGGTAGCAATCGGATTGCGGCTGCAAAATCTGGGGCCGAGCGAGCGAAGTTGGGTGATATCTGAGAAATCGATTCCGCGGCAGCAAGCGAAGCTTGTCAGATGGGCAAGAACGAGCATTCGTGACCCCGCTGATCTCTGCCAATTTCCATCATATCTTTGGGAGTTCTAATTGAGTTTGTGTCCCAAGCGTTGTAAGGTTTTCTCATGAGCGAAGACGTGGATTTAAATCAAGCGCACTCCAACGCAGCCAGTCGCATTGTCCAAATACTGTTCGTCCTCTGGCTGGTGTTCGTGAACGTTTTTTACTATTTGCAATTTCGTGATTTGCTCCTGTCGCTTTTTGGCTCTTGGGTTCACCGGTGGCATTGATTCTTGCTTCTGCCCGCTTGCTCCTGGTCTTTTTCCTCCTGCTGCTTTCGGTTGCGTGGGGTAGCCGAATGCTGGGCCGCCTGGGTTTTCAAGCTGAGAGCCATCTTGAAGGTGCCCTGTTCAGTGCGGGGGTTTTCTTTGCGTCGCTCGAAATTGCGCTGTTCGCACTGGCAGTGGCGGGGTGGCTGCGTTTCGCAACCGCAGCAATTCTGCTTACATTGATGGCTTTAAGCGCGGGGCGCGGATGGCGAGACCTTTGGACTCACGCGCGCAGCATCTCGGCGAACGCCAGGGAATCACTGCGTTCGGCCTTCAGCCGTGTCATCGTGTCACTCATTGCTATTTGTTTGTTGCTGGAAGCGTTGCTCGCGATGGCGCCGCTCACCGGTTCCGACGCGCTACATTATCACTTCACGGCGCCGCTGCTCCAGCAGGGCAAGGCGCTCACGCCAATTTTCTGGCTCATGCAAAGCTTTTATACAGGACAGGCTCATCTGCTCATCTCGCTCGGCTTGTCGCTCGGCAGCGACCGGATTTCTCTCGGCCTCATTTTCCTGGGCGGCCTGCTCACAGTCGCCGCACTCTTTGCCATGTCGCGCCAGTTGATGTCCACTCAGTGGGCCTGGATCACCTCGCTCATTTTCATTGCTACGCCTCTCGTTTATTGGCAGACGAGCACTTCAGGTTCGCCGGATATGTGGATGGCCTTTTACTGTGCGATTTCGACCCTCGCGGCAGCGCGCGCCGTGCCGTCGTCCGCCCAGGCCCCTGTTGTTGCCCAGTCGAGCGCGCGCTGGCTCGTTCTGGCCGGATTTTTTGCCGGAGCCGCAGCCGGAGTGAAATACACAGGCTGGGTAATTCCATTTGCTTTGGTCGTTTATATTCTAGCTGTTCAGCGCTCTTGGCGAACCGCTTCTCTAAGCGGCATTGCTTCACTCTTGGCTGGAATCTGGCCGATGGCACGCAATTGGGTATGGTCTGGCGATCCGATGTTTCCGTTTTTTATGCGATTTCTCAATCCCCGCAAAGTGAATTCCTACAGCCTCGATGCGTTTCTTAGCATGAGTGGGGCCGCAAACGTAGCCCGCGATTGGCAGCATCTCTTGGGTTATCCGTTCTTGCTCGTCTTCAATGGTAACGAACATGGGCTCGGGCAGTATTATGGCCCGCTGGTACTGGCTTTTTCGCCACTGCTGGCATTCGCTCCGTGGAAAAAACCTGTAACCTCGGTCGCTGCGTCCTTTTGGGCGGCCGTATATCTTTCAAATCTTTTTTCTTCACAAATGGGACGATTGTTGCTGCCCGTTTACGCACTCAGTCTCGCGCTTGTTCTCTCGGGTGTGGCTGCGATTGCACAACGCGGATGGAGGATTGCGACAGGGGGCTGTACCGCCTCGATCTTTCTGTTTCTCGTTTTCGCCGGTGCTTCTGATGCACTCTATGCGCGGGATTTTTTGCCTGTCGTATTCGGAACTGAAAAGGACCAGGCATTTCTCGAACGCATGTGCCCGGATTATGAGACGTCGGAGTTCATAAACAGGACTCTGCAGCAGGATGTGCGCCCAGCGGCCGGTTCCAACGTGATGGTTTTCTTCCGTCACCTCTACTACATTCGCGTCCCGTTCGTTGATGGCTCGCCGGAATACTCCTGGCAGATGGATCCCGCACTTTACAGCGATCCGAATAAATTGCTTTTGCATCTTCGCGAAATGAATGTGCGATGGGTGGTAAAGGCGCCTGTTTATCCCGAAGCTCTTGCCGCTTCTTTTTCCAAACTTGAAGAGGAAGGTAAACTCGTCCCGATTGCCTCAACCAGCGTGAATAACCTGACTGGAGTGTCACGTATTTATCGGCAGAAGCAAATAATCCACGTAGTTTTGCTCAAGGTCGCAGATCCCGGTACGTGAAATCAATTGCAGCACATATTAAGTACGTGATTTGGAAAATTAACACACTGGGGACTGGCGTTCGTTGGGACTGTCAGGTACTCGGGGCAGAAGTGTTGTAGAGAACGATTTGCTTCAGGCCAGTGCGTGTTTGATCGGCTTGCGCGAAGATGACGCTGAAGGGTCCGGCGAAGAGCCATACTGGATGCGCGTCCACTAAGCGAATACCGGATCACGCTAAATCAGTTCGAGCAACACAGAGCAAAAACAATCAATCGAGATCGATTTTGATTGTGGGGGCAGGGGGATGTCCCCGCCGCGCGCGCTGAAGTCGTTCCAGCTGGCTTAATTTCCTATCGAATTCACGGCTCAAATGACTTTCGTATCGCACGATTCGATCCAAGTCCGCCTGCGGAGGGAGGAGCGAAGTAAGTGAAGTAAGGTCGAAGTTCAGGTCGTCTGATTCGAGCTTCTTCAAAACCTCTTTCAGGCGACCCATTTCGCCGTTAATGGATTCTAGGACGAATGCCGGCGATCTTGCGATCATTGCGCTCTCCGCTGCGAGCGCAAGTCGAAAGCGCAAGAATATGATGGCCAATTGCTCTACAAGAAGTTGTTCCATCACACCTTCAGGTTGCAAATCTTCACGTAGGCCCCGATGCAGTTTTTCAAAATCTGCACGACATCCGTTGTCTAGAAATAGGTGCTTGGAGAAGATGCCATGTTTGATGGCGTTCCTACTACTCCGTTCCTTACCTTCGACGGTCCGTGGTCCGGTGGCTGTTTGTACTGGAGAGATTGAGGTCGATTGTGTTTCCATGGTCACCTCTCGTATTTGGTCTCGGTCAATGTTCAGCCTCAATCTGACCAGATTTTCTTCATGTAGAAAATATTTTAATGATGCGGTGCGGTTAACTTTTTCGGCACACAACTTTGAGCGAATTGTGAAGAGGAAGCTGAGGTGCTCTCTAGAACCGTTTTAGTGAGGAACCGTTCAAAGAACTTACCACCTTGCCTTTAGCGGCATTCAGATCTCGCCCGCAGAAACGCTTCGCAAATCCTAGGCACTCCGGCCTTCGCGATTGGCAATAACTGTGTTTGTGAAGGGACACAGGTGTTACGAAGATATCCAGGAGAAGTTACGGCGGGCTAATTTACTTGGATCCTAATCTTTTTCCCTTTCCTTCTCCCACCGGGCTAGGGCAGCCTTTCGCGCACCGGCACTTCGTTCTGCAGGTGTCAGTCTTGCGGCTCTGCTTTTTCCTCCTTTTGAGCCGCCCATCTTTCCCAAGGCAACAGCGTGCGGGTTTTTCTTCGACATAGTCTGACCACTTTATGCCTGTCTTGGAATCGGAAAGCAAGAAAAATAAGGACTTGACAATGCGTACACGCCTACGCATAATAATCATGCGTGGGCGTGTACGCATAATTCAATCGGTGGAAGATTGGGCCACTTGCGATTAAATCTCGGGAGTTCTTATGAAAAAACAAACAAGGACACTACGATTGAATTGCAGTCTTGCTCGGAGAGCATGGGGAGATCTCGATCGCACGACATTGTCCGGGCTCAGAGAGCTTTCTATTGCCTTCGGCCTTTCGGTGGCGTTGGGAGACGTCCAGTTAATTGATGGGCGCTGGTACGTAACACATGCGGGCCTGCTTCGTCTTGCGCTACGCAGGCGATGTCATGGCATCACAAGTTCCTTGCAGAAGGACTTGTCCAATGCGACCTCTAGCCAATGGGTTTTCAAAGCGACGGTCTACAAGACCTCTCATTCCAAAGGGTTCGTTGGTTACGGCGACGCCGACCCGTCCAACACATCTCCTCTTGTCCGCGGCGCGGAGATGCGCGTGGCTGAAACGAGGGCAGTCAACCGCGCACTACGCAAGGCGTACGGAATCGGACTTTGCTCGGTCGAAGAGTTGGGAACATTCTCCGGGCCATCCAAATCCTTCGCGGCTCCGCCGCTTTCAAACGGACATCCAAGTTCTAACGGGTCGAGTAACGGCAAGCCGCGATTGCGTGACCAACTCTGCCTTCTCATCCGCCAATACAATCTCGATCCTACGCTCGTGAAGGCCTACGCTGCCGACTTCTGCGGTACCGCAACGCTCAAAGAAGCGAGCCGAGACCTAGTCGAGTCTTTCATCTCCGAGCTCGCAACAACTGCAAAAAAAGATCGGGATAACTTGATCTGCAAACTCAATTCCTATGCTCAGCCTACCGAGGTGAAGCTATGAAACGCCATTTCCCTGGTTTGCATTCGGAAGGATCACGCGGCGATGAAATCCTGCAGGGCGTATTCCTCGTGCGGGTCGATCGCGCTTACTATCGTTGGCATCCGCAGAGGCCCTTCTTCGTACTCAGTTTTGCGATCCTCGAGCCCCAGGATCTCGCGTCCCGCAAGATCTCCGGTCGACTCTACGCCACGATCAAGGCTCTGTGGCGACTGAACTGGTTCCTTCGCGATTTTGGATACGATAGCGATTTACTCGGGCGGGACGAGGTGGATGAAAAAGCCCTGCTCGGTCTCACCGGAGTCCTACGAACCACAAAGAAAGTCTTTGCTGGTCGCACCTATCTAGATCTTGCGGGATTTGCGCCCTCCAGCGAATGGGAATTCATCTCGAAGGATGCTCGCGATGGCGTCGTGACAGGAGATTCTGGTGACGTACAGCTACACGCAGATTAGCCAATATCTTCGGTGTCCTCGCAGCTATCGCTACCGCTATCTGGATGGATGGCGGGAAAGAGACACGCGCGCAGCGATGGTTTTCGGCCGCTGCTTTGAAACCGCGCTTGGCGCTTACTTCCACCAAGAAGACCCATCCGACGCGCTCTTCAAGGAATGGGGTGCTTTTCGGGATACTCCGTTTGAATACAAGAAAGGAGATTCCTGGGACCACCTGGTCCACCAGGGAGTCCATCTACTCCAGAAATTTGCCCAAGACGATCGCGTTCGAATTCACCGTCCGCAAGAGAGCTTGCAGGTAAAGATGCTCCGAACTCTTACCGGAAATAACGAGTTCGTTGCCTACATTGACGCTCTCGGTACTCTCGATGGTCGGGAGTATTTGATTGATTGGAAGACAACTACGGCTCGCTATCCCGAGGAGCCGGAGGGATTGCTGACGCTGGACCCTCAACTCATTTGCTATTCCTGGATCAGTGGTATTTCCGATGTTGCACTCGTGGCGTTCGTCCGAAAGCAGCTACCTGAGATCCAATATTTGACAGCATCGATCTCGGAAGAACAACGTCGCGAGTTTGGTCGGCTGGTCGAGACAATGATCGGCCAGGTCGAAGCCGGTCACTTTCCTGCCCACAGCGGGATTCGCTTCCCGCAGAACGCTTGCATGAGCTGTGCACACCTAGGGCTGTGCCTAGATGACAAGAAAATGGTCGATGTGAATTTGATTCGCCGGCCGGGAGCAAGCGATCTTGATTGGCTTAACGAGCTTGTGGATTAACAGGCAGATGACTGCCCCAGAGCTGAATCGCCGACGTGCACTGGTCGTTCTCGGGAAGATCGACGAGATCTTGTCTTGGGAGCAGACAAAGGAACGAGAACGCGATCGGCGATTTGTGGAGCTGGGCCAATACCTATGTGAAGTGCGATCAGGTCAGTATTGGAGACTCGAGAATCTGAAATCCTTCGACGAGTATCTGGAGAAGCGTTTCCCGGAGTCGCGCCGAAAGGCGTATTACTTGATGGCGATTCACGAGAATCTGACGCGGATTCCAAAGCAACGTCTTCGAGAGATCGGTTGGACCAAGGCCACCGAGATGGCCAAAGTGGCGCGTCGAGACGGACGTGACTTCGATTGTGCAACCTGGTTGCACAAAGCCCAGGAGCTACCGAAAGATACATTCAAAAGAGAGGTAGAACGCCACCTCACCGGCCGAGAAACCGAGCCCTGGGAGATCATCTACTTCAAGCTTTACAAGAGCCAGTTACCAATCATCGAGCAGGCGCTTGAAACTGCTTCGCTGATGCTGGGGACGCAGAAATCTCGCGGCTATTGCCTGGAGATGATCTGCGCTGACTTTCTCGCAGGAGCGACTCTAGATGAGCCAAGTCCTGCAATTTTCTCAGTTTCAATCCGACGACTCGTGGAGCTTCTTCCCGGACCTGAGAGACTCCAATTTATCAAAAGCCTGAAGGAATCTGCATGAATCGTCCTCAGCCGAAACGCCCCAGGATCAGGTTACAACGAGATTGCTACATCCGACTCTGTCGCCAGGTTGTAGAAAGAGATAATTGGAGATGCCAGAATTGTGGAAGAGGGACCGAACTTCAGATTCACCATATTCAATTTCGGAGTCACTTGGGTGATGATCACGAGGGGAATCTTGTAACTCTTTGCGCCTCTTGTCATGGAGAACTTCATTCCTCCGCCACGTAGATGTCGGATTGTCTTCGGGGGACAAGCGCACATGTACAATATCTGTGTGCTGTCGATCGATCGTTCTTTGACCGCCTGCAACGATGCAGGAAGTGAAGGAATTCCTTCCCAAGACAATTTCAAAGTTGGAGCCGATTTGCTAATTCGCTTCGGCGAGAGGTAGGCTTTCCTCCGTTTGGAAAGGGCCGGACGCAGGTCCGGTCTTTTTTTTCATTCTGACTCTTCAATCCGAGACGATTTCCGTTTACTCTTAGCGGCGCGATAACCTAACTCTCATTGGCCGCATCATAAGGCCCGCGGGAATGGCATACTCGGTGCCAGAATTTCTGGAGGACATTAGAAATGAAGAACCTGGTTGGGCTTTTCATATTGGCCCTAATTTTTTGTACACCGGCCATGGCTCAGGACGTACCGAAGTTCGAAATCGGCGGAGGCATAGCGTACAGGTCGTTCGATCAGTTCAGCGGGTCACGGCTCAATATGGGCGGGTGGGAAGCCTACGGCGACTACCATATTTGGCGCTTCATCAATGTGGCCGGTGACATCGCTGGCACCTACAATCGATACAGCTCAAACAGCAGCGTAAACAAGACAAACACCAGTACAGATATCTACAGCTTCCTGGTTGGCCCGCAGCTATATCCCTTTGGTCATCGTCACAAAATAACAGCCTATGCACACGTTTTGTTCGGGGGAGGAGATTACCGGTATCATATCAACCAAGTCGGGTTTACTCCCTTCACTACTTCCTATTTCGGACAAGTGTGGATGGCAGGAGGCGGGTTGGATTGGAAAGTTAAGGAACACTGGTCGGTCCGATTAATCCAGGCGGATTACGAGCAGTCGCATTTCGTCTCCAGCGCCTCTGGCCAAACCAATTATCGCGCCTCGATCGGCTTGGTGTACCGATTCCGTGAAAAGTAATTTTTCAGGCGGCGGGCAAAAGCCCCCTTTGCGGGACTCCGTCGCAATTTAGGCTTGCAGAGTAGGTAACGCTCGGTGCAGATTACGAGGGCGTGGAGATCACACTCGAAGGTAAAGGACCCCGGCGCGCGCTGCTGATCGCTGCGCTGATGATCGCTCTATTTTTCCTCTATCAAAGCCTCCGGCTTTGGATCGCAGACTATCGAATCAATTCAGACCGCCTGACCAAAATTGAAAGCGGCGCGGCGCTGGAGCCCGGCAATGGCGAGGCCTGGGACCTTTTGGGACGCTTCCGGCAACTGGATTTCGTTGCCGGCGATCCGAACGAAGCGGTCAAGGATTTCCAAAGAGCGATCCACGATAATCCGCTCTCCGCTTATTACTGGATGAATCTAGCGGGAGCGTACGAAGCGACCGGAGACACTTCCAATGCCCGCGATGCATTCGAACACGCGCAAGCAGTTTACCCGTTGTCCGCACAAGTCGCTTGGAACTACGGTAATTTTCTGCTTCGAGAACAACGGTGGGCGGAAGGCTATGCCCAGATACGACTGGCCGTTCGCGCGGACCCTTTGCTCCTGCCTCTGGCGATTTCGCGCACATGGCGCTCCAATCATGATGTAGATACGCTGCTCAATCAGGTGCTTCCCGCCGATGTAAATGCGTATCTTCGAACGCTTGATTTTTTCGCATCGATTCATGAAGCCGAAGCTGGACTTACGGTCTGGCAACGATTGATGTCGCTCACGAAGCCCGTTGCACTGCCGCGATCGTTTTCGTTTCTCGATGAACTAATTCGCGAAGACCGGTCGGCAGATGCAAGCCGGGTTTGGAGAGAAGCTCTACGAGCAGCCGGCCTCCCACATGAAGATCCGGGAAATGGATCATTGATCTGGGATGGCAACTTTACAGGCGACTTTCCAAATGGGGGATTGGGCTGGCGCTGGAATAATCCCCTGGGGGCATCGATTGATTTTGATTCCCCGCCGCCCATGCACAGTGGACGCTCCGTCCGGCTAGATTTCGGCGGGGGATTTAATCTCGATCTGGATCATCCGCTTGAATACGTTTCTGTAGAGCCCAATCGTACTTATCATTTCCACGGATATCTACGGACGGCGGCAATCCCGACCGAGAGCGGGATGCGTTTCGCAATTGCTGATCCGAATCACGCTGGGACCGCTCCTTTAGAAACGGAGAATCTTATAGGAGACCATCCATGGACTGCGGCAGAGGCAGACGTAACGACAGGAGCGCAGACACACTTCCTTGTGGTGCGTCTGTATCGCGCTAAAAGCCGGCTTTTCGACAATAGATTGAGCGGGACGGCATGGATCGCGGATGTCTCGCTGGTACCAACGGGGGCTGATGCGGGCGCCGCACAACAATGAAAATCATCCGCGCGGGTCTTTATGTTCTCATCTTATTCAGCGTATTGGCTTTTGGCACGGTGGAGGTCTGGTCGCAGTCCCTGCTGGAAATGGGGGCTGGAATCCTGTTCTTGCTGTGGGCCATGATCGTCTTCAAGGATCCGAAAGCAAAAGTCTATTGGAGCTCTTTGAACTGGCCCATTCTCGGGGTCATTGCGATCGGTGTGATGCAACTCTGTTTTGGGGCAACGCCCTACCCGTTTCTCACGCGGCTCGAACTGCTCAGATTTGGCACTTATCTGCTGCTGTTTTTTCTGCTGGCACAATCGTTCCGGGTCCGTGCGGATCTTTCTCGATTGGTGTGGTTCCTGATGCTGATGTGCTTTGGCGTCTCTTTGCTGGGCATCGTTCAACACTTCACATACGAGGGGACAATTTATTGGCTTCGCCCGCTACGCTCAGGCGGCGATCCCTTTGGACCATACGTAAATCGCAATCATTTCGCAGGATTCGTAGAGCTTACGTTGCCGGTTGGCCTGGCGATGCTGATTTTTCGCGGGTTACGGCGGGACCTATACCCGCTCGCGAGTCTGTTGACGATCATTCCAATCGGAGCATTGATTCTGTCAGGTTCCCGCGGCGGCATTGTTAGCTTCGGATTCGAAGTAGCGGTGCTATGGTTATTGGCAAAGACGCGTAAAGGTCCGGAAGGACCGCGTCTGACAGCGCTCGCAATTGTCGCTTTGGCAGCTGTGGCTCTGATCGCGTGGCTAGGCGCAGGAAAAGCGATTGAAAGATTTTCCATGGTTCGTTCGGGCGAAGTAACAATCGATCGCCGCTTCACGATGTCTCAAGGGGCCGCACACATCTTTAAGGATCATCCGGTCGAGGGCGCGGGCTTGGGCGCGCTCGTGGCCATATATCCCCGGTATGAAATTCTCTACGATGGCAGGCTCGTGGATCATGTTCATAACGATTACATCGAAATGTTGGCGGAAACCGGAGTGCTTGGAGGCCTTTGCGGTTTGGCATTCTTATGGATTTTGTTTCGAGAGGCTAAAACTTGCTACGGAGCGGAGCAGGGCCATTTCTCGCGCGCGCTTCACGCCGGTGCTGTCACAGGCTTGTGCGGGATGCTGCTTCATAGTTTCGTTGATTTCAATTTGCACATACCCGCCAACGCACTGCTCTTTCTTCTGCAAGCTTATCTCGCAACCTCAACTCCCTTATCTTCGGAGTCTGTGCCAGCGCGGCGACGCTCTGGCATACGGCAAACTAACTAGAGTTTGCTCCCGTGCCTTTGTTTCAACGGCGTCTGATTCCCCGCGCGTGGAGGGATTTCCATAATTGACACAGCCACACGGCGTGGGTGATAGTGTTTGCGGGGTTATCTGTCATATGACTTTCACAGTCCGAAGAGCTTCGGGCTGGCTTGAAGCGAAGCCTGCCTATTTGTTGGCCGTTTTTCTGCTGTTTGGTTTACAGGTGGCGTACGGCCAACAAAAGCTCGAAACGGAACAACAAACAAACGAAAAGATCCAAGAATTGGCTGGACTCGCACGGCCCCAGACGGTGGAAACACCAATTGGGAGTGGCGATCTCTTGCATATCGACGTTTTTGATGTCCCGGAACTTTCCCGCGACGTCCGGGTTAGTGACACGGGCGATATCACCTATCCGCTGATTCCAGGGAAGATTGTTACGGTCGGGTTGACACCATACCAACTGGAACAGAAACTGGCGCAACTCTTAGTCGAAAACGGTCTGGTATCCCATCCGCAGGTTTCCGTTTTCGTAAAAGAGCAGAATAGTCAGCCGGTGACGCTAGTGGGAGCTGTGCAAAAACCCATGGTGTATCAGGTTATCCGGCCCACAACGTTGCTAGAGTTGCTTGCCGAGGCCGGTGGGATCACTGACGTGGCTGGAAGTGAGGTGATCGTCACACGGCAGCATTTGACTACGGCGAAGAATACTGCAAACGGAACCAACGAAACTACTCCTGAAGCTACTCCTGTAGATACTCAGACGATCACAATTCGTCTGCAGGATTTACTCGAATCGGGAAACCCCGCCTATAACATATCCATTTACGGTGGCGACACGGTGAGCGTTCCCCGCGCTGGCATCGTTTATGTGATGGGTGGAGGCATAGTGCAACCCGGAGGCTACGTTCTCCAAAGCCATGGGGAACAGATTACGGTTCTAAAAGCAGTGGCGTTAGCGCATGGCTTAACAGGATTTGCGAAGGGTGATGAAGCCGTGATTATGCGCAAGAATACTGCCACCGGACAAAAGGATATGATACCGGTACATATTAAGAAAATCGAAAATCGCAAGGCTGATGATATGGCCATGCAATCGAATGACATTTTGTATATCCCCGATAGCCTCGGTCTAAAGGTTTTAGCGAAAGGGTCAGAGGCTGCATTGGCAGCCGGAGTAGCTGTCGCGGTTTACCGATGATCGGCAGAGGTCAAGGCATTTGGACGACTCGGAGCATGGAATAAGGAAATAAATGGAAGAGCCATCTAGAATCGTTCCAAGCCTTCGCGAGCGGAAAGCTGCGGAAGCGCTAACAGTAATTCCCGCGCCTTCGGTGCTCCCCTGGGACCAGGTCCCCAGGGAACCGCACCTGCTCGACTACATCATTATTCTGCGGAAGCATCAGTGGCTGGTCCTTACCTTTCTTCTGACTGTCGTAACCGTGGTGACGATCGCGTCATTCAAGATGAAACCTGTTTACCTGGCCGCCGCTCGTGTGGAAGTGGATAAAGAATCGCAGAATATGATGCCGTTCCCGGATTCGAACTCTTACGATGAATTCATGGATATGGAAAATTACCTGGAAACGCAGGCGAAAATACTACAGAGCGAAACGCTCGCGCTACAAACCATTAAGTCTCTCGATCTGACCCGCTATCCTGAGTTCGGCGGCGGCCCGAACCCGACGGCTTGGGCGCACAGCGGAGCCGCACCCCAGCGTCCCGCAATCCTTGGCGCGTTTCTCGGACGACTCAGTGTGAAGCGCGTGCCTAACAGTCGGCTAATTGAAGTGAGCTTCGAAGCGGAAGATCCGCAACTGGCGGCGCAGATTGTCAACACGCATTTGCAGAACTTTGTGGAACAGAATTTTCGCAGCAAGTACGACGCGACGATCCAGGCATCTAATTGGCTGTCTTCGGAGCTTGAAGAGCTCCGGATCAAAGTTGAAAAATCGGAAGATGCACGTATCGCTTATGAGCGGGCCAACCAAATATGGCAGATTGACGAGAAACAGGACATCGCTACTTCCAAACTGGCAGACCTAAGTAAGGCCGTCACCGAAGCACAAACCGATGTCGCTCAGAAGGAAGCGCTGTACCGCATGGCGATCTCCGGGAATGTGGACGCCCTGCCCGCAGCGCACGGTAGCGAGGTCCTCACGGCGTTACTCAAGCAAAAAGGAGATATTGACGAACAATATGCGGAAGCGCTGAACCAATATGGTCCGAATTACCCCAAAGTTCTTCGGATCGCTGCACAGCAGAAGGAAGTGGACGACAACCTGAATCGCGCGCGGAAGACCTTAATAGAAAGCGTCCAGCAAGAATTCGACACAGCACGCAGTCATGTGGAACTCCTTCAGGAGGCGCTGGATAAACAAAAGGCAGAAGCGAACGATCAAGCAGAAAAACTGGTTCAATACCACATTTTGCAGCACGACGCGGAATCGAATAAGCAGCTTTACGACGGCTTGCTCCAAAAATTGAAAGAAGCGAGCATTACTGCCGGACTTCGTTCAAGTAATATTCGCGTGGTGGATCCCGCGCTAGCGCCGGGGAGCCCTTCGCGGCCGCAAAAAGCGCGCAATATCATGCTGGCATTCCTGATTGGCCTAGTGGGCGGAGTAGGACTCGCTCTTTTCCGCGAGTACCTCGATAACACGGTGAAATCGCCAGACGATATCGAGGCGCTTACGGGCTTGCCTTCACTTGCCGTCGTGCCTGCCATGCCTGGATTGAATGCGCACAAGGGCCAGCTTTCACGGCGAGTTCGAGATGGGAGTTCACAAACCAATTCGGGCGGGCGCGTGGAGTTGCTGTCTTACGTCCAACCGAAATCTCAAATCTCTGAAGCGTTCAGAGCTTTGCGGACTTCTCTGCTCCTATCGCAGGCGGATCATCCGCCGCAAGTAATCCTGGTCACGAGCGCCCTGCCTCGCGAAGGAAAGACTACAGCGGCGGTAAACCTCGCCATTACTCTGGCGCAGCTCGGAGATCGTACGTTGCTGATGGATTCTGATCTGCGCAAACCAGGCGTTCGCCGCGCGCTGAATTTGACCATTGGAAAGGACGTGGGATTGAGCTCCTATTTGGCGGGAGTTTCAAGCCTCGATGAAGCCACCATTCAGCATCCGACCATAACCAACCTCTCGGCTCTGACGACCGGGCCAGTGCCACCGAGTCCGGCGGACCTGCTTTCTTCACATCGCATGCGAGAAGCAATCGCGGAATTACGCCGGCGATTCAAGTTCATCGTTATTGACTCTCCCCCAGTCATGGCTGCCACGGATGCGGTCATACTTTCCGCGCTCACCGACGGCGTGCTGCTGGTGGTTCGCAGCGGCGAGACGCCGAAAGAAGCTTTCACGCGTACTCGCGACCTGCTGGCAGCGGTGAAATGCCGCTTGCTGGGAGTGGTCTTGAACGCTGTGGATTCCAGCGCTCCGGATTATTACTACTCTTACCGGTATTATCCATACGCCTATGGTTACGGGTATGGCGAAGATGCAGATAAAACTTCCAAATTTCCATCAGGCCCCGAAGAGCCGAACGGACCTTCGACCTAAAAGGTGATACCTTGCGTAACCTGATTACCGGCGGTGCTGGTTTTATCGGCTCCCATCTAGCAGAGGCTTTAATCGCACGCGGTGACGAAGTATTTATCCTCGACGACCTCTCCACAGGCAGCGTAGAGAATATCCGGCACCTCAAAAAATACGATCGTTTCCACCATGTTTTTGATTCGATCATGAACAAGCATCTTCTGGCGGAGATGGTGGATGAATGCGACGTCGTTTTTCACCTGGCTGCTGCCGTAGGCGTGCGGTTAATTGTAGAGAGTCCCGTACGCACGATCGAAACGAACGTTCACGGCACACAATTCGTATTAGACGCGGCATCCAAAAAGAAAAAACTGGTTTTTGCTGCCTCCACGTCTGAAGTCTATGGCAAGAGCGACAAAGTACCGTTCCTCGAAGATGCAGACCTGGTACTTGGACCGACCAGCAAGGGCCGCTGGAGCTATGCAGCATCGAAAGCACTCGACGAATTTCTTGCTCTTTCGTATTGGAAAGAGAAAAAACAGCCGGTGGTGATCGCCCGGTTATTCAATACGGTAGGACCGCGCCAGACGGGCCGCTATGGAATGGTGCTGCCCAACTTTGTGAGCCAGGCTCTCGACGGCGAGCCGATCACGGTATTTGGAACTGGGCAGCAATCGCGCTGCTTTTGCGACGTTCGCGACTCCGTTCAGGCCATTATGCGGCTCGTTGCATGCGAGAAAGCAATCGGCGAGGTCATCAATATAGGCAATACTCATGAAATTACGATTGAAGGACTCGCGCACCTGGTTAAGCAGCGCACGAACAGCAGTTCGCCGATTACTTACGTGCCCTACGACCAGGCCTACGAGCCCGGGTTTGAAGACATGCCACGTCGCGTACCAGCACTCGGAAAGCTCGAGCGACTCACGGGCTTTCTGCCAGCGATAGCTTTGAACGACATCGTGGACAGCGTCATCAATTACTTCCAGAACAAGAAGATCGCCGGAAAGCCGAATTCCGTTATGTCCGATGAGTCCGACGCGGTGGGTAGGATGGTAGCGGGATCATCTGCCAGCTAATGTCCGGTGAAGCGCTCGGCGGCAAGTTTATTCCAGGGAGTTTCGCCACGACAGTCGCAATGTTCGGCTAAAACAAGGAGTTGTTTAGATTGTCATCCAAAACCCGCATTGGCCTTATCGGATATGGGTACTGGGGCCCGAACTACGTTCGTGCCTTGAGTGAATTGCCCGGTTCCACTGTTACGGTGATCTGCGATTCGCAGCCCGAACGATTGGAACGAGCTGCTTCCCGATTTCCGCAGATCCCGGTCTGCGGGGAAGCCCGGGAGGTTTTGCGACGAACGGATGTGGACGCAGTAGTAATTTCCACGCCCGCCTCCACGCACTACAAACTAGCCCTGTTGGCGCTGGAATCCGGCCGACATGCGATCGTCGAAAAACCGCTGGCTTTAGAGGTGGACCATTGTGAGGAGTTGGGCGCGCTGGCCGATGCGAAGGGCCGAGTTCTGATGGTAGCGCATACATTTCTCTATAACCCCGGGATTCAGAAGCTGCGACAATGCGTGAAATCATCTGCCTTCGGCCATGTCTATTATTTGCATTCCACCCGAACAAATCTCGGGCCGATCCGTCATGATGTAAATGCGATTTGGGATCTGGCTCCTCACGATATCTCGATTTTCAATTATTTGCTCGACGAGCAGCCTCTGTGGGCAAGCGCGATTGGGTCTCGTGCTTTAGGCAACTCTCGGGAAGATGTTGGATTTGTCACACTGGGTTACTCGAATGACGTGATCGGGAATATTCACGTGAGCTGGGCGGACCCGAATAAGGTACGCGAAGTGGTCGTCGTTGGCAGCCGCCAGCGTGTAGTGTTTGACGATTTGGATGACTTAGAGCGGGTTCGCATATTCGAAAAAGGCGTTTCGGTGGGCGAAACGGACGCCGGAACATTTGGAGAGTTCAAGTTGCTCGTGCGTGACGGCGACATCATCAGTCCCAAAATCGAATTCAGCGAGCCGCTGAAAAACCAGGCTATCGATTTCATCGAGGCTATCTCCCAGAACCGAAGGCCAGTATCGGATACCGTGACCGGAACGCACGTGGTTCAGGCCCTGAAAGCAATCGATGCTTCCATGCGCGAGCACGGAAAAGCTGTGGAGGTGGCAAAGTGCAAAGTTGCGTCCCGATCGAGCTAGGGCGTGATTGTACGATTGATCCCGGAGTAATCTTGGGTTATCCACCGGGACGTGCGATAGAGCGGACGCCCGTGCGCATCGGCGATCGCGCCCAAGTGCGCTCCGGAACTGTGATCTACGCTTCGGTGGAAATCGGAAATGGACTGGAGACCGGCCACGGCGTGATCATCCGAGAGGGAAATCGAATTGGGGACGATTGCGCCATCTGGAACCACACTACCATCGATTACGACTGCGTCCTCGGAAATCGCGTGCGTATTCACTGCAATGTTTACGTGTCGCAGTACACCGTGATCGGAGACGACGTTTTCCTTGCGCCCGGGGTGATGCTCGCAAACGACCCTCATCCACTGTGCACTAAATGCATGCAGGGGCCGACCATAAAATCGGGGGCGCGAATTGGAATCGGAGCTACGATTCTTCCGCACGTGATTATCG
>Ga0224545_1000063_pt1 | contig 20910 bp, 15 predicted proteins | sample 714P12024metaG_FD_179906 | JGI IMG/M metagenome (GOLD analysis project Ga0224545, IMG submission 179906) | Peat soil microbial communities from Stordalen Mire, Sweden - 717 P1 20-24 | ecosystem: Environmental > Terrestrial > Soil > Wetlands > Peat | place: Sweden: Norrbotten County, Stordalen... | reverse complement strand
TCTCGTGCTCCCGCAACTTCCGCAGCGATAGCACGAACCGTTGCGGGTCATGATGCTGCCGCAGAAGCTGCAACTGGGAGCGTCGCCCAGGTCGATGATGCCGGCCAGCGCGTCGGCGGCATGAATCGAACCGGCTCCCGGCTCGCGGGTTCCGGTTTCCGGACGGCGGATTCCCGGCGCCGCTTCTTCTGGCAACTGGCCACGGGCCACGGACGACTTCGGCCGCAGATTTTCGAACAGCAATTGCTGCTGTCCGGTGAAGCGCAACTGCAGCCAGCGGAAGATGTAATCCATGATCGACTTGGCAAAGCCGATGTCCGGATTGCTTGTCCAGCCGCTGGGCTCGAAGCGCGTGTGCGCGAATTTCTCGCAGAACAATCTCAGCGGCACGCCGTGCTGCAGCGAGATGGAGACCGCCAGCGCAAAGCTGTCCATCAATCCGCTGACCGTCGATCCTTCTTTCGCCATGGTGATGAACAGTTCGCCGGGCTCGCCGTTGGGATAAAGCCCGACCGTGATGTAGCCCTCGTGCCCGCCGATGTTGAACTTGTGCGTGATCGAGGCGCGCTCTTCCTGCAGCTTGTGCCGCACCGCGCGCGGAGGCGCATTCATATCCTCAGGCTCATGCGCCGCGGCGGCCGCGACCCGCGCGTCGTCTTTGGTGGAGTTGGCGGTCTTCGTCCCCGCCGCGGAAAGTGGTTGCGCCTTCTTGCAGCCGTCGCGATAAACTGCGACCGCCTTCAGACTGAGCTTCCATGCCTGAAGATAGGCGTCCATGATGTCTTCAACCGAAGCGTTCTCGGGAAGATTGACGGTCTTCGATATAGCTCCGGAGATAAACGGCTGCGCCGCCGCCATCATCCGCAGATGTCCCATGTAAGCAATCGACCGCGTCCCCTTGGCCGGCTTGAACGAACAATCGAACACCGCGAGATGATCGTCCTTAACATGCGGCGCCCATTCGATGGTTCCCGTCGCATCGATATAACTGACAATGGCGTTCGCCTGATCGTGGTCGTACCCCAGCTTAAATAAAGCCGTCGGCACCGTCTGATTCACAATCTTAATCATCCCTCCACCCACAAGCTTTTTGTACTTCACCAGCGCCAAATCCGGCTCTACCCCAGTCGTGTCGCAGTCCATCATGAAGCCTATGGTTCCGGTTGGGGCTAACACTGTTACTTGAGAATTCCGGTAGCCGTGCTTTTCGCCATGGGCGAGGGCTTCGTCCCAGCATTGCTTGCTGGATTCGTAGAGGGATGTGGGGACATTATTTTTGTTTATGTTGTTCACGCTGGCGCGGTGCATTCGGATTACGTCCAAGAATGGTTCGCGGTTGATGTACCAGCCGGGGCAGGCTGCGCCGGGCATCTTCGCGGCTTCGGTGATGCCGAGGCGAGTTGCGACGGTTTCGGTTGCGGGCGTGAGCGGCTCGCACTGTTCCGCGATCTTCGAAGACTGCAGATAGGCTTCGCCGCACATGATGGCAGTGACGCAGGCGGCGTAGTCGCGGCCGGCGTCGGAGTCGTAGGGCAAGCCTGCGGCCATTAATAGAGCGCCGAGATTTGCGTAGCCCAGGCCAAGGGGGCGATAGTCATGCGAGTTGCGCATGATCATTTCGGTCGGATAGCCGGCGTTGTCGACGAGAATCTCCTGCGCGGTGATGAGAACGTCGACGGCGTGACGATAGGCTTCCACGTCGAAGGTGCCGTTGGGCGCGAACTTCAAAAGATTCAGGCTGGCGAGGTTACAAGCGGAGTCGTCGAGGAACATGTACTCGCTGCAAGGATTCGAGGCATTGATCCGCGCCGTGTTCTTCGAGGTGTGCCAGCGGTTTGTTGTCGTGTCGTATTGCATACCAGGATCGCCGCAGTGCCAGGTGGCTTCGGAGATTTTCTTGAGAAGATCCTTGGCTTTGTACGTTTTCATGACGTTGCCGTCGCCGATTGCCTTGGTGGAAAAATCGGTATCACGAAGTACGGCGTACATGAAGTCGTCGGTGACGCGCACGGAGTTGTTCGCGTTCTGAAAAAAGATAGACGAATAGGCGTCGGAATCGGGATGCGAACCGTCGTAACCATATGCGACCAGCGCGTGGGCTTTGGCTTCTTCTTTCTGCTTGCACTCGATGAACTCCACGATATCGGGATGATCGACATTGAGTATGACCATCTTGGCGGCGCGGCGAGTCTTGCCTCCGGACTTGATGACGCCGGCGAAGGCATCAAAACCTTTCATGAAGCTGAGCGGGCCGCTGGCGGTGCCTCCGCCGCTGAGGCCTTCCGTCGAAGAGCGCAGCGGGGACAGATTCGTTCCGGTACCGCTGCCCCACTTGAACAGCATGCCTTCGGTCTTCGCGAGAGTGAGGATGGAATCCAGCGAATCTTTTACTGAGTTTATAAAACACGCGGAGCACTGCGGCCTGCTATAGCCCGTTACGCCGAACTCGACTTGCTGCGTCTTTGGATTCCAGTGCCAGTTGCGGGCATCGGAGTTGGGCTCGATGCGATCGCAGCCGACGTTGAACCAGACGGGCGAATTAAACGCGGCATATTGGCGAACGAGGATGTGGACGAGTTCGTCATGGAAGGTTGCGCCGTCTTCGGGAGTTTTGAAGTAGCCCTGGGATAATCCCCAGTTGCGGATGGTTTCGGCGACACGGGTGACGAGCTGGCGGACTCCGGTCTCGCGCTCGGGGGTACCTACTTTGCCGTGCAGATATTTGGAGGCGACGATGTTGGTCGCGGTCACGGACCAATCTTTGGGGACTTCGACGTCTTTTTGCTCGAAGATCACGTTGCCTTGGGCATCAGTAATCTGAGCCAGACGGAAATCCCATTCGACTTCGTCGTAGGGAGAGACGCCGGGCTTGGTGAAGAAGCGGCGGAACGACAGGCCGGGGGCGGTCTTTTTATTGGCCGCGACATTGTTGGCAGCGACGGTATTGGCGGGGGAGTTGGTGGGGGTAGTTTTGACTTCGGGCATTGCTTTCTCCATTAGTTATTAGATTCTAGTGACAGCGTGCCGATTCGGCGTCCCCGGGGGCGGAGGCGGGAATTGGGCGATCCCGAACGCGAAATTGCTCGGGGGTGCAGCGGGCGTTTTAAAGAGCTTTTTTCGCCCCTGAGTAGTGGGGGTGCCGTCCCTAGTGGGACTCTCCGTTTACTAACTCCTACCCCTGGACTTACGTCCGGGGCTAATGAATGCCGCCGCCTTTGGCGGCTGAACTGTTCTGACTTCGGTCGATCTCTTCGCCCAGCAGGCCACGGTTCCTGAACTTAGGGGCTAAAGGGATCATTCCGACTTCTGACGTGGCCCATTCGACTTCGCTCAGGGCAGGCTGCTGAAGCGCCGCTCTTCCACGCTGCTGCTGGTGACCGGCGCTGCTTGCATCCCAACCTCAGGGGCTAAAGCCCAAATTCAGAGCGGTTCGCTAATCGCAGCGCTGAAGCGCTGCGCTAACCCAAAATCCCGGCGCTACCAAAGTCCATTCGCGACACAAAATCCCATCGCAAATTCCGTCACCGCAGAAAATCCGTTCACCCCAAGTCCCTTCGCCACGCAAAATCCCTGCCGGGCTAGAAGCCGCCGGGGAGAGGGTGAGGACAATGAAACTCTTGATTGGTTTCGGAGGCAACATGCTCGAGGGAGTTGATGGCGCCCACACGGGCCGTACCCACTCGGTCGCCCACGGGTGCCAATTCCATCGAGGAAGAGAAGGCAGCCGGAATGCCAATGGCTTTTTCGGCGGAGGCGAGCATCCACTGATTAAGGGCACTGCAAATGCTGCGGCGCTCGTCGTGGTTTTCGATGACGACGAAGCGGAGAAAGCAATTCCCGGAGGAAAGGCGTGCGCGCATGGGATTGATGCGGGTGAACATGCGGTCGAGAGTGAAGGCCATGTCGTCATCTTCGGAGAACTGGAGCACGGCGAGCATGCGTTTTGTTGCCTCGGCGGCTAAAGCCGATCCCTTGGGCGAGGATGAACCGCAGCGCTGAAGCGCTGCGCCACCCAAGGATGCGCCCGCCGAGCTACGCTCCGGATAGCCCCTCCGACTCGGCTCAGGACAGACGAGGGTGGCTGTCCCTATGGATCCGAACTCCGTGATCTCTTCGGCGATGGCGAAGATGCCCGGCCGGCTGGGGACGATGAGGAGACTATGCGGGGATTCGCAGCGAAACCAGCGCGACCACTGCAGGCGGCGAGGGTCGATGGGGCGATCGAAACCGTGCCGAGCCAGCGAATCGGTAACAAGGCGGGTTAAAGCTTCCATTCAGGGCTCCTCCAAATTGGGGCTAAAAGGCAGATCCTTTCCGCAAATTTAAGGCAGCGCTGACGGACCGCTATTTCACGGCAATGCCAGCAGACAGATGTCGTCATTAACCATCGTTCACCCGGGGAGGGTCGGGGAACGGTCGCCGCAGTTTCTAGAACCGGCTTCGGGCTTCCGGCTACCGGACCGCCGTACTGGCCGCGTTTTCGTGCTTCTTAAGTTTACGGAGGTGGCGCCGGGTCACCTCTGGCCTGACGCCATCCCGCCTTGACGACTCTCTATCTACTTCGTCAGCCGAAGTCGCCCCGTTCCCGCGAGGCGAGTTTCAAAGCCATGGGACTGCAAAGTTACTCCCGCTTATTGTACCTGTCAAGAGGTAAACACTACAGGTTGTATCTCCAGCAATGACGGGCTTGATGCCGGGGTGGTCGATTCGTTTTCCACAAGTCGAATTCGTATTCGTATTCGGTTCATGAAGTTGAGGGTGGGCTGAAAACAGGCTTGCGTGCGAGGACCAGTTACGGCAAGACCCGGTCTTGTTCGGTGCGGCGCTCTCGCTCCGCAAAGGCGGTCCACGGAGTGGCAATGTTGTCGGATATTGCTCCGACCAGCAAGGGGACGTAGATATCCTCGAAGATTTGCCGAGGCGCGATGCAAAGAATGCCTTCGGAGGATTCGACGAGGTAGTCGCCCTTTCGCCCGGACTGCTGACGGCCCAGAACGTCGGTGAAGGTTAAGCATTTGGTGAGTTGTTTGGCTTTGATCAGAAAACGAGTGCGGTACGTAATCCATGGGCCTGTTGCTTTCATGAGTACTAACCAGTTTCTACTGATGGTGAATATGGTGAATGATGATTGATGACGGATGTTGCCGAGAGTTCCAGTTCGCCTACATCCGCGGAGTTCCATTTAGTTTTTGGAATGAGGATAAGTGAAAATGTACGAGCGAAAGGCTGCGGGGTCAATTCAGTATTTTTGGTGCAGTTGAGGAAAATCTTGGATGCGGATTTTTACCAAGTCGAAGGGATCGACAATCTCGCCGAAGATATCCTCCAAGGCGCTTGCAGGGCGGTAATTGAGCAAAACTAAAACACGAGGAGAAAAGTCAGGAGGAGTGGGGGGACGGGTTGTCCACAGAAGTTGCACAGGAAATACAGAAAGGCAGTGGGCAGAGATCGGTGATCAGTGAGTAGTGGGCAGTGGGCAGTGGTCACTTTTGGTTTGGGGAGTACACGGAGAACCATGCGAGCACGCGTTGTTCAAATTCTTGCGAAGCTGCGCTCATCGCTCCGCAGTGATCGGCGTTGGGAACTTTCCAGAGAACTGTATTTCGATTGCGCGCGTGGATGAGGCAAGAGTGACGAAGCGGAATATTGCCATCGATCTGGCCATGAATGAGGAGAACTGTAACGACGGAAGCTGCGACTGAATCTTCGGGCGAAGCTTCCCCCAGGTTGAGCCCATATTTCCAGCGGGCTCTCAGGAAAGCAAATTCGACGACGGGGTATAAGGCTGTGCGTCCGAACCAGAGACCGAGGCGAAAGGGCTGGCCCATGCGGTCGTACAGCGATCTCAGGAAAGGTTGAGAAGGAGGATTCAGCAACGACGGCGCAAAAGCCGGGCTCGACTGAGAAAGATTGCAAAAGCTCCGCGGCTCCCCTGGATTCTCCAAGTCCGAAGATGCAATCTGGGTGAAAGTGCCCAGCCAATAGATCGAACCACTGATGGATGTCGTTCCGTTCGAGGAGACCGTAGGTGGCCAGATCGCCGCCGCTATCACCGTGGGCGCGCGCGTCGGGCATCAGCACAGTGAAACGAGGAATGGAAAGAGATGGCGAAATTGTCTGTTGACGCGCATGAAGCTTGGAGACGGATACGGGCAAGATGAGGCGATAGTTCCGAATGTTCTTACTGGGTATAAAGGTGCATGGAGAAGGAAGAAATTTCCAGACGGGATTGTAAAGAAGAAAATCGCAGTAGGGGAAGGCGAGCAGCCTCAGTCACTTGGAGAGCAGGGAGAACGGAGACATTTTTGCATTAACGAAGAAATCCTTAAGTGGAGGAATCAGAATGAAGGATCCTGTTTGCGGAATGAGCGTGGATGAGCGATCAGAGTTCCATACGCAGTTTGAGGGGAAAAAATATTTTTTCTGCTCGGAGGATTGCAGGAAGCAATTTGAGGCCGAGCCCGATGAGTATGTGGAGACGGCGGCATAGGAGTTGCAAGCGTGAGTACTGGAAGAAAAAAGCCCCGCTCATCGCGGGGTCTTTCTTTGTCCTGCTGATTCTGTTTCGTTCCGCCTTCGCTTCGCTTGGGCGGGACAGCCGAGGCGGCTGTCTCTACGTAGTTAGTGGCGACACAATCAAGGTGAAAAGAGCCGGACGGGAGTGTCCGCCCCACACGTGCACACATCCTATCGGTGCGCCAGCGCCGGTTCCTGGACTGACTTGCCCGATTTGAAGGCTTCGTAGCGGGCGTTGACTTCGTCCCAGTTAATGACGTTCCACCAAGCGGCAAGATATTCCGGCCGGCGGTTGTTGTATTTGAGGTAGTAGGCGTGCTCCCAGACGTCGTTGCCGAAGATAGGGGAGAGGCCTTGCGAAATCGGGCTGTCCTGGTTGGGCGTGGAGATGACTTGCACCTCGCCACCTTGCTTGCCGGCGAGCCAGACCCATCCGGAGCCGAACTGTTTGGTACCGGCGTCGTTGAACTTGGCTTGAAAATCTTTGAAGTTGCCGAACGTCTTGGTGATGACCTGGGCGATGGGACCAGTGGGATCACCGCCACCTTTGGGCTTCATGATCTTCCAGAACATGGTGTGGTTGACGTGGCCGCCCCCGTTGTTGCGGACCGCGGCGCGAATGTCTTCCGGAATGGAGTTGAGGTTGCGAATGAGATCCTCGGCGGACTTGTTGGCGAGGTCGGGATGTTTTTCGATTGCGGCGTTGAGATTCTTGACGTAGGCACCGTGATGCATGTCGTGGTGCAGGGTCATCGTCTGCTTGTCGATGACAGGTTCGAGCGCCGCGTAGTCGTAGGGCAGAGGCGGTAGTTCATGAGCCATGATGTTTCCTCCTGGGTTCTTATTGTACTGATGACGGAAGCGGGAGCACGGATTCAGGCGAAGTGGACTCCTAAACTTCGATGATGGCGGTGGCGTCGCGGTTGCGAAGAGAATTTTACGCCGGAGACCTCAGGGGCTGAAGCCCACTCTTGTGGGACAGCTTAGGGCAGCGCTGAAGCGCTGCGCCACGCAAAATCCGCGTTATCGTAGAGCGGCGCAGAGGGGCCGGTCTTCCACGGTTGCGCACGCGGCACGGGGTGCGCTGCTCTTGCACGGTCGTCCGCCGGCACGGGGTGCGCTGCGGCAGCATCGACGGCTGCGAGTTGCATAGATCCTCCTCGACTTCGCTCAGGGCAGGGCTTTCGCTTCGCTCAGGATGACAACCAAGCAGGATCTCAAGCGAGATCAGGCGGCGGGCGGGCCGAGGACTTCGCGGACTTTGCGGGAGAGGCTCTGCAAGGTGAACGGCTTTTGCAGGAAAGCTTTTTGTCCTTCGGCGGGGAGGGGGTTGGCGAAGGCGTCTTCGGCGTAACCCGAGAGATAAAGAACTTGGGTGCCGGGGCGCGCTGGTAGGAGTTGCTGGACGAGTTCGTGACCGCTGAGGCCGGGCATGACGACGTCGGTAATAATGAGGTGGATCTTGTCGGGATGGCGCGCCGCGACAGCGAGAGCAGCGTTGCCATCGCTGGCTTCGAGGACGCGATAGCCGCGGGACTCAAGAGTTTCGCGTACGAGTTGGCGAACTGACTCTTCGTCCTCCACCAGAAGGATAGTCTCGGAACCGCCAGCGACGGCGAGAGTCGCCGGAGCCGTGCCGAGAACCTCGGAGGGGCCCTCGACGCGCGGAAAATAGATGGTGAAGACGGTACCGCGGCCGAGTTCGCTCTGCACGAAAACGTAGCCGCCACTTTGCTTGATGATGCCGTAGACGGTGGAAAGTCCGAGGCCGGTGCCTTTGCCCTTTTCCTTGGTGGTGAAAAAAGGCTCGAAGATACGGGCCTGGGTTTCGTGGTCCATGCCTTCGCCATTGTCGCTGACCGAGATCATGACGTAGGGACCGTGCTTGATGAAAGTGTTTTCGGGACGATAGGAAGCGTCGAGAGTGACGCTGGTGGTGCGAATGCAGATCTTTCCGCCGTTGGGCATTGCGTCCTTGGCGTTGACGACGAGATTCATGATGACTTGCTCGAGTTGTCCGGCATCGGCGCGGGTGCAGCCGATGGCGGGAGCGAGACAAGTGGTGAGTTCGATATCTTCTCCGATGAGAGGGCGCAGCAGGCGCTCCATGTCTTTCACGATGGCGTTGACGTCGATGACTTTGAGTTCGAGGTGCTGTTTGCGGCTGAAGGCGAGAAGCTGGCGCGTGAGTGCGGTGGCGCGATCGGAGGCTTGCTGAATGGCTTCGGCCTTGGCATACAGAGGATTTCCCGTGGTGAGACGGTCGAGCATGACCTCGGTGTAGCCGCTGACGACCATCAGCAAATTATTGAAGTCGTGAGCAATGCCTCCGGCGAGACGGCCGACAGCCTCCATTTTTTGCGATTGGCGGAATTGATCTTCGAGTACGCGGCGCTCGGTAACATCTTCGGCGATGGCTTCGAGAACATCGGCGGGCTCGTCTTCCGTGGCCACGGCGCGACCGCTGATGCGAACGATGATACTGGCTCCGTCCTTGCGCTTCCAGCGAACTTCGAAGCCATCCACGCGCCCGGTGCGGCGGAATTCTTCCACCAGGCGGGTACATTCGCCGGGATCGAGGAAGACATCTTTCCGTGGATCCAGAGCCAGCACTTCGAGGGCGGAGTCGTATCCCAGCATGCCGATGAGGGCTGGGTTGACGTCGAGAAACTGTCCCTCGAAGCTGGAACGATAGATTCCGTGGACGGCGGTCTGAACGAGCGAGCGGTAGCACACTTCGGAGCGGCGCAGGGCCTGCTCGTTGCGCTTGTGACCGATGGTGGCGGCCAATTGCCGCGAGATCACGGTGAGGACTTCTTTATCACGTTCGGTGAGCGGTGAGTTTTCAGAGTAGCTTTTGAGAACCATCACGCCGAGGACAGAATGGTTCACCTTCAACGGGATGCCGAGCCAATGAAGGGCAGGGGGACGCGCAAAGTCGATTTCGCCGCGCTGCCGCAATCTCTCAAAGAGCTCCGGAGAACAGAGCAGCGGTTCGCCGGATCGCAGCACGTATTCAACAAGACCACGTGCGGCTTTGGCTGGTGCAGGAGCGGACTCCCGCTCATCGACGAAATACGCGAAGCTGAGCAGTTGCGACTCGGGATCGTGAAGGGCAATGGAAAAATTGCGGGCGAACATGAGTTCGTCGACGATGCCATGAGTGGCAGCAAAGAATTGTTGCAGATCGTCAGTAGCGCCCGCCTTCTCGGCGATGCGATAGAGCACGGAACTAAGGGCTTCGGCGCGCTTGCGATCAGAGATGTCGCGATAGAGGAAATAGAAGGCGGCGATGCGACCTTTAATCATACAGGGCGCCATGGTGACGGAGACCTCCAGCAGGGTTCCATCCCGGTGACGACGCTGAGTTTCGAGGGTGATTGGTTCGCCGCGCTGCAGACATTGCACGATCCAGTGAGATTCGGCGGCGCGATCGGGAGGAAGGATGAGCGAGTCGACTGGTTGCGCCAGAGTTTGCTCGCTGGAATATCCAAAGAGGCGCTGAAACTCGAGATTGACGCACAGCGCACGGAAAGCGGAGTCGACCATTACCAGGGCGTCGGGAGAATTCTCAAAGAGTTGTTCGAGAACCTGGCGGCGAAGATCTAGATCCTCCTGACTGGTTACGCTGGGAGTCGATTCGACCGGGTTCCAGGACAAAGATGTTGGTTCGACGGAGGCGGGGATGCCCGGAGGAATAAACGAGGGTGTGGCTCCGCACTCAAGTGACTCGCGCAAGCTATTGGCACGGAGAATTTCCCCGGATTGTGCAGCCCGGGTGACACGACCACCCATTGATAGCTCCCCCCTGAAGCCAGCAAAATCGATGGTAGAACGCCGATACTTTGCTCGAAAGTTACTGAGGTAATGGAATGAAAAAAGTGGCCAGTGATCGGTGGCCGGTGGTCAGTAAAATCTTAGACTCGCTGGTCACTGCTGGCGGCGAGTATTTCGCAGACGCGGGCAATGGTATCGCGCTGGGCGGGGCTAAGAGTGAGGAATTCAAAGCCGTAGCGAAGGCCCTGGCGATAGCGGACAATGCCGCGAACTTGCACGGGATAAGGACTGAAGGGCAGAGGAATTTCGAGTGAAACGATTTCGCCGCTTTCGAGTTCTCCAGTAAGTGTGGCGCCGATGCCATCCTGACCGAACTCAGTGGAGCGTCCCCAGCAATTGAGGAATGCACCGTTCTGAAACATCCGTACTTGCACGCGCACATCGAGCGCGAAACGCGGGTAGCGCCGAACATAGACCGACGAGGGCCGTGCCGGCGCGAGTTTCTTGCCTGGAGCTGTCATAAATCAGTGGTCGGTGGCCAGTGATCAGTGGTCAGCAAATACTTGGTACGACTTGATTTCACTGACCACTCATCACCGATTACTTATCAGTGATCGCCGGCCATTTGCTAGTTTCCGTGCAAAAGGTAGCCGGGTTCGAGCGGGAGTTTGCCTCCGATCTTGATGACGTCAACACTGCTGTTAATGGAGTACACATCGACGACGCCCACCGCTCCCGGTGTGGAGGCTACCTTATTCACCAGTTCTTCGTCGGAGGTGGCGACGAGGATGGCGGGATGGGCTGCGCGTCCCTGATTAGAGCTAACGATGAGACTGCTCAACTCGCTCTCGGACATGTCGTAGACCTTTTCCAGAACCATCTTCATTTCCGGCAAGGACGGGGAGCGCATGACGAAGGTGATGGGTTTGCCGTCAGGCCAGCGATTGGTTTGGGCTTTGCAAACCTTGACCAACTCGCCGATTGAGACGGCGGAAACAGTGTTCGTCTTGTTGGAAACCACGGCGAGGTCGCGTGCCACGGCCAGGGAAGCGGCGACGATCACAAAAATGAAAGCACGTAGGAAACGGTGGCAGGGCAAATTCGACTCCCGCAATCTTCATGAAGAGTTCAGAGTCATTGTGCTTGAAGGGTGGTCACCGATTAAAGGTAACGAAGGTCACGAAGGGTTGAAGAAAATGGAACTGAGTGCTGGAAAAGAATGGGCGCGGATTGGTGGCCGCGCCCGATGGTTGTTGCAGATAATGAATCAATTCTTCTTCTGCCGCGCCGCAAGCGCGCGAATTAGAGGATGCGGCACGAACATCTGGGAGTGTGCTACCGCCGACGAAGACGAAGAAACGTTCTGCTGCACGATCACTCCCGTCGAAACCTGGCCGGCGTCTGATTCTATGAACGGGAAGGTTGTGCCATCCACGGTGTATAGGGTGAGGTTGAATCCGCCGAGCAACGTGCCGGGCGAACTGCTGGTACCGGTAGTGGCGGAGATGCCGTAACGTCCGGTGGATATGGTGCCGTATGTGCCGTTCACAACCTGATCAAACGTAGTGGAGCCTGCGGTAGAGTTTTCATCGATCAGGCCGGTGACGGTGGTTCCGCTGGGGTTGGCAGTGAACTCCGCAATGTCATCCACTTCAGATGCGGACGTGGTCCCCGGACCATCGATGCCTGAGAGGTTCAACCCGTAGCCTAGCGATGAGGCGGCAAAGGTTGCGCTCGGTGTCTGCATATAGGCCGCCCCGGAGGTGATTCCGATGGTGTCGATTTCCAACAAAAGCAAGCCACCGGTGGATGGATAGGCGGCATAAGTTAGGTTTACGCCTGTGTTTGCGGGAGTAAAGCCGGTGAAACCGCTTAGAGTGTACCGGCCAGCGTTCGTGGGGTCAGCAGCATACATGGCCGTGAACGACACCGGCGTCGATGGAGAAAGAGTTCCGTTGTCGTTGAAGTCTTCGGTGGAGGCGTTGGTGATGTTGCCCGCGCCATCGGTAACCATAAAACCGCCGGCGGCTAAGGATGCGCCCGACGCCAAGAAGCCCTGGAGTGTAAAAGCCAGAGTTTCGGCTGGTATGGTGGCGGTGGTTTGAGAAAAAGCGTCACCGGACAACGTTCCATTCGTATCCATCTCAATAAACTTAAGCTGCGTCGCACTCACCGGAAACACGTCGAAAGTGAGCAACGGATACTGCTGAGTGATTAGCGTTGTCGAAGGAGTAGAGGCTACCGCGACGGTGCCTGTGAGTGCCTCCGCGGCGGAAATCGTAACGGCGCCATTGTTAAAGTCGGCGACGCCGGACGTGATGGCTCCGCCGGACCCCAGGGTAAAGTTTCCAACGGTGGCAAAGGGAGTGCCACTGTAGGTAGCTCCGGAAAGGATGTAGGCGTAAGAGCCCGACGGCGTGACGCCGGATGCCTGCGCATCGATGGTGCCGCTGCCCGTGCCGAAACTGTCAAATTCAGTGATCAGACCGTGGGAGCTTGACGAAAGGACGAAATCAAATACCAGGTTCGGGAAGCCGTTCCCAATGTTTGTGCCGATTGTGGCTTGACCTCGTCCGTCCACGGAAACGCTGTAGGTGCTGTTGCTGTTGATCGACACGCCAGAGACGGGCCCGGAGGTAAACTCGGTGGTATTGGCGTCGTTAATGTCGAGAGTTCCACCTGTGATGGTCCCCTTGCTATTGCCGCCGGCACCATTGGCGGTGAAAGTGCCGGCAATAGTGTAGGGCGCTCCGCTGGCTTCGTCGGTACCGGAGACCGAGAAAACGTAGGTACCGTTCAGGTTACTATTGCTGAAATTGCCGCTGGGCGGGGCCACCGGATTGGTAATCGTGGTGCCACTGCTACCGCAGCCGGCTAAGAATAGAAGTCCGGAGAGTGCGAGGAGCGAAACGAATACGTTGCGTACTGACATAACTTCACTTCCCCCTGGGAAAAATCGAGCGTGGATCTTGTGATCTTTGATGCGAGATTAGCACAGGTCAATCCAGTTTGATTCAACCCGCACCAGGAAAATAAGTAGCGCGCGAAAAAGAAAAAATCTTCGGCAAGTGCAGGATATACATATCTTTACATTCAGAGTCTGAAGAGTGCGTCGGCGCTTCTGCATCCTAATCTCGGAGCAACTTTTCGGCGACGGCGTGTGCCGGGATGAGGAAAATTCGATACGATGTTAACTAGCAGATTCCTCGCAGCAGGGTTTGACGAGGACGGAAGAGATCGCAGGCGGTTGCACAAGTCTTTAATAGCTTTAATAACTTCAGGATGACACGCCTTATTTAACGACAACATTCGGGATCGCAAAGTTTCGTTTCGCGAATGAAAAGTGGATTGAGATTCGGACGCACAAAGTATCTGAGGACAGCGGCGTGCGCGCTGGCGGTACTGATAAGTGTGTCTGCCTGGGGACAGGCGGGGCAAGCGAATCCGCCGCCGGCTACGAAGACGCAAGGTAACGCTGGCTCGGGAAAAATCGCACCCGTGGATGATGGGTTGGCGATTGAGCCGACGGAGTTGCCCAACACCTATCCGCGTGGACCGTATCAAGTGGTCTTTCAAGGTCGCGGAAACTATGTGCCGGTGCTGCGCTGGCGGGTGGAGATTGGAGCTCTGCCGCCAGGGATCAAACTAGAAGATAACGGCCTGCTGCACGGTCAGGCGGAGCGGGCGGGAACATTTCAGTTCGTGGTGTCGGTGAAGGATGGCGGACAACCGCGGCAGGGCGTGCAGAAGGGATTCTCGATCAAAGTGGTAGAGGCGATCACGCTGGCATGGAAAAATCCACCGCATGTAGTGGGAGGCCGGATCGAGGGCAGTGTGGAGGTTTCAAATGCGACTGGGGATGACATTGACTTAACCTTCGACGTGAAGGCAGTGGCGGAGAACGGCAGAGCCACCGAAATTGGGTATCAGCACTTTCCGCTGAGGAGGGGCACGATCGGGATGGCGCTGCCTTTTGGCGAGAATCTGCCGCACGGCGCTTATGTGATCTATGCGAACGTGAATGGCGAGGTGCCGAAGCGAAATGCAATTTACAAGGAGCAACTGCAGACTCCAGCGCCGCTGCAGGTGACGGTGGGGCCGTAAGGCAGTGGACAGTGATCAGTGGAAGAGGAAATCGGGTTTTGCTGACCCCTGATCACTGCCACTCTTAGTACGATGGTTATGTTGCTTCAATTTGCCATTTTTGAAAAACTTGTGGTTGCATCTGTTGTGAATTACCTGCGTATGGAATTGCTGCTGAATCTCGTGTGGATCTTGATGGCGCTTCCGGCCTATTGGTTATGGCGGCGCGGCGAGGGAGCGCGATTGGCGCGCAGGGTCACTGCCTTGCAATGTTTGCTGGCGCTGGGCTGCGTGGTGGTGCTGTTGTTTCCGGTGATTTCGGCTACGGACGATCTGCACGCGATGCGGGCCGAGATGGAAGAGTCGGCCAGCAAGCGCACGGTGCGGCAGGCTGGAGGCGAAAAACATTCGGCTTGGGTGAATCGGCTGCAGGGACCACCGGCGGCGAGAGCGGTGTGGGCGCCTCCTCCGGTAATCGGTCTGCTTGAAGTTTCTGACACAATTTTGGTGCCGCTCGCGAGGCGTTGCGATTTGCACGCGGGCCGCGCGCCTCCCAGTTCCCTCCTCGGGTAGTTCGCCGATCAGTCTGGTGGAATCATCGTCAATGAGTCTTTACTGTGTTGACCCATGTTGGTCGACATGGTTCGTCGGACGATGGACGCGATGCGGTTTCAAGGACCGCATCATGCACCTACTTCTACCAATTAAGACTGTAGGGCAGGGTCAAAGTCATTACAGAGCGCGCCGGATCTCCTAAATGGCTGCCGATCCAAGAGCGATTTTCGGAGTGATTGATGCGAACAAGAATCTCACGCAATTGGGCTGTACTGATTCTGCTGGGCGTAACCGCGGGTTGGGCGGCGGCGCAAACGCAGACTCCACCTCCGCCAGCTTGGACGTGGGAACAGGTAAAGGAGCGGCTGGAGCTGAACAACCCAACGCTGCTGGCGGGGAAATTAAATATCAGCGAACTGCAGGCAGATGAGATTACGGCGCATCTGCGGCCGAATCCGACCCTGGGGTTGCTGTCGGATCAGATTTCTCCTTTCACTGTTGGCCCGGACCATGGGCCGTTCGCTTACTTGCTGCCCTCGGCCACGATCAGCTATCTGCACGAGCGTGGGCACAAGCGCGAGTTGCGGACGGAGAGTGCAAAGAAGGGGTCGGCGATTGGAATTTCGCAGCAGAACGATCTGGAACGCGGGTTGTTGTTCAACCTGCGCAGCGAATTTGTGCAGACGCTGCAGGCCAAGGCGGTGCTGCAGGTTTCGACGGAGAATCTGGATTATTACGACCACGTGTTGAAGATCAGCGACGACCGTTTACAAGCAGGTGACATCGCGCAGATCGACATGGATCGACTGGAGCTGCAGAGGGTGCAGTACGAGTCTGACGTGCAGACGGCGATCGTGAATTTAAGAACGGCAAAAATTCAGATGCTCATGTTGCTGAACGACCGGACTCCGGTGGAACAGTTTGACCTGGCAGGCGTGTTCGACTTCAACGACCAGGTCGAGGCTCTGGATGCTTACCGGCAGATCGCGCTCGACAATCGTCCGGACTTGAAGGCGGCTGCACAAACGGTCGACAAGGCGCAGACGGACTACAAACTGGCTGTAGCCAATGGATCGACGGATCCGACAATCAGCTTCGACGTGGGCCGGAATCCGCCGATTGATTTTTATTTTGGCGTGGGCGTGGATTTTCCTTTGCGCATTTTTGATCGCAATCAGGGAAACAAGCTGCATACGAAGCTGGACATTGCCCGCACCGAAAGGTTGCGCGATGCGGCGCAAGCGCAGGTGTTCAGCGATGTGGATTCGGCGTATGCCACCCTGGCCAGCAACCTGACGCTACTGCGGGCGTACAAGCAGAAATATCTCGCACAGGCGGTGCGGGTGCGAGACACAATCTTATTTTCTTACCAGAATGGTGGGGCTTCGCTGCTGGATTTTCTGAACGCTGAGAGCGACTACCGCAGCGTGCAATTGAATTACGTAAATCTGGTGGGTTCGTATTTGACCGCGGGGGCGCAATTGAACCAGGCGGTTGGGCGCGAGGTTTTGCAATGAAAACTCGATCCTTCAAATATGCCGGGACTGGATGGTGTCTGGCTCTCGCTTTTGTCCTGGCCGGGTGCAATGCAGGCAAAGCTAATCCGCAGGCCGAAGCCCCGCCGACTCCGGTGGTGCAGCCCGATCTGGACGCGAATGACTTCAAGGTCGATCATCCGGAGCTATTTCCGTTGGTAACAGCGATCGAATTCAAAGCGGCGCCCGCGCTCAACGTTACGGGCGTGGTGCAGCCTGACATATCGCGCGCCGTGCCGGTGATTTCGCTGGCCGCTGGGCGAGTGGTGGAAGTGAAGGCGCGGCTGGGCGATGTGGTGAAAAAGGGTCAACTGTTGCTGAGAGTGCAGAGCAACGATGTCTCCGGAGCCTACCAGAATTATCGCAAAGCGGTGAATGACGAACTGTTGGCGCGATTGAATCTGCAGCGGCAACAAACTCTCTACGAAAAGGGCGCGGTCGCCAAGAGCGTTCTGGAACAGGCGGAGGACTCCGCCAAGAATGCGCAAGCGGATCTGGATGCGTCCACCGAGCAACTCAAAATTCTAGGGGTGGACAAGGATCACCCTTCAGGGATTGTCGACATCCTCGCCCCGATTTCCGGGATCATTACCGATCAGCAGATCACGAATGCTTCGGGCGTTCAAGGGCTGGGATCGCCGAATCCATTCACCATCTCTGACCTTTCTTACGTCTGGATCATTTGCGACGTTTACGAAAATGATCTGGATGCGGTGCACGTCGGCGAGTTCGCGGAGATCCGGTTGAGCGCTTATCCGAGCAAAGTTTTCAAGGGGCGCATCGACAACATTTTGCCGGTGCTGGATCCCACGATCCGAACGGCCAAGGTGCGCCTGGAAGTACTGAATCCCGGGCTGATGCGTGTGGGAATGTTTGTGACGGCGACTTTTTATGGGAAGAAGGCGGAGACGCGAGCGGCTGTTCCGTCGACCGCAGTCCTCCACTTGCATGATCGCGAATGGGTTTACGCCCCCCTGGGCTCGGGTCACTTCAAGCGCCTGGAGGTGGTTACGGGAAAGATGCTGCCCGACAACCGGCAGGAAGTGATTTCAGGAATGAAGCCGGGAGATCAGGTGGTATCGAATGCGTTGGTTCTGCAAAACACGGTGGAGCAATAGATGATTCGCCGAGTCGTTGATTTTGCCCTGAGCAATCGGCTGCTGGTGCTGGCTTTTGCACTTCTGCTGTTTGCAGCGGGCATTGTGGCCTTCCGTGAGCTCCCGATCGAGGCCTACCCCGACGTGGCCGACAACTACGTGGAGGTCATCACGCAATGGCCGGGGATTTCCGCCGAGCAAATTGAACAGCAGGTTACGATTCCGCTAGAGACAGTGATGAACGGCATTCCGCACGTCGTGCATCTGCGCTCGTTTTCGCTGTTCGGACTTTCCGACCTGAAGCTGATCTTCGACGACGAATCGGACAACGACTGGAACCGTGAAAGGGTTCTGGAGAGGCTGAGCCAGGTCACGCTGCCGCCGGGTATCAATCCGCAGATGGGCACGGACTGGAGCCCGGTTGGCCAGATTTATTTCTTTACTCTGCACAGCACCAATCCGGCATACGACGCAATGGAACTAAAGTCGATTGAGGACTGGGTCATCGAAAAGAATTTCAAAGCCGTGCCGGATATCGTCGACGTTTCCAGTTTTGGCGGCCCTACGCGCGAATACCAGGTGCGAGTCGATCCAAACAAATTGATTGCCTACGGCCTGAGCCTGGCGCAAATCGAGCAGCAACTCACCAACAACAACACCAACGCGGGCGGCAGCTTCATACAGGAAGGTCTTCAGCAGATCAACGTGCGCGCGGTTGGATTGGTCGACCGGTCGCAGGATATCGCGGAGACCGTCATTATGACCAAGAATGGAACGCCGCTACGGGTGAAGGATGTTGCGGTGGTTTCGCAAGGTCCGAAGATTCGGCTGGGGCAATTTGCCAGATCGGTTCACCGCGAAGACGGCAGGATCATCGACAACGACGATGTGGTGTCAGGCATCGTGCTGTTGCGAAAAGGCGCGGCGGCGGATACGGCGCTGCAAGGCATTCACAAGAAGGTGGGAGAACTAAATGATCACATCCTGCCGCCGGGCGTGAAGATCGTTCCGTTTATCGATCGCAGCGATCTGGTGCACTTTACCAGTCACACGGTTCTGCACAATCTGACGGAAGGAATGATCCTGGTATCGATCATCCTGTTCTTGTTCCTGGGTAATGTTCGGGGCGCGCTGATCGTTGCGGCGACGATTCCATTCTCCTTGTTATTTGCCTCGATCTGTCTGGACCTGAGGCACATTCCGGCCAACTTGCTGTCGTTGGGTGCGTTGGACTTCGGCATGGTGGTGGACGGCGCGGTGGTGATGGTGGAAAACATCGTGCGCCACCTGGGACACAGGAATGGAAACGGCAAAACGCCGAGCGAAAAAATCGGCGAGGCATCGCACGAAGTCCAGCGTCCCGTGTTCTATGCGATTGCCATTATTATCACCGCTTATTTACCGATCTTCACGCTGCAGCGGGTTGAGGGCCGGCTGTTTCATCCCATGGCGTGGACGGTGGCGTTTGCGCTGGCGGGAGCATTGCTGTTCTCGATTGTGATTGCGCCGGTGTTGGCAAGTTTCGCTTTTCAAAAAGGAGCGAGCGAGTGGCACAACCCGGTGATGGAGTTTTTGATTGAGCGCTATCGCATCGCAGTCCGCTGGGCCATTCGCCATCGGGCAATCACCATCGGCGTGGTGTTGATTATGGTGGCGGTAGGAAATTATCTGGCATTCGGCGGCGCCATCGGCTCCGAATTTTTGCCTCACCTGGATGAAGGCGCGCTCTGGGTGCGGGGCACACTTGCGCCCAGCACCGGTCCAGACGAGGGGATTCGGGTAGCGAATCAAGCGCGGATCATCCTTTGCTCCTTTCCGGAAGTTCCGCAATGCACCAGCCAGGTGGGGCGGCCGGATGACGGAACGGATACTACGGGATTTTTTAATACTGAATTCTTTGTCGACCTCAAGCCAAAAGAAGAATGGCGGTCTGTATTTCATGAGAATAAGGATGAACTCATTGCCGCCATGCAACGCGAACTGGATAAAATTCCCGGCGTGGTGTGGGGATTCTCGCAGCCGATCGAAGACAACATGGAAGAGGCGGTGAGCGGAGTAAAAGGTGCGCTGGCCACCAAGATTTATGGCGACGATTTGAAAGTGCTCGAAGCGAAGAGCGACGAAGTCGTCAACATCATGCGTGGGATTAAAGGGGTTGAAGATCTGGGAGTGTTTCGCGTTCTGGGGCAACCGAATCTGAATGTGACGGTGGACCGCGCTGCGTGCGCTCGTTATCAGATCAACGTCTCCGATGTGCAGGATGCAGTTCAAACCGCGGTGGGGGGAAATGCGCTCACACAAGTGCTTAAAGGCGAAGCGAGATACGACCTGACGCTACGCTATTTGCCGCAATACCGGAACACGGAAGAGGCGATTGAGAATATTCGACTGCTGTCTCTCACGGGAGAACGCGTGTCGTTGGCACAGTTGTGCAAGATCAGCGTGAGCGATGGCGCGTCGGAAGTTTATCGCGAGGGCAACCGGCGGTATGTGGCGATCAAATATAGTGTGCGTGGCCGCGATCTCGGCAGCACCGTGGAAGAAGCGATCAAGAAGGTCAATGACGGGGTCAAACTGCCCACTGGATACACCATTTATTGGGAAGGTGAGTATCAAAGCCAGAAGCGAGCCAACGCACGGCTGCTCATCGTGCTGCCCATCACCATTCTGATCATCTTCATCCTTCTTTATACGATGTTTAAATCATTCAAATGGGCGCTGCTGATCATGGTGAATGTGGCGATCGCACCCATTGGCGGGTTGCTGGCGCTGTGGTTTACCGGTACCAACTTTAGCGTTTCCTCGGGCGTGGGTTTCCTGGCGCTGTTTGGCGTGTCGGTGCAGACCGGCGTGATCATGCTGGAATACATCAACCAGTTGCGGGCACGGCGATTCGCAGTTGAGGATGCTGCGGTGGAAGGAGCCGTGCTGCGATTGCGTCCGATCATGATGACGATGCTGGTGGCGACTCTGGGTTTACTGCCTGCAGCTCTTTCACACGCCATCGGCTCCGATTCTCAGCGGCCGTTCGCGATCGTAATCGTTGGAGGCTTGATTGCGGCTCTCGTCATGAGCGTATTCTTGCTGCCTACGCTTTACGTTTGGGTAGCGGGAGAACGGGATGTGCTGCCCCTGGCGGAAGAAAGTTTCGAGATCGGGGAGCACGTGGACTAGGGCAGGGTGCAGTTCTCAGTTGTCAGGTCTCAGTTATCAGTTATCAGCCAGGACGAAGGCTTTCAGGTCTTGGAATTTACTGGAGTGACTGGAGTCGAATCGGCAAACGTTGGAGTAAGGACATCAAAAGCTATCGGATGAGGCCAGAGGGTTCCTCCCAAGAATTAAGAGTT
>Ga0224545_1000062_pt1 | contig 21124 bp, 19 predicted proteins | sample 714P12024metaG_FD_179906 | JGI IMG/M metagenome (GOLD analysis project Ga0224545, IMG submission 179906) | Peat soil microbial communities from Stordalen Mire, Sweden - 717 P1 20-24 | ecosystem: Environmental > Terrestrial > Soil > Wetlands > Peat | place: Sweden: Norrbotten County, Stordalen... | reverse complement strand
CCGGCGCCTCCCGTGCTTAGCAAGGAGCGCATGGGAAAGGGAGCAGCCGCCGGGATGTTTCCGCCTGTCTGTCTCCTTTCTTCGAAGCCGTTCATCGTAGGGCCGTTCGTCGTTCGCCTTTTTTGCACGACCAACGACCACGACCAACGACCAACGATGAACGACCAACGACCAACGATGAACGACCAACGACCATGGTGTTAACCGACAAATTCGGACGCTCCATTACCGACCTGCGAATCTCGATCACGGATCGCTGCAACTACAAGTGTGTGTACTGCCGCACGGGCAATGAAGGGGCGCTTTACGGCGACCTGCCTTTTGCCGACTATTTGCGGATGGCGCGCGTGCTGGTCGGGATGGGAGTCACCAAAGTTCGTTTGACCGGCGGGGAGCCTTTGCTGCGCAAACGGATCGTGGACTTCGTCCGCGAGTTGAGCCAACTTCGCACGCCCAGCGCCAGAAATGGCGGAGACCCGATCGACATTGCGCTCACCACCAACGGCCACCTTCTCGCCGAACTTGCGCAGCCGCTAAAGGATGCCGGAATGACCCGGGTGACGGTGTCGATGGACGCAGTCGATCCCGATCGCTTTGCCCGAATCACCAGAGTGCCCAATGGATATGACCACGTACTCGCGGGAATTCGCGCCGCGCGGCGAGCTGGACTGTGGCCGCTGAAGGTGAATTGCCTGCTGATGCGCGGCTTCAATGAAGATCAGATTATTCCGTTCGGGATGTTCGCCCGTGAAGAAGGCGTGACTGTGCGCTTTATCGAGTTCATGCCGCTGGAGGAAGGCCGCACCTGGTCACCGGATACGGTGGTGACTTTCGAAGAGATTCTGACTCGCATGCGGGAGTACCGCCCGCTGGTGGAGATCCCGCACGCGCGTTCGGAAACCGCCCGGCGCTATCGCTTCGATGACGGCGTGGGCGAGATCGGCATCATCGCGCCGGTGTCGCATCCTTTCTGCGGACACTGCAGCCGCATCCGCATCACCAGCGACGGCAAAATCCGTACGTGCCTTTTTTCGGTATGGGACCACGACCTGCACGCGCAGATGCGGCGTGGCGCTTCCGATGATGAGTTGGCCGATTTCATCCGCGGAGTCATGCAGAAAAAAGAAGAGCGCCACCACATTGGAGAGGCAGACTTCGTGCCCGCGTCGAGAACGATGGTGCACATCGGGGGCTAGCAGCGATCAGGCGGTTGAGAAGCACCGGAAGGACCCGACTTCCATTCGTGCCGATCGGACCGCCGAAGTCAGCCTTTTCGCCGCAGCGGTCCCTGCCATTTAAGATCAAACACATGAACCGGCCGTGGCTCGTGGCAGCATTGACTTTCTCTTGCACAACGTTGTCGGCGCAGAGTACCGCCTACCTCGGTTTTGACCGCAACACCTATCCCGGCGACGCCATCCTGAAAACTCTGCACCAGACTTTTTCCTACGCGGGGTACTGGCTCAATCATCCTCCCGGCTAAAAGACGAACACCTGGAGTGGCCACCGCGCCGCGGTCGAATCCGCCGGCCTCGGATTTCTCGTGCTATTCAACGGCCGCCTCTACGCCGAACTGAAATCCATCTCCAACGCAACCAAGCTCGGCCACTCCGATGCACAAGCCGCAACCACTGCCGCCCGCCACCAAGGTTTTCCCGCCCGGACCATTATCTTTCTCGACCAGGAGCAGGGCGGCCGCATGCTGCCTGAGCAGAAGGCATATCTCTACGCATGGGTCGACGGCGTGATTACCGCCGGATTTCGCGCGGGGGTTTATTGCTCGGGCATCCCGAATAAAGATGATCACAATATAGTAACTGCCGAAGACATCCGCCAGGGCGCCGCCGGAAGACAGATGGTTTACTGGGCGATCAATGACGCTTGCCCGCCCGCGCCCGGCTGTGCCTTTCCCGCTCGCCCGCCGGTTCCCTCCGACAGTGGCGTGGGCTTTGCGGAGGTCTGGCAGTACGCGCAGTCCCCACAGCGCAGGGACGTCGCCGGCCGCTGCTCGAACTACCATGCCGATGGAGAATGTTATCCGCCCGGAATTTTGCCGGGGCAGCGCTTGCATGTTGACGTAAATGCGGCTACGTCTCCTGATCCTTCGCAGGGCAGGTGAGAGATCACCGAGCCGTTTCGCACCGCTGTGGTCTTGGTTGCAATTAAATCCAACCCGCTGCTTTCCCGCATGCGCTAAAATAGGGTAAATGTCAGACCGTACATTCACACTCGACGAAGCTCAGTCGCTGCTGCCAGTGCTTGAGTCTCTCTTGCGCACTGCGATCGGCGGCAAGAAGCTGATGGAGGAGGTGGAGGGCGAGATGCAGGAACTCGGCCACCGCATCTTTCTGAACGGGGGCACGCACGTCGATGTCGTCGCGATTGCGCGCCGGAAGGCTGAGCGCGCCAAGGCCGAACAACGCGCCAAGGATGCGCTTGCCGAAATTGATTCCATCGGGGTGCAAGTCAAGGATATCGACATCGGACTGCTTGATTTTCCTTGCGAAGTCGAAGGCCAAACCGTTCTTCTGTGCTGGAAGATGGGGGAGAAATCGATCACCCACTGGCACGGCACCGACGAAGGATTTGCCGGCCGCAAGCTCATCGACGAACGCATCGCACGTTCGAAAAAAGCGAACTAGCAATTTAGATCTGCGGAAAGTTCAGATTCCAAACAACTTCTCGCCTAGCAACATACTCCAACCTTCGGTGTTTAAGTCGAACAGCCACTCGTCGAGCCAAACTGCTGGATGCAGAAGGTTTCGCACCAGATTTTTTTGAGCAAAAATTCGCCCCCTGGCGCTGCCGGTTTCCCAGGGCAAGCCCGATGGGCAAAGAGGAAAACACATGAAGCTTTACAGTGCAGTTCGAGTGCTCGGGTTCGGACTTATGCTGCTGGTCATTCCGGCAGCGCTTTCTTCCCCATCTTCCGCGCAGATCGCCATCGGGATCTCCGTGCGCGTGGGTCCGCCGGCGCTGCCGGTTTATGACCAGCCCATCTGCCCCGGGGAGGGGTATCTGTGGACTCCCGGTTATTGGGCCTGGAGCGATGATGACGGCTATTACTGGGTTCCCGGCACATGGGTGGAAGCGCCGGAACCGGGTCTGTTATGGACGCCCGGATACTGGGGTTGGAACCAAGGCGCCTACCTGTGGAATGCCGGCTATTGGGGGCCGCAGGTGGGATTCTATGGCGGAATTAATTATGGATTCGGCTATGGCAGTTCCGGATTCTACGGTGGCGAGTGGCGTAGCGGAGCTTTCTTCTACAACACTGCCGTCATGCACGTGAACACAACCGTTATCAGAAATGTCTACGTGAACCGCACCGTGATCGTGAACAACAATTCGCACGTGGCATTCAATGGAGGACAGGGCGGAGTGAGCGCGCGGCCAACCCCGCAACAGGAAGCCTACGCCCATGAGACACATCATCCGCCGGTTGCGGCGCAAATGCAGCAGGAACATGCGGCGAGTCAGAATCGCGCCTTGTTTGCGTCTACCAATCATGGCCGTCCGGCAGTCGCGGCGACGGCGAAGCCCGGCGAATTCAGTGGACGCGGCGTCGTGACGGCGAGGGCCGCTGGAGGGGCCTATCACGCTCCACCTATGTCGCCGAAGGAAGCCCGGGCATCAGGGCCGGCGGAGAATCGCCCGGCAGAAAATCGTCCTGCGCCCAATGGGGCGAAGGCGGCCAATCGTCCGTTTACTCCGCCCAACAAGAGCAATACGGCGGGCCGGCTGGAAAGCGCAAGCAGGCCGGAGAGTGCGAATCGACCGGAGAGCAGTGTCCGGACGGCTCCGGCTCGAACGAACGAAAGCCACGCGGCGAAGCCTTCCACCCCGACGCCGAGTTCGCGTGCGGAAAAGTCCCCGGCCGAGAACGCTCGTCCGTCGAGTGAATCGCGGACTGAGAATAAGCCCGGTGGCGCGCCGAAGGCTCGCGAGAGTTCGCCTAGGGAGAGTTCGCCCAAGGAGAGTTCGCCCAAGGAAAGTTCGCCCAAGGAAAGCGCGCCGAAAGAAGCTAGCCACAGCGCTCCAAAACCCCAGAAACAGGCTGCGGCGCCCAAGCACGAAACTGCTCCTCCGAAAGAAGAGCGCAAGTGATGTAGGCCCATTCGGCGTACTCGATTGGCCAGTGCTGCTTTCAGCACTGGCCCTTTTACTTGCAAGCTTGTGGGACCGGGGCGTTCTTATGCCGAGAACGGCATTGGCCGAGCTGGTTCCGTGCTCGCTCAGAAGTGCAATTCTGGCGGGGCCGGAATGCTGTTCTGCTACAATTTTTTACAACCGCGGTGGCTGGGAAATCGTAATCTTTAGCTTAGAATCAGCTTGGGCTTAGAATTTAAGAGACGTCGCTCGCTGCGTCTTTCCTTCCTGCGGCAGATGTGCGGGGCAGGCGATTAAAAAAGTTCGGGCAGGCGTGTACAAGGAGTCTGAAATAACTATGTCGTCCAACCAGCAAAAACTCCGCCTGGCGGGTGCTTTCGCCGCGCTCGCAACATTGACTCTTGCGGTAAGCTGTACCGGTTTTTTCGTCAATCCGACACTGACCACGCTCACGGTCGGACCCGGATCGCCGCTCATTGAGACGGGATCGACTGGAAACACCGTTCAGATGACAGCTTTCGGCACATACAATGACGGAAGTACGGGCAATCCTGCGGTGACGTGGAGCATGACCCCTACGGGCATTGCCACGATAAGCACCAGCGGTCTTGTGACCTCCGTCGCCGAAGGCACGGCCACCGTCACCGCAACATCCACGCAGAATCCTTCGATTAGTGGGACTCAGTCCCTCACCGTTACGGTTGGTTGCATTACCTCGATCACAATATCGCCGACGAGCGGCAGCATCACCGCCAATGTGCCTACGACCTCATTCACCGCGACGGCGGCTACTTGCAATGGTTCTCAAGATATAACCAGTGTGGCCTCATGGACCTCGAGCAACACGGCCGTCGCCACGGTCTCGGGTGGTGTGGTCACGGCTACGGCTGGCAATCAGACGAACTCGCCCATTACGATCACTGCATCCGCTGGCGGCATTTTCAGCGCCCCGGTCACCGTTACCGTCAGCGGCTTCTGATGGGCCTCGCCGATTTCTGGCATGCTATGAAATCCGATGCCCCATTTTCTCGCGGTTTTTGCGAGAGGTGGGGCTTCTGAGTTTCTTGCCAAGAGTAAGCGCACGGATTGCGCTATGATCACACGTACGTTGTCATTCTGCAGGGTGACTCGATGGTCGCGGTGGATGTGGCCCATGCCGTAGGTCGCGTTAAATCCGTGAACCCCACTGGAGAGATGGTTCGCACTGCGCGCGCGATAGGGATCGGCTTCGGGGAATGATGGCACAGGCGAGAACCAGAAATTTTTGCTTGCAGCGTTTGACTGTCGGCAGTACCTTCGTAATCTCCCCCTAAGAATCCTCCAGCGTTCTAATAGGAAGGCATTTTTGCAGGGGAAGCGTCATGATGAATCATTTGGGATTGTGCCTGTTTGTTCAGTTCTGTCTGGCCTTCGGCGTGGCGGGATTATTTTGGCCGGAAAAACTCATGCCGTTCTTCGAAATCTTGATGTTTCCGTGGACGGCAAGCTATCGCGGCATATGGGCCAACAGCATTGGTGCGATCGCATTGTCACTCCTGCTTTTTGTCCGCCTGCTCGCCGCCGTTCGCTGAATTCCTTCTCTGCACCCAGCTGATCATAAGTGTTTACCGGGCTAGATTTTGACCTGCGCAAGCCGCAACGGGCGCTTAATTTTAGGGAAGAGTTTGGGACCATAGCGATAAGAGAAGTTGACAAAACAATTTCCGGGCTTCGCAAGAAGAGCGCAGCCGGGTTTGACCCCGGCGTCATGTTGAGACTGTATTCGCTCACAGGCGCGATCAGTCCCAAATTGATCTCCCGGATTGATTGGATCACTCCCGGACACAATGGACATGGGCGAAAAATTTCGGCGGCCATTACAAAAACAGTAAGGGCTAACGTCGCGAAACGGCTGAGTAGTCCGCGAAAGGCACCGGTCGAAGTAGATGGCGTCCTGGAGATGACAGACTTCAAAAAAGAAGAGTACAAATGCCGGATCGATCCTCCCATTGGCCTGCCCGTATTGTGTACATTTGACCCGCAGGCGGACGAAATCTACGACTTGCTCAGGAAGTATGTGAGGGTCAAGGGCGAAGGAACCATCCATCCCTACACAGACAAAATCGAGTTCATGCACATCGGAGAGATTATTCCGCTGTCCCCGATGGCATTGAGCGACCAGTCATTTTTCGCTAATCCGTCCATAGGTGATTTGATGGTGGCAAATAATGTGCAACCGTTAAACGACCTGTCTGTTCTCGCCGGAGGAATACCTCCGGACGAGGATGTGGATGAAATGCTAAGAGTAATTTAATTTACGACGCAAGAAAGTAGGGAACAACCGCCACGGCAGACGCCACTTCTATCGTCGAAGTTGTTTTGGTCGATACGGACGTGTTTCCCTTTTACATTAAAGGCGATACGCGGGCGTCGCAGTACGATAAACACACCAAGAGCAAAAAGTGGGCTCTTTCATTCGCTACGGTTGGAGAACTGCTGACATGGTCAAAATATAAGGGATGGGGACCAGCGAAAATCGCAGAGATGGAGCGGCGGATCGCATTGACTGGTGTGATCCCTTACGACATGACCCGGTGCCAAACCTACGCTGATCTAAACGCGCAACTCCTGAAGGCCGGAAGGCCAGCGAGCGATAACGATCTATGGATAGCGGCGACAGCAATTCGACATTCGATCCCGCTAATTTCACACAATCGCAAGCATTATGATGAAATCCCTGGTTTGGTCTTGATTTCTGAAACGCCCAAGGTTCTTAAGGGGCAAATGGAGATCAAGGACGTGACCGGCGAAATTTAGCGCCACCTTGCTTTGGCTGCTTTTCTTGCGATAGCTTTGCGTTTAGAGGCCGAGAGCTTAGCAGTTCTCGCCCTTCCGCCTTTCGATGCGCCCAACTTGCTCAAAGCTAGTGCCGCTGGATTCTTCCCGGCATCTGGGTTTTCTAGTGGGCTTCCATCCATCTGCTCACCGATGGCTTGTTCTACCACGCGGCGAGCGTTTGCGAAGAAATCACGCCCCTTGCTTGCTCGACCAGGCATACCACATCATGCCACGATTGGCGGACGGCGAAGCCCTGTGGATTTCAAACTGACCCACTACCCGAAATTCGGGGCAAGGTTTTCTTAGCCAGGTATGGTCGGCGCTGAGGGGCAGAACGCTCAGCATCGATGTAAGCCAGCCCACGGTGGTGGATCACATTCAGCGGCTGCAGCGTCTAGAAACCGTGGTCTAAACCATGGACAAGCTGGTAACCGGGGCGAAAGAAAATCCCGTGTTCCCGGATTTCCTGGCGGGAGACCGCCTCCTGATGATGGTCGTGGCGAGGTGGTGGCGAGGATTGATTTCTCGAATCTGAAGCCCGATGACGTTACGGTGAATGGAAAAGAGATTCACCTGCATCTTCCCCAATCTCAGCTGTTCCGTACTCGCCTCGACAGCGAGAAGACCAGGGTGTACTCGCGGCAGACCGGGCTGCTGGTACCCACCGACCCGAATTTGGAGACCCAAGCGCGCCAGGAGGGGAACGTCAGCTGCAAGAGGCCGCGTTGGCCGATGGCATCTTGCGGTCTGCTCAGCAAAATGCGGCTGCGACCGTCACCAGTCTTTTGCAGGGCTTGGGATTCGAAAAGATCGAGATCGAATAGACGAACATGGATTACCGCTGGTTACGTTAGCGTCGTGCTATCGCACCCTTGGCGTGATCCCGCGCACAGTCAACATTAACTCCCCATGACAGCATGGTGGCTTGGCATCCCGCAACCTGCGAGCAGGTCTATCCGACACAGTGGCTGGTCCCTCCAATCCGGCTGCGGCGCAGCGCGATCGGGAAGAAATCTGCGCCTCTCGTTTTGCCATGCGCCTCTCCTTGATGATTGGCGTGATGATGCTGGTAGGTAAGTCGGCCGCGTATTTCATGACGGGTTCCACCGCCGTCCTCTCCGACTTCGCGGAATCTGTGGTTCACGTGGTGGCGGTTGCGTTCGCCGCCTTCAGCTTGAGACTCAGCACGAAACCTGCGGCACCCAACTTTCTCTACGGATACGAACGCATCACATTTTTCTCGGCCGGCTTCGAAGGCGCGATGATCGTATTGGCCGGTTTGTGGATCCTGGTGGCCACCATCGCGAAATGGATGGCGGGATTGAGGTTGGAGCACTTGGGCTCAGGCACGCTGCTTTTGCTCGCTGCTGGTTTCCTGAATGCCGGACTCGGCTGGTACTTGCTTCGGGTGGGAAAGCGCAGCCACTCCCTCATTCTCGAAGCCGACGGCAAGCACGTGCTCACCGATAGCCTTACCAGCTTTGGCGTGGTGGCCGGTCTTGGATTGGTGATGCTCACGGGATGGAAGCCCTTTGACCCGCTGATCGCGATTGCCGTTGCCGCAAACATTCTTTGCTCGGGTGGACGTTTAGGGTGGCGCTCAGCAGTGGGCCTGCTGGATTATTCCGATCCCGAAGCGGGGAAGCAGATTCGGGAAAAGCTGGACGCGATTTGCACCGACCTTGGAGTGCACTATCACGGCGTGCGCTTCCGGACTACCGGCTACCGGCAAATCATCGAAGTTCACTTGCTATTTCCGCACGCGACCGAGGTCGGGGAAGCGCATCGCATTGCAACCGCTCTCGAAGAGCGCCTTCCCGTCGAACTGGGCCGTCCCGCCGAGGTGATCACGCACCTGGAGTCGCTCGAAGATCACGAAGCTGTCCATTCCAAGGAACACTACACAGGGCGGCCAGGGTCGTAGAAATTTTGATCGTTGATTTGGGATTATGAAGGCCGGAACCCCCCTCTTAACCTTCGTCAATCGGAATCAACCATCAACCATCAGCAATTTCTCGGTCGTCCCTAGTCCTTCATCATGGCGTCGATCAGGGCGTAAAGTTGGCTGCGGTCGACCACTTCGACAAAGGGTTTTCCGGAGCGTTTGTTGCTCACCACATAGAGAGTGGGAGTGTGCTGCAGGTTGATTGCCTTCCCCAATTCCTTATCGGCGTTTACCAGCGCTGCGAGGTTGCCATCGGGATCGACCACGAAGGGCAGGTCCACTTTGTGCTCGGTCGCGAACTTTTCCGCAAAGCCGCGCAGGTTCTGAGGAGTGACCTCCAGTTGGTTGGAAAAAACATAATCCCGAAATTCGTTCCCCAAGGCCTTCGAATGAGTGTCGAAATAGCGCGCAATGACTGCCGCGTCGTAGGACCAGGTATGAAACGGGAGCGGAAAGTCGTGGCGCACTACGGGGATTTTGTAGGTCCGGGCGGCTTCTTCCACCAGCGGAGCGGCGCGGCGGCAATCGGGACACTGCAGGTCTTCGAATAGCACGATAGCCACCTGGGCGCCTTTGGGCGGGCGCAAAGCGGGATTCACCGGCTGCTGCGCCCAAGTGTAAGTGGAGATAGCGACCATGGACGCCGCCAGCAGCAACCCCAGGGCCAACACATTTCTGGAAACATTTTTCATAGTTCGTTTACTTACGAAGAAGTTCGCGTATTCATGAAATTGGGAAGTATCGGAGCCTCTCCGACTACCGATCGTTCCACCCCAGGTCCTGCGCCTACCGTTATGGTAACTGAATCGGGGATGTGCCGTTAGGATCGAATCGGGAGCGTTTTTGAGAGGTGCACTCTGCGGTAACCTTGGATGGGGAAGATAACGCGGCAACGCGCTATAGTGAAAAGTGCGTCTGGCTGAACAACCCGTCGTGGAGATTGTGAAACCTTTCCGCTTGTTGAACTCCTGCCGGCTCATCGTCACGCTTGGACTCACGGGCATCCTGCTGCTGGGCATTTCCGGCTGCAATCGCCGCCGGCACCGGGTGCTTGAGGTGAACTATGTGTCGGCGGTGCAGGCCACCCTGCGCGATCAGGTGGCTACCATTTACAACCGTGTGGGAACGGTGAAGAACGGCGACCGCGTAGAAGTGCTGGAGCATGAGAAGCGCTTTTCTCGTGTGCGAACCGCGAGCGGTGTCGAGGGATGGATCGAGCAGCGCAACCTCGTGGATCAGCAAGTTTTCGACGGGCTGCAGAAGTTGACCAAAGAGAACCTGAACGATCCGGTGCAAGCGCCCGGTGTGCTGCGCAATGACACGAACTTGCACTTAACCCCCGGCCGTGAGACCGAGCATCTTTATCAGCTCCTGGCGGGAGCGAAAGTTTCCGTGCTCAAACGCGGAACGGCGGAGAAGCAAGCGGGAACCGTCGTGCAACCGAAAGCGGGCGGGAAAGCGCCTGGTCCGGCACTGGAAGACTGGTGGCTGGTGCGCGACGCGGAGAACCGTGTGGGCTGGGTGCTGGGCCGCATGGTGGACATCGACGTTCCCCTCGAGGTGGCGCAGTATGCGGAAGGGCAGCGTTTTGTGGCCTTCTTTGTTTTGAACCAGGTTGTCGATCCCCATAAAGAGGGCGCAGACAAGAATGTTTCGCAGTATCTGTGTGCCATCACCGAACCGCATGATGGCCTGCCCTACGACTACGATCAGATCCGCGTTTTCACCTGGAACCTGAGAAAGCATCGCTATGAAACGGCCTACCGTGAGCACGGACTCAATGGCTTTCTTCCGATCACTCTAAGTACCGAGAACTTCGACAAGGAAGGCAGGTTGCCGGTTTTCATCCTGCAGGGGAAAGACGATAGCGGCAACGTCAGCGAACGCAAATACAAGCTCAACACGCCGATGGTGCGCCGAGTGCTTGCGCCCGGCGAGCCGAAGGAAACGCCGAGGCCGGCGGCGAAGGCGAAGAGCAAGCGGCGGCGGCACTAGCTGCTGTGGCTAGCAATAGTGGCTAGCAATAAAAGTCCGCGATGCTGGCCACGACCCAGCGCTGCTCATCTTCTGTAAGCTCGGGGAACATGGGCAGCGCAAGGACCTCTTTTGCCGCGCGCTCCGCTTCAGGGAAATCGCCTTCACGGTAACCGAGATAAACGAAACAGGGCTGCAAGTGCAGCGGAATGGGATAGTAAATCTCTGTCGCGATCTTGCGTGCCGCTAGAAATTCTCGCAGCTCGTCGCGCCGGTAGGCACGAACCACGTACTGATGAAAAACATGGTGCGCGGTTTTTGCGGTGTGCGGCAATCGAACTGGCGCCGAATTCTCAACCGAGTTTTCGTCTGACGTTAATCCGGCATCGGCCAACAATTGATCGTAGCGCGCGGCGCGCCGGCGGCGACCGTCATTCCATTCTTCAACATATTTCAGCTTCACACGCAAGATGGCCGCCTGGATGGCGTCGAGACGGCTGTTCCATCCGAACTCTTCGTGAACGTAGCGGCGCGAGCTGCCATGATTGCGTAGACGGCGCAGGTGCGCCGCCATCTCCGGACTATGGGTGGTGACCAATCCGGCCTCTCCGTAAGCGCTGAGGTTTTTTGTTGGATAGAAACTGAACGCCGCCGAGACGCCCATCGATCCTGCCCGTTGCTCGCCCCAGCGCGCACCGATCGCCTGCGCGGCGTCCTCGATCACCGACAGATGAAATTCTCTTGCGACCTCCAGCAAGCGATTCATGTCAGCGCACTGGCCATACAAATGGACGGGAACTAGAGCGCCCAGTTTGTCGTGTGGACTGCTGCGCAGAAAAGTTTTGACCTGAGCGGGATCAAGATTGAAGGTCAGCGGGTCGATATCGGCAAACACGGGACGCGCGCCTGCGCGCACGATGGCGCTGGCGGAAGCAAAAAAGCTGAACGGCGCTGTCAAAACCTGATCGCCAGGGAGTACTCCAGCGGCCGCTAGAGCCAGCCACAGCGCGTCTGTTCCCGAGGCGCAACCGACGGCATCGCGCGCGCCACAGAAGGCCGCCACTTCGCGCTCCAGGCCTTCAACTTCCGCACCCAAAATGTAATGCTGCGAGGCGCATACCTTCTCGATCGCCGCCAGTACTTCCGAGCGCACCTGCAGATATTGCCGATGCAAGTCAAGCATCGGCACGTAAGCGAAGGGCTTTAGGTCGGGCGCGGTCGGAGGGGATGCCTTCGGTGAATCGGACTTAGTGAAAAAAGTAGTCACGGAAACGCCGATTGTATCAGCAGGGACAAGAGGAGAGCGTAGGAATTTCCATGGGACGCTTCGGCAAATGCATCTGCTTCTCAGCCTTGGCCGGACGCTTGATCGGTATTTTATTTCAAAGGAGTGATTGATCAGGCATTAATTTTGGGGCGTTACCTTCGTAATCTTTCCTTCCACCAACGAATTAACGTCTGATTGGCGTTGAGACTTCCGCAAAGGGCTGGAAGCATGCCTAAAGGCCTTAGAAACAAGAAGGTCCCCGGCGATTGGTTGGTGAGGGGGAATGATGCGAGCACTGGGAAATTTTGGTTTGTCGGTTCTGGTGGTATTGATTTTCGCGGCCACGGCATTAGCGCAAACAGGATCGATCGCCGGCACGGTTTCAGACGCCAGCGGCGCCCTAGTCCGAGGGGCTGAGATTACGGTACGGAACACTGCAACCAATGAGGAGCACCAGACCGTGAGTAGCGCTACCGGCACTTTCTCGATTACCAACCTTCAGGTGGGCCCGTATGAGATCACGGTGAAGAAAACCGGGTTTAAGCAGTTCCGCCAGCCTAGCGTCGAGTTGACCGTGGCGCAAGGGCTCACGGTGGATGCGAAACTCACGGCTGGCGCAGCCAGCGAAGAAATCACCGTACATGCGGATCGCATGCAGGACGTGGATCTGGAGACTTCGCAGATCTCCAATTTGATCGACCAGAGGCAGATGGCCAGCTTGCCTCTCATCACGCGCAATCCTTATCAATTGGTGTTGCTGTCTCCCGGGACGTCGCAGACCGATAGTGGCAATGCGGGTATTTCCGTGAACGGAGCGCGCGACCGGAATAACAACTTCATGCTGGATGGCGTGGATAACAACGATACCTCTGTGCCTGGTGGCATGGGCGGAGTGCTCAACGCCAATCCCGAATCCACAGAAGAGTTTCGCGTGATCACGGACAACTTTAACGCTGAATACGGCCGCAACACCGGAGCCATCATCGACGTGGTTACAAAGAGCGGCAGCAATGCGTTCCACGGAAATGTTTATTACTTCGGGCGTTGGAATGGTTTCGGAGGAGCGCGCGATTATTTCAACCCTGGTGTAGGGCCCGACGCAGGGCCGATGAACCCTTACATTCGCCACCAGTTCGGGTTTTCCATCGGTGGTCCCATCATCAAGAACAAGACCTTTTTCTTCTTCAACGACGAGATGGATCGTTTCCACACCACTTTGACCGACCAGGCAACCGTGCCAACGCAGGCCTATCTGAACGGAGTGTTCAACTACACCTACACCAACACTGCCGGCGTCTCGCAGACCATTCCAATGGACTTGACTGCGGCGGGTACGAACAATATATACGGCCTTCCCTTCGATCACACGATGCAAAAGGTGTTCGCGAACTATCCGGTAGTAGCCGCGTCTCAGTCGGCCAACGGGATCTCGGGCAATATCTTCTTTCCCACCACGTCGAAACAAAGCACCTACAATCCAACCGTCAAGCTCGACCATCACTTCACGGATCGCGAATCGCTCAGTTTGCGTTACGGATACGATCACTTTTTCGATCCCAACCCGGGTTTCTCGGATATCCTTCCCGGATTCGGAGCGTATGAGGAAAAGAGTATTAGTGAAGGCTTGGCCGCGCAGCTCACCTCGACCCTCAGTAATAACGTGGTAAATAACTTTCAATTTGGCTGGAACCACGTCTATGCGACGTTCTACCTGGGGAAAGCAACCACAAATGTGTTGGACGCTCCGGGCGGCGTGGACAGCATCGGGAACGGATGGGATTACGCCCTGGATCCGTTCTCGAGCTTCGCGAGTCAACTGGGAGGGTCCGACGGCCAGGCACGCAAGACCGGCACGATCAGCTACACCGAAAATCTCACCTGGGTTCATGGAAGTCACACTTTCAAGTTTGGTTTCGATTTCCGCGACGTGGGGGAGAGCGGCTACGATGATTTCTACTCCCGTCGGCAAGTCACTCTTGATCCCGAAGCGGCATTTGAATTCGATCCGGGCGTTTTGGCGGGTGAGCCCACGAACAACTCGGATCCGCTGAACCGGATCTTGGTCGATGCAGCGAACGCATACTGGGGTCTCGCCATTCAAGATGAACAATCGCAGTTCTTCAACAAGACTGCGGTGCGGCAGCCCTCGGACAACAAGTTTTTCAAGCAGCACGAATTCGATTGGTATGGTCAGGACACCTGGAAGATTCGGCCGAACTTTTCCCTGAATCTGGGACTGCGTTACCAACTCAATGGCGTTCCCTACGAGACCAGCGGAAACCTTTCGAACCTCTTGCAAGACCCAGGCTCATTTGCGGCCGGACAGCCGGTGACTTTTAGTATCGTAGGTCCGGGATCAGGACATCAGCTCTACCAGCCGGACTACAAAGACATCGAGCCGCGCTTTGGATTTACCTGGGATCCGTGGAGAGACGGTAAGACAGCCGTGCGCGGTGGGTTTGGCATCTTCCACGACCGGACTTTCGGAAATGCATTGGGCAATGTGCGCGCCGATCCACCGTTCGAGGCCACCTACAGTACCTTTCCCCTCGAGACCCTTAATAATTTTTTCGGCTCCGGCTCGTTTCCTGGACAGGTTCCTGCTCAGATCCCGTCGGCGTCCATTCCGGATGGCACTGCGACCCCAGATCTCGTGATATTTAACACCCATTTCCCTAACGCCGCCAGCAACAACTGGAACTTTGGTATTCAGCGAGAGGTGCGGGGCAGCAACGTCATCGACGTTGCTTACGTTGGAGCCATGGGCGTGCATGTCTACGGCGAGCGCGACGGAAACCCGCCCGATCCCAATTTGGTGGCGCAGCTGGTGGCATTCTGCGTCCCTGGCAATCCACTCAACACCGGGTTTAACACGCCATCCGGACAATGCGACTCAACGACGGTTAGCAGCACCAGCTTGTATATCGGCGCGACGCCCAGCCAGGGTTTCGACGATTTGCCGTTCAACGCCGTGAACAACAACGCGTTGCTTCAACCCTACTACCAGATCAATGAATTCAACTCCATTTATCACGGCATGCAGTCCAAATTCACGCACCGCATGAGCCATGGACTGCAATTCCAGGCGTCCTACACGTGGTCGCACGCGATCGACAACGCGGTTGATCCGCTCACGCCCGCTGTCGGGGCACACACCTTCCCCCGCAACTCTCTTGACTTGGGAGAAAACCGCGGCAACTCCGACAACGACACCCGCCACGTCCTGGTAGCGAACTATATTTATGAATTACCTTTTGGCCGGGGTAAGAACTATCTAAGCCATGGAATCGTGGGACGAATTATGGAAGGCCTGGAAATGGACGGTATCTTCACCGCCCAGACCGGACATCCCTTCCAGGTTCGTGGAACCGAGGACACCCAGAGAACCGGCGTCGCCGCCTGGGGTTACCAAGTGGGTGATCCGTTTGGACCGCCAACGGGCTCGGGATGTTCCGCCGGGCCGTTCGCACCGGGCGGTGGCTATGCCTATGTCAGCAATCAGTGCGCCTTCACCAATCCCCCGTTCGGATCTCCGTCCAACAATGAGCGCAACCAGTTTTATGGACCCGGATTTTGGAATTGGGACGTAACGCTGGCGAAGAGGATGACGATCACGGAGCGGGTTAAGGCTGAACTCCGGTTTGAAGGCTACAACATTTTCAATCACCCACATTTCCTCAATCCAGGAACGGACGCGGCCGGGCTGGGCAACCTGATCGGGCAGCCGCAGTTTGGGGTTATTACCCAAACCTACACCCAGCCGGACGGAACCACTTCCGCCCGCCAGATTCAGGTAGCACTGAAAATCCTCTTCTAGCTTTGTAACCTTCAACTCTCAGCGGCCCGCGGCGATCTCCACGGACCGCTACTTTTTAGCTGAATTTTCGTCGACGCCGAAGACGTCGTTATTTTACTTCCCAAACATCGGATAGTGGCTGGCTGCTGCCATGAAGAACAGCATTACTACGGACAAGAACGCGTTGGCTCGGGAGACGAGGAAGGCCTGCCGGGCCATGGCTTTGGCTTTATCGGGCATGGGCGTGCCATTCGTGGCGTTGTCGCGGGTCCATTGAATCATGCGCTTCTGGATGCGCCAGATGACCCCCCAAACGTTGAGCAGCATGACCCAGCCGATGCCTCCGCCAATGCCGATCGCGAGCAAGCGATTACTTTCCCACCCGTGGCTGTTCATGCTCAGAAAGAGCCATGCTGCCATCACGACGACGATTGCGTACACCACGCCGATGAAAGCGCCTTTATCAAAGATTCCCTTGCCCGGGATCAGGCAGGCGTAGAGCACTCCCCAGACAATTGTCCAAATCATAAAGAAGCTGCCCATCACTGCGCCGTGGGAGGGATTCAATCCTAGAGTCTGGCCATTGTGAACGTCGGACGTCACAATGCTTTCCCAGTAGATGATTCCCGCGAGCACGGTGAATGCCGCCGACATGCGGAACCACCACAGGGCGCGCGTCATGAGTGCAGGCATCACTTTGCCCTTCGTGGTGGCGTCCAGTTCCTTCATCAAAGGGATATTCACCAGATTGAAGAAATAGAGCAGTCCGATCCAGGTGATGCCGGTGAGAAAGTGAATCCAGCGGACCAGCATCAGGAAATTGGTTCTGAAGTCATGCGGAAGGTTGATGATGGGATCCAAAAAAGTTGCCAGAGCTGTGCTTGCCATGATGCGGATGCCTCCTACAATTTCACCGGGACAGGATTGGCCTACGCGGGCGATTGTACACAACCCTACGGCTCCTTAAACGTCAGCGACGGCGATTCCGCTCAGAGCACAGAGGCTTGCGCTGTTAGGAATGCGCCCCCCGCGCACCTACATTGCGGTAACGTGCAGAAAAAGGAACCTCCGTAAGTTCGATGTTGAAATGCTCGAATGGACGCCGTATTGTACTCGCAGTTGCGTACTCCGAGTTGCCTGCCCGACGTCGCCGCCTTGAGGGATCGAGGCGGCAAGAAGGCAGGTTTGTGCCCCCGTATTCCTTGCGCGAAAAGCCGCGAGGAAACGCTGGTCCCGAGGCGAACGCCGAAGCAGCTAGTTGAATAGGTCGCAGTTCAAAAGAATCAAGGAGATCGGCTATGGAAAACAGCAAGCCGGCGCAGAACATCCAGGATTCCTTCCTTAATACTGCGCGCAAAGAGAGATTAAGCATCACGATCTATCTCTTGAGCGGAGTAAAACTGACTGGCCGTATTCGCTCCTTCGATAAATATTCCGTGGTGCTGGAGGCTAGCGGACAGGAGCAATTGATCTTCAAGCACGCCATCTCAACCGTGGTGATGGGGCGAACCACGCCGCACGGCGCGCACGCGGCGCACCCTGACGCAAAAGCTGTGGCCGCCTCCGGGACGGCATCCTCTTCCTCGTCCTCATCGGCGCCGGCAACGGCTTCGGCGGCGAGCGCTTCCGGTAGCGAAACCTAGGCATTTTTCGCTTGCGCAGGTCCCATCCCAAGAAGACTCGCGATCGGTCGCCCGTATCCGGACGTGCGCCTCTCGGCGCTGATACCGTGCCTCCAGAAAACCAGCCCGAGAGGGCTTTCCTGGTTGGGCTTGACGTACGCACGCGCGGCCGCGGCACCGCGAAGGTTACTGCCCAAGCGATGGCGGCGAGGGATGCCGCGACCGCTTCGGCCACAGAAGACAAAGCCGGCGCGGGGGGGCACTCCGCAGCGAAGTCCAGCGGCAAACCAGGCATTCCAGAGTTTGATGCCGACGAATCACTGGCTGAACTGCGCGCGCTCGCGGGAAGCGCGGGTGCTGAAGTGGTCGGCGCGATTCTGCAGCGTCGCGACCGGCCTGACCCCGCCACTTTGATCGGCGCCGGCAAACTCGAAGAAATTGCGGGCGCGGCCGCGTCGGTGAACGCCGACCTGCTTCTTTTCGACCACGACCTGACCGCATCGCAACAACGCAACATCGAAAAGATCGTCAAGCGCCGGGTGATTGACCGCACTCAGCTCATCCTCGATATATTTGCGCGGCATGCGCGCACCCGCGAAGGCCAGCTGCAGGTGGAATTGGCGCAATTGCAATACATGCTGCCGAGGCTGGCCGGGCGTGGCATCGAGATGTCGCAACTCGGCGGCGGCATCGGCACGCGCGGACCGGGTGAAACGCAGCTGGAAACCGACCGGCGGAAAATTGCGCGGCGCGTCCGCCACGTGGAGCAGCAACTGGAGAACGTGCGGCGCATCCGGGCCCAGCAGCGGCAGCGGCGGGAGTCGGCTCCGGTGGCGACCGTGGCTCTGGTGGGCTATACGAACGCGGGAAAATCGACTTTATTTAACGCACTCACCCGAGCCGCAGTACTGGCTTCGCCACGCATGTTCGCCACGCTCGACCCGACGATCCGAGCGGTGGTGCTGCCGTCGAAGCGCAAGGTGCTGCTCTCCGACACGGTGGGATTTATTCGCAGCCTGCCGCACACGCTGGTCTCGGCGTTTCGCGCCACGCTCGAGGAAGTCGAGCGGGCATCGTTGATCCTGCATGTGTCCGACGCCAGCAGCCGTCTCTCTGCCGAGCAGGATGCGCAGGTGGAGATTGTCCTGAAGGAATTGGAAGCGGAGAAGAAGCCGCGCCTGCGGGTGATGAATAAAGTCGATCTGCTGGACGTGGAAGTGGCCGACAGCTTACGCGATGACGCCAAAACCGTTTACGTTTCGGCCGTGGAAGGCGCTGGCCTGGATCGCTTGCTGGCGCGTGTCGACGAGATGATCGACGAAGATCGCGTCAGCCGATTGCATCTGCGAGTCCCGCAGGGGGAAGGAAAGATACTGGCCATGCTCGAAGCCAAGTCGCGGATTTATTCGCGGACGTACAAAGACGGCGCGGTCGATTTGGATGTAGAAGCGCCGGAGTCCATCGTCAGAAGGGTGAGGGAGTTCGTGATGGAGTAAACTTGCCACTCGCCATGGGAAGGCTCAACTCGTGGTCCGCGCTCGATGAGGCCGGCCTTCCGATCAGGGAGCGATTCATGCTTGCACCTCGATACCTCGTCAGGTTCGGCCTTACGATCGCAATCTTCTTCCCCGGTTTCGCACTGCTTGCCAGCGACACGATCTTGATTCACGGACACATCTACACCGGCAATTCAAGAGCTCCCTGGGCCCAGGCGCTGGCCATCACCGGTACTGGCATTGATGCCGTCGGGACCGATCAGGAGATCCTCAGTCGGCGGTCGGCCAAGACCGAAGTCATCGATCTGCAGGGGCGAACCGTAGTTCCGGGATTTTCTGACGATCACACTCACCTGTGGTTCGGTGCGCTGGAGCTTCACGGGCTCAACCTCTCGACTCCCGAGTCGAGCATCACGCCGGAAGAAGACCCGGAAGGCGTGGTCGCCAGAATCAAGGCTTACGCCGCGAGCCATCCCGACGACAAAGTTCTGTTTGTCCGGGCCGACTTCAGCACTACCCCGCCAGCAACGCCCAGGCAGGAGTTGCTGGACCGCGCAGTAGCAGACCGCCCCGTCGTGGTGCACAACTCGAGTGAACACGCGCTCTGGGTGAACGCCCGCGCCATGGCCCTAGCCGGACTTACCGACCAACCGGTGGCTGATCCGGCGGAGGAGAAGTACATCATCCGCGACGCCAGTGGGCATCCCAGCGGAGTTCTGATGGAGGCTGCGATGGCCGTAATGGAGCGGGCCTTGGCCAGCCAGTTTTCGGTGGAGGAAAAACTCGCCTTGCTGCGGGGCGCTTCGCAGCACCTCAACAGCTACGGCATCACCAGCGTAACCAACGCGACCGGGGATCTGGCGGAGATTCAGCTGTATGCCGCTTTGCGGGACCGTGGCCAGCTCACGGTCCGCACCCGCACCGCCTTCGGCGCAGTCGCGGTGAACCACCACTTAACGCCTGAATTTCTGGCCGACCTGGAACGGGCGCGCACGCTCTACCACGACGACTGGGTTGCAGCGAATCTGGTGAAATTCTTTGTCGACGGAGGCACCGGCTTGATCCCGCCCCTGACCTATGAACCTGCGGAATACAAGAGACTGGTTCTCGAACTGGACAAGCGCGGCTATCAGATCATGACCCACACTTACCGTCCCGACTCGTCGCGATTGGTAGTGGACACCTATGAAGAAGTTGAGAAGGTCAATGGTCCGCGCGACCGGCGTCTTCGTCTGGAGCATGCAGACTTTGTTCCAGCGCAAGATATCGGGCGGCTGGCGAAACATTCCATGATTGCCAGTATGCAACCCAGTTTCTGCTGTGACGAGAATGGCTCGAACTACGATCCGCGCGATCGCACCACAACCGACCGGTGGCAGAGTATGGAAAAAAGCGGAGTCACGCTGGCTTTCGGTAGCGACTGGCCGTGCACCTGGCCGCCCAACCCACTGGTGGCGATCCAGGAGGCCGTCACTCGCCAGATTTGGCGGCCGGCGAAGGGGGGTGATGATTTTCCCGGAGGCACCTTCGACGGCGCGGGCCAGGGAGGAACAGTCCCAACCAAAGAGTCGTACGTTCCCGAAGAGCGGCTGACGGTCGCACAAGCCGTGAATGCCTATACGCAGGGTTCAGCCTATGCCAGATTCTCGGAAGACCGGATTGGAACGCTCGAGGCGGGGAAGGAAGCCGACCTCGCGGTACTCTCGCAGGATATCTTTTCGATGAAGCCCGAAGAAATTGGGAAGGCCAGAGTAGAGATCACGATGGCGGGCGGCAAGGTTGTATTCACAAAAGGAAAGTAATTCCCTGCCAAATTTTAAATGGGCCGGCAACCAAGAAGCGGTGACATTCCTTGGCTATCGGCCCATTCGATCCTGAATTGGATCGGAGGTGATATCTTTATGCTAATCCTCTTAGCGCGGAAGTCAAGGGTTAGTTCGAGAATTCTGCCCTACGAGGTCATGCGTTCCCGGCCAGCTTGATCGCGCCTGGTTTGTCGTACCGGGACGGAAGTCACCGCCAATCGCCGCAATCGCCCTGGGTGCGCGACTTAAAAGTGGGTAGATTATGCCCGTCGAGCCTCCCAATAGTCCTCGA
>Ga0224545_1000060_pt1 | contig 21816 bp, 19 predicted proteins | sample 714P12024metaG_FD_179906 | JGI IMG/M metagenome (GOLD analysis project Ga0224545, IMG submission 179906) | Peat soil microbial communities from Stordalen Mire, Sweden - 717 P1 20-24 | ecosystem: Environmental > Terrestrial > Soil > Wetlands > Peat | place: Sweden: Norrbotten County, Stordalen... | reverse complement strand
AGTAAGAAAGGCAAACTGGATCTCGATTCCGTCCGCGCGCAGATCGAAGCGGCCGCGGACGACGAACAGAAGACCGGTCCGGAATATTGGCGCAGCCTGGAAGAGCTTGCCGGCAGCCCCGCCTTCCAGGAAGCGCTGCATCGCGAATTTCCCAAGGGTGCATCCGAGTGGGTCGATTCCGTCTCCCGCCGCGGCTTTCTCAAGGTGATGGGCGCGTCCATGGCACTGGCCGGCATGACCAGCTGCGTGAAACTGCCGCTCGAACCCATCGTTCCCTACGTCCGTCAGCCGGAAGAAGTGATTCCCGGGCGCCCCATGTTCTACGCCACGGCCATGACGCTCGGCGGCTACGCGAATCCGCTCCTGGTCGAGAGTCATCTCGGACGTCCCACCAAAATTGAAGGCAACGCCCAACATCCTGCCAGCTTCGGCGGTACAGACATTTTTGCGCAGGCTTCGATTCTCGGTATGTACGATCCCGATCGTTCCCAGAGCGTGGTGTCGATGGGCGACCAGCGCTCCTGGCAGTCGTTCGTCACCGCGATCCGGGGTCCGCTCAGTGCGCAGAAGGCGCTGCAGGGTGCGGGCATTCGTATTCTTACGCCGACAATTTCTTCGCCCACTCTGGCCGATCAATTGCGGAACCTCCTGAAGATTTATCCGCTAGCCAAGTGGCATGGGTATGAGCCGGTCAATCGCGACAACGTCTTCGAAGGCGCGAAGCTGGCATTCGGTCAACCAGTCGAGACGCGCTACGATTTTGAAAAGGCCGACGTGATCGTCTCGCTCGACGCCGATTTTCTTTACGCTGGGTTCCCCGGCAACGTGCGCTACATCCGCGACTTCGCCAAGCGCCGAAATCCCGACGGCAACATGAACCGCCTGTACGTGATCGAGAGCACACCGACGACCACGGGAGCGAAGGCGGATCATCGGCTGTCGGTGAGGGCGAGCGAAATCGAGGGTCTAAGTAATACTCTGGCGGAGTTGGGAGGATTGCGTTCCGATGTGGCGGCTCTAAGATTCCTGGCTGCCCTCACGGAAGATTTGAAAAAGAGCGAAGGGTCTAGCATCGTGATCGCGGGCGACCACCAGCCGCCCCGAGTGCATGCTTTGGCTCACGCGATCAACGCAAAGTTGGGCAACGTCGGCAAGACTGTTTTCTACACCGAAACCGTCGATGCCAACCCGGTCAACCAGACCGAATCGCTGAAAGATCTGGTCGCCGAGATGCGGGCCGGCAGAGTCGACCTGCTCGTGATCATCGGCGGCAATCCCGCCTACGACGCGCCCGCGGATCTGGAATTTGCAGAACTACTCAAGAGCAACCAAGCTCCCTTGCGTGTCCATCTCGGGCTCTATCAGGACGAGACCGCTGTTCTCTGTCAGTGGCATATCAATCAAGCGCATGAGCTTGAAACCTGGGGCGATGCCCGCGCCTACGACGGAACAGTCAGCCTCATTCAACCGCTGATTGCTCCTCTCTACCAGGGAAAGAGCGCTGTCGAGTTGGTTGCGCTGCTCGCCACTCAGTCCGCGGCCTCAGGTTACGACCTCGTCCGCGCCTACTGGCAGAAACAGCGCACTGGCGCGGACTTCGAAGCCTTCTGGCGCAAGTCGCTTCACGATGGCTGGATTGAGGGGACGACCTACGCTCCCAAGAATGTCGGGTTCCACGCGGCGTCCGATTTGAAGCCCGAAGCTCATGACAATAAAGGCGATGGCCCTCACCTAAGCTTTCCCGAGCTCAACATCCGCCGCGATCCCAGCATTTACGACGGCCAGTTCTCCAACAACGGCTGGCTGCAGGAACTTCCCAAGCCGATGACCAAGCTCACCTGGGACAATGCCATCCTGATCGGTCCCCAGATGGCGGAGCGGCTGCAGGTCAAGACGATCGACCTCGTCGAGCTTGAGCTCAACGGAAAGAAAGTCACCGGGCCAGTTTGGATTCAGGTCGGACATCCCGACAATTCAGTAACGGTTTTCCTCGGCTATGGCCGTAAACGCGCCGGCCGGGTGGGAACCGCGCAGGGTTTCGACGCTTATCCGCTGCGTACTTCGACCGCGCCCTGGTTCGCCTCGGGCCTGCAGATTCGCAAGACCGGCGAGAAGTACGTGCTCGCTTCGACGCAAGGCTACCAGTCCATGGACACGCCGAATGGCGACCATCGTCCCCTCGTCCGCGAAACCGCGCTGGAGGAATACCGCAAAGATCCTAACTTCGCGAAGGAACAAGGGGAGGAGCCGGCTCCGGGCCTCACCCTGTATCAGCCCTATCCTTACAAAGAAGAAGCCTACGCCTGGGGCATGGCGATCGATCTGAATTCCTGCGTGGGCTGCAATAACTGCATGATCGCCTGCCAGTCGGAAAATAATATTGCCGTCGTTGGCAAGGAGCAGTGTGCGATCGGCCGCCACATGCACTGGATCCGCATCGACACCTATTACCAATATCCAGATCAGGAAGCCCGCGACCGCGATAATCCCAAGGCCTATTTCCAGCCCGTACCCTGCCAGCAGTGCGAGGATGCACCTTGTGAAGTGGTCTGCCCCGTCGGGGCGACCAACCACTCCAGCGAAGGCCTGAACGATATGGTCTACAACCGCTGCGTGGGTACGCGCTATTGCTCGAATAACTGTCCCTATAAAGTGCGGCGATTCAACTTCTTCCTCTTTCAGGATTGGGAGACGCCCCAATACAAAATGATGCGTAATCCCGACGTCAGTGTGCGCAGCCGCGGCGTCATGGAAAAGTGCACCTACTGCGTACAGCGCATCAGCGAACACAAGATCGACGCCGAAACTGCCTCCGTACGCGAAGGCAAAGAAATCAAGGTTAACGATGGCGAATTGCAGACCGCTTGCCAGCAGTCCTGTCCGGCCGGTGCGATCCTATTCGGCAACATCAATGATCCGAACAGCAAAGTCTCAAAGCTGAAGGCGCAGTCGCGCAATTACAGTCTTCTGGGCGAACTCAACACTCGCCCCCGCACAACCTATCTGGCGGAAGTCAGCAACCCAAATCCGGAGTTGAAGTCCTGACCCGCTCGCCAGAGCTTTGCCAGGATCCGGCTTTCGCCGCATCGGCAAGTGGCCAACGGAAGTAGGGCTTTAGCCCCTGAAGAAAAGCTGGCGTAAGCGCTTAAAAGCATGGACGAGTCCTCCAAAACGACGGTGGAAGACGAGGGAGCCCCGGTAATCGAGCCGGGCTACACCTTCGGCACCGTCACCGAGAAGATCAGCGCCATCGTGCTGACCCGTCCTGCCTCGAACGGCTGGTTCCTCGGCTTCGGCATCGCCTTCATGCTTACCATGATGATGCTCTACGCCATCGGCTATCTCTTTCTCAAGGGCATCGGGATCTGGGGGTCCACCGTTCCGATCGGCTGGGGCTTCGCCATTGTGAACTTCGTCTGGTGGATTGGAATCGGCCACGCCGGTACCCTCATCTCTGCTATTCTCCTGCTGCTTCGCCAATCATGGCGCAATTCGATCAACCGCTTCGCGGAAGCGATGACGCTTTTCGCGGTCGCTTGCGCCGGAATATTTCCCGCGATCCACGTCGGACGCCCGTGGCTGGCTTATTGGCTTTTTCCTTACCCCAACACCATGCGAGTCTGGCCACAATTCCGCAGTCCGCTCATGTGGGACGTATTCGCCGTCTCCACCTACGCCACGATCTCGGCAGTTTTCTGGTTCATCGGTCTCGTTCCTGACCTCGGCACGCTGCGCGATCGCGCAACCCATCCCGCGGCCCGGCTGATTTATGGCGCATTGTCCATGGGATGGCGCGGATCGGCCCGCCATTGGGCCCGTTATGAGACTGCCTATCTGCTACTCGCCGGTTTAGCTACGCCCCTGGTGCTCTCGGTCCATACCGTCGTCAGTTTCGACTTCGCCATCGGCATCGTTCCGGGCTGGCACACCACGATTTTTCCGCCCTACTTCGTTGCCGGCGCCATCTATTCCGGATTCGCGATGGTTTTGATGCTGGCCATTCCCATCCGAAAAATTTATGGCCTCGAAGACTTCATTACCGAACGCCATCTGCAGAACTCGGCCAAAGTGATGCTGGCGACGGGATTAATCGTCGCCTACGGTTATGGCATTGAGGCTTTCATGGGCTGGTATAGCGGCGATCGCTATGATGCTTTCACCATCTGGAATCGCCTCCACGGTCCCTATGCGATTGCCTATGCGGCGTTGCTGATCTGCAACATCTTCGTTCCGCAAGTGCTGTGGATTCGCAAATTGCGCACCAGCCCCGTGGCGCTGTTCGTGATCTCGTTCGTCGTCTTGGTGGGAATGTGGCTGGAGCGCTTCATCATTGTCGTAGTCAGCCTCAGTCGCGACTTCCTCACCTCGTCCTGGGGCATGTACTATCCCACGCGCTGGGACTGGATGACCTACATCGGTACGATCGGCATGTTCCTCGCTGCAATGTTCCTGTTCCTGCGACTCCTGCCTGCGATTTCCATCTTTGAAATGCGGACCCTCCTGCCGGAAGCGGAGGTGAAGGAATGAAGCGCGATCCCATCTACGGCACGATGGCGGAGTTCGATTCAGCGCAGGCGCTGGTCGACGCCGCGAAACGCACGCACGAAGCCGGCTACCAGAAGATCGATGCTTACAGTCCATTTCCCATCGAGGGCCTCGCCGAGGAAATTGGCTTTCACCACAACCTGGTTCCGCTAGTCGTGCTCATTGGCGGCATCATCGGCGGCCTGACTGGCTACCTGATGCAGTACTGGATGGCCGCGGTTGACTATCCGATTAATGTCGGAGGCAAGCCGCCGCATTCCTGGCCCGCGTTCATTGTCATCACATTCGAAATGACGGTTCTGTTTGCCGGACTTTCCGCGGTGTTCGGCATGCTCGCCCTGAACGGTTTGCCGATGCCTTATCATCCCGTATTCAATGTGCCGCGCTTCGCTCTGGCTTCGAAAGACCGCTTCTTTCTGATCGTGTTTTCCTCCGACCCCAAATACGATCCAGCCGGCACGCGCAAATTCATGGAGGGTCTAGGGTCCCGCTCGATTTCGGAGGTACCCAGCTAGAAATGCTGCGCCTTCGCCAAATCACCGTCGCCGCTGTGCTCATGGCGATCCTGCTGACAGCAGGCTGCCGGCTCGACATGCATGTTCAGCCTCGAATCAATCCGCTCGCCAAAAGTGATTTCTTTGCCGACGAGCGAGGCGCCCGTCCACTCGTGGAAGGAACCGTCGCTCGCGGTGAGTTGCACGCCGACACGTACTTCTACAGCGGCAAAGTTGGCAGCAGCCCCGGCGATTACATGCCGTTTCCCGTAACCAAAGATGTATTAGAGCGCGGCCGCGAACGCTACGACATTTACTGTTCTCCGTGCCATTCGCCCCTCGGCGACGGCAATGGTTTCATTCCGTCCCGGGGATTTTCCAGGAGGCCACCCTCGTATCACATTCCGCGTCTCGAGAAAGCTCCGTTAGGTTATTTCTACGACGTGATGAGCAACGGCTTCGGTATCATGCCCGATTACTCCGCGCAGATTTCTCCGCGGGATCGCTGGAACATCGTCGCTTACATCCGAGCGCTCCAGTTGAGTCAGAACGCAACCAAGGCGGACGTACCGGCCGGACAGAATATTCCGTCGCAGCCACCCCGTTTCGTGGGTGAGCCGGGTTCGGGAGCGACTCTTCCGGTGATCGCGCCCCCGGAGACTTCAAAACCGGAGGAGCAGAAATGAGCGCCGCCTCCATTCCGCACATTGATTTAACGGCGCCGCCGATCGTGCAAAAGATCGCTCAACGGTCGCTGATCATCGGCATCGTTTTTGCGTTGATCTCGGGTGCATTGGCATTCCTGCGCCCCGACGAGTTTTACCGCGCGTACCTGCTCGGCTTCATGTGCTGGCTGGGCGTGGCTCTTGGTTCCATGGTGATTGTGATGATCCGCCATCTCACGGGCGGCGGGTGGGGAACGGTGATTCGCCGCATTCTGGGTGCAGCCATGCGCACGCTGCCCTTATTGGCGATCCTCTTCATCCCGATGATCTTCGCGGTCTGGCAACATCGCATTTATCCCTGGGCGATGCCCCTTCAGTCCATCCAGGATCAGCACATCCGCGAGCATCTTGAAAAACACAGCTTCCTCAAAGAGAGTTACCTGAATTTTTCAGGCTTCTTCATTCGCGCCATCATCTACTTCGCGATTTGGAACCTAGTCTCGTTCCTTTTATCGAAATGGTCGAAACAAACCGATCACGCCGGCGCTCCAGACAACAGTCAACGATTCAAAGCAGTCGCCGGACCCGGGCTCATTCTTTACGCATTCACCATCTCCTTCGCAGCCATTGACTGGGTCATGTCGCTCGACCCGAGCTGGATCTCGACCATCTTTGGCCTGATCCTTCTCATCGCTGAAATCTTGTCGGCGATGTGCTTCGCCGTGGTCGTCGAGCGCATTCTTTTCGACTACACACCGATGTCGGAGATGCTGAAGCCTAATTTTGTCCACGACCACGGCAAATGGATGCTTACCTTCATCATGGTCTGGGCGTATTTTTCCTTCTGCCAGTGGCTCATCATCTGGGCGGGCAACCTTCCCGCCGAAATCACTTTCTATCTCAGGCGGATCAACGGCGGATGGGGATACGTTGCACTGAGCCTGGTCCTGTTTCACTTCGCCATCCCTTTCGCAATGCTGCTCTCACGACAGTTCAAGCGCAACATTCGACAGTTGGTCTGGGTCGCAGTCTTATTGCTGTTGATGGGCTACGTTGATCTGTTTTGGATCATCGAAGCAAATTTTTCCAGCACGTTCGCCATTACCATTGCCGACATCGTCGTGCCCATCGCCATCGGCGGAATCTGGCTCGGCTATTTTTTCCGCAACCTGGCTTCGCTGCCACTTCTGCCGGCCTATGACCAGGATGCCCACGAAGTGCTGCAGTCGGCACATGACTGAGGACGTATAAACAACGAGAGATGAGCAACGAGAGCTCAAAACACGGGAACCCCGAAGGGCACGAGGACTTCGAGCACGAAACCTTCGAGCACGAAACCTTCGAGCACCAGGATCTGAGCGCGGCCAGTATCCTGTATTTTCTTCTGACTCTAGGTGTCGTGACCGTTCTCTGTATGTTTGGGCTAAAGGGACTCTATTCATTTCTCGATCATCGCGAAAGATCCTCTCAGCCCTCCGTGAATCCTCTGGTCACGAATGTTCCTGAGGATACACGACATGTCGCTCGCCCTTACCCAGAGACAGCATTTCCCAGCCCCAGGCTGGAGGAGGATGAGCCAGGTCAACTGAACGGCATCCGTACCGCGGAAGATCAAACACTTTACAGCTACGGCTGGGTCGATGAAAAAGCCGGCACGGTGCGCATTCCCATCGAACGCGCCATGGATCTGCTGGTGCAGCGGGGGCTTCCGGTTCATTCGCAGAGCGCTTCCGGTGCAGGTCCAGCCTCCAACGCTGCAACCAACAAAAGCCAAGCAGAAGGCAACCAGGGTGAAACGCAGTGAGCTTTATGAAAATCAATTTGATTCCCGTCGCTTGCATTTTGTCACTGGCGCTGACGGCCTCCGCCGGCGCACAAATCAATAGCGGCGTCATGTCTCCTCCCGCAAACACGCGACCGCCGCGGCTGCAGAATGTCGGCATTGAGCAGCATCTGAACGCCCCAGTCCCGCCCGATCTGACCTTCCTCGACGATACCGGCAAGACGGTGAAGCTCGGGGATTACTTCGGCCGCAAGCCCCTGATCCTCAACCTGGTTTATTACAACTGCACCATGCTGTGCGGCGAAGCTCTGGCCGGACTCGCCAGCGCCCTGCGGCTCGTGAAGTTTGACGTCGGCAACCAGTTCGACGTGGTCACCGTCAGCTTCGATCCGCGGGAAACTCCCGCGATGGCGGCGGCGAAAAAGATCGACTACGTCAAGCGTTACGGCCGCGCCCATGCCGCTGCGGGCTGGCATTTCCTCATCGGCAAGCCGAACTCGATCGACGCGCTCACGAAGGCCGTCGGCTTTCAGTATCAATACGACGACAAAAGCAATCAGTATGCGCACGCCACCGCCATTATGGTGCTGACGCCAGAAGGCCGCATCTCGCGCTACTTCTACGGCGTAGATTTTCCGCCGAAAGATTTGCGCATGGGTCTGGTGGAAGCATCGCAAGGCAAGATCGGCAATGCGGTGGATGCTGTGCTGCTCTACTGCTATCACTATGATCCCGAGACCGGGAAATATGGCGCCATGGTCTCGAACATCCTGCGCCTGGCGGCGGCCGCAACCATTCTGCTGATCGGCGGTTTGATTATTGTTTTATGGCGACTGGACCGCTCGGTAGCCAACTCGGTACGTAAGAAGACGGCAACGAAGACACGGTATGCTCAATAATTTTCCATTATGGCCGGACAAAGCCTCCACCATCGCAGGCCGCGTGGATGCGCTCTACATTTTCCTGCTCATCGTCACCGGGATGATGGCCTTGTTGGTGTTCGCCCTTGTCATATTTTTTGCCGCCCGCTACCGTCATCGTCCCGGTATCCGCGCCGAACAGATTGAAGGCTCCAACGCGCTGGAGGTTACCTGGAGCGCAATTCCGTTTCTGATCTTCATGGTGATCTTTATCTGGGGCGCGCTGGTCTATTTCAAGGAGCGCACTCCGCCCACCGACGCGGCTGAGGTCTATGTGGTGGCCAAGCAGTGGATGTGGAAGGTGGAACATGCCGAAGGGCAGCGCGAAATCAACGAACTGCACGTTCCCGTCGGACGCGATGTCAAACTCATCATGACCTCACAGGACGTGATCCACAGTTTCTACATTCCCGCTTTCCGCATCAAGCAGGACGTGCTTCCCGGCCGCTACACGGTGGAATGGTTCCGTGCCACCAAACCGGGCGTGTATCACCTGTTCTGCGCGGAATATTGCGGCACCCAGCACTCCGGCATGGTAGGCTCCATCATCGTCCAGGAACCCGCTCAATATGAGGCTTGGATGAACGGCGCTTCCACCGGTCCTCTTTCTGCCAGCGGCGAGAAAATTTTCGCCGAACTCGGCTGCGCCACCTGCCACCGCAGCGACACGCAGGGACGCGGCCCCAATCTGCAGGGCGTTTTCGGCAAGCCCGTCCAACTTGAAGACGGCCGTACCGTTACCGCCGACGAAAACTATCTGCGCGAATGCATTCTCGATCCGGGCGCTAAGCGCGTAAAAGGATTCCAGCCGATCATGCCCACGTTTCAGGGACTGGTCAGCGAAGAGCAGGTCAATGCGTTGGTCGCCTACATGAAAGCGATCTCGCTCTCCAAGCCGGTGGATGGCGCTAGAACCAGCGCCAGCAGGGTAGTCTCCGGCGATTCATCTGAAAGCGAAGGGCAAACCCACGCGCTACCGAATGGAAGCAAGGTGCAATGAGTATGTCTGCTACCCCGATCACCGAAGCCCCGATGCCGCAAGCGGCCGAACGCGAAAATTACTTAAACAAGGAGTACGGAGTGTGGTCGTGGCTGCTTACCACCGACCACAAACGCATTGCGCTTCTTTATCTGCTCTCCATCACCTTTTTCTTTTTCATCGGTGGTTTTTTCGCGCTGCTGATCCGCCTCGAATTGCTCACTCCCGTGGGCGACCTGGTGCAGGCTGACAGTTACAACAAACTGTTCACCATGCATGGCATGGTCATGGTGTTTTTCTTCCTGATTCCTTCCATTCCTGCAGTGCTCGGCAACTTCCTCGTGCCCATGATGATCGGCGCCAAGGATCTTGCCTTCCCGCGCATCAACCTGCTGAGCTGGTACCTCTACGTCGTCGGCGGCGTAATGATGTTGCACTGCATGCTCACCGGCGGCGTCGACACCGGCTGGACCTTCTACGCTCCCTTCAGCACATCCTTCACCAACACGAAGATCGTGGAAGCCGGCCTGGCAATTTTTGTTGCTGGATTCTCTTCCATCCTCACCGGACTCAACTTTGTGGTCACCATCCATCGCATGCGAGCCCCCGGCATGACCTGGTCGCGCCTGCCACTTTTTATTTGGGCCCATTACGCCACCAGCATCATTCAACTGCTGGGCACGCCGGTCGTCGCCGTCACGATCGTGCTGGTCGCTGCGGAACGAGCTCTGCACCTCGGCATCTTCGATCCCAAACTCGGCGGCGACCCACTGCTCTTCCAGCATTTGTTCTGGTTCTATTCGCACCCCGCCGTCTACATCATGATTCTTCCGTCGATGGGAGTGGTTACTGAAATCATCGCCTGCTTCTCGCGCAAGCGCATTTTCGGCTACCACTTCGTGGCCTTTTCATCGATCGCGATTGCCGTCTTCGGCTTTCTCGTGTGGGCCCATCACATGTTCGTGGCCGGAATTTCCGTCTACTCCGCGCTCGTATTTTCTTTCCTGAGCTACGCCGTGGCGCTGCCTTCGGCTATCAAAGTTTTCAATTGGACGGCCACTCTTTACAAGGGTTCCATCCACTACGATGCCCCCATGCTGTACGCCTTCGGATTCCTGGGTCTGTTCACCGTCGGCGGCCTGACTGGACTATTTCTGGCGGCTCTCGGCATCAACGTCCACGTCACCGACACTTATTTCGTCGTCGCCCACTTCCACTACATCATGGTCGGAGGTGCGGTCATGGGCTATCTCGGCGGGATTCATTTCTGGTGGCCCAAGATTTCAGGCCGCCTCTATCCCGAAGGCTGGGCGCGTCTCGCCGCCCTGATCGTGTTCATCGGTTTCAACCTCACCTTCTTCCCCCAGTTTCTTCTCGGCTACATGGGTATGCCGCGGCGCTATTACGACTACAGTCACATGCCTGAATTCCAGGTCTTGAATGTCATGTCCACGGCGGGGGCGACCATCCTCGGCGTCGGATATCTGCTGCCGATGGTTTATCTACTGTGGTCGATGCGCTACGGCAAGCCAGCCTCCGACAACCCATGGAACGCCGCCGGCCTCGAATGGAAGACAGCGTCTCCGCCGCCAACCTTCAACTTCGACGAGGAACCCGTCGTGACTTGGGAAGCCTACAACTACGAGGAGCTGGATGCACCTCATAAGCAGGAGGTCCCCATTGCACGATAGCTCTACCACTGCGGTTCACGATCGCCTCGGGGAAGCTCATGCGGCGCACAATCCCGCCCTGCTGCACCACTTCGCCGAACCTCAGCAGCAGCGCGACGCCGCGAGCCTTGGCATGTGGGTTTTCCTGGCGACCGAAGTTATGTTCTTCGGCGGGCTCTTCTGTGCCTACCTGGTTTACCGCCTCTGGTATTTCCCGGACTTCGCCGCTGCCAGCAAATCCATTGACGCTACCCTGGGCGCCACGAACACAGCCGTACTGATCTGCAGCAGCTTGACCGTGGTTCTCGCCGTCTGGGCCGCGCAAACGGCCCGTCGAACGCTTCTCATCAGCATGCTCGGCATCACCATGCTCCTCGGTCTCACCTTCCTCGGGATCAAGGCAGTCGAGTACAGAGACAAGTTCGAAGAACACCACGTCCCTGGTGCTTCCTTCAGTTTCGAAAACGTGCCGGTTCCCGGCCATCCGGGTCAGTTCGCCAATCCTCGTCACGCGCAGATGTTCTTCTCTCTCTATTTCGTCATGACCGGCCTGCATGCGCTGCACATGATCGTTGGCTTGGGGATTTTTTCGTGGCTCTTGTTTGCCGCCGGGAAGGGACGCTTCACTCCTGAGTGGCATACTCCGGTTGAGATCGGCGGACTGTACTGGCATTTCGTCGACATTGTCTGGATCTATTTATTTCCCTTGCTCTATTTGATCGACCGGCACCCATAAGACCGTATCTGAGGTTTTTATGTCTGGACACGCAAAATCATCGCCGCTGAAGATGTATTTTGGCATCTGGATCACCCTACTGGTCTGTACCTACCTTACTTATAAACTCGCGTTCATCGAACTCGGCCGCTTCAATGCCGCCGTCGCCCTCGGCATCGCGACCCTGAAAGCAACTTTAGTTGCGCTATTCTTCATGCACGTCTGGCACGCCAGCGAGAAACTTACCAAGCTGGTCGTGATCGCGGCACTATTCTTTCTTATGCTATTGCTCGGCCTCACCATGTCCGACTACGCCACGCGTCTATGGAGTTAGGACAGCCATGTGGGGACAGCCGAACTCGGCTGTGGTTCGGTACGGTCGGCGATCCATTCTGCAATGTCAACCATATGCGATATACTCGCGCCGACCTCTCATTCGCTGCTCGTCGCGAGGTAATCTATGGCGTTCTGTAATGCTTGCGGTACAAGTATCACTCCTGGGACGCGCTTTTGCAGCAAATGCGGCGCACCCATCCTCGCTTCCACGCTTCCTCCTTCGCCCGCTGCCGGAACGGTCCCGCCGGTCACCTCCACTTCTCCGTCGTCCATCCCTCCCGCCAACGCCCCGCAGGGAAGGGGTGCGCTCAAAGTCGTTCTGATCGTGGTCGGAGTGGTCGTTCTTCTGGGAATTCTTGGCATTGCATCCCTTGGTTTCTTTGCATGGCGCGTGGCGCACCACACCCGCGTCCACCAGGATGGGAACAATGTCAGAGTGGAGACGCCATTCGGCAGCGTCGAGACGACGAAAGATCCAGCGGAGGCTGCGCGCAATCTCGGTGTGGATCTCTATCCCGGCGCTGAGGTGTTGAAAAACGGCGCCGCTTCGGCAACTTTCGGGAACCTGCATACGGTATCGCTAAACTCCGAAACCACTGACTCCGTGGACAAGGTCGCCAGCTTCTATAAACCGAAGTTCCCCAACGCAATGGTCACCACCTCCGACGCCGGCCGTTGCACCATCATCTCCAACGACCATGGAAATATGGTTACCATTAACATTGAAGCCGAGGGCGGCAAGACCAAGATCCAGATCACCAACGTGACCCGTAAGTCGGCGAACTCGTCTTCGAACTGAGGCAATTCAGGCCGCATGCCGGACCAATTCGCCGAACTCGCTCGCGCCGCCAAGTCTGTGCAGGTGGATGTTTCGGGTCTGGCTGAAGCTGTGCGTCAGCAGATTCGCGGGGATGTCAGGTTTGACCGCGGCAGCCGCGCTCTCTACGCAACCGACGGCTCCAACTATCGTCAGATCCCCATCGGCATCGTGCTTCCCCGCGATGCTGACGACGTTCTCGCGACCGTCGCGCTGTGCCACGAATTCGGGGCGCCCTTACTCTGCCGCGGCGCAGGCACGTCCCTCGCGGGTCAATGCTGCAACGTTGCAGTCATACTTGATTTTTCCAGGTACATGGCGAAGATTCTCGAAATCGATCCTGCCCGCCGCATCGCCCGCGTAGAGCCCGGCGTCATCCTCGATCACCTTCGTGCCGCAGCCGAAAAGCACCACCTGACCTTCGCTCCAGATCCCGCCACTCACGATCGCTGCACCCTGGGCGGCATGATCGGTAATAACTCCTGCGGAGTTCATTCCGTCATGGCGGGCAAGACGGACGACAACATCGAAGAACTTGAAATCCTTACCTACGATGGCGTGCGCATGAAGGTCGGAGCCACGCCCAATGCTGATCTTGGACAAATTCTTCAGCAAGGCGGCCGCGGTGCCCAGATCTATTCCAAACTGCAAACCATCGCTGCCACCTACGGCGATCTCGTGCGCCAGCGCTTCCCCAACATTCCGCGCCGGGTTTCCGGCTACAACCTGAACTATCTTCTGCCGGAGAACGGTTTCCACGTTGCGCGCGCACTCGTCGGCTCCGAGGGCACGTGTGTAACGGTTCTCGAGGCGACGGTCCGCCTCGTCGAGAGTCCACCTGAACGCGTGCTTCTGGTCATCGCCTATCCGGACATCTATCAGTGCGCCGACCAAGTTCCCGAAATCATGGAGCACAAGCCCATCGGTCTGGAAGGCTTTGACGATCTTCTCGTTGGCTACACGCGTTCGAAGGGAATCAACACCGAAGGCCTCGCGCTCCTGCCCGAGGGCGGTGGCTGGCTGATGGTCGAGTTCGGCGCGGAAACCGTGCTGGAAGCCGAATCTCAAGCCCGTGGCTTGATGCAGCAGCTTGCTCGGCAATCCAATCCTCCGGCCATGCGCCTCTACCCTGAGCCGCAAAAAGCCAAGCGGGTGTGGGAAGTTCGCGAATCCGCCCTCGGTGCCACTTCCCACGTCCCGGACGAACCGATGAATTGGGAAGGTTGGGAAGACTCCGCTGTCGCTCCCGAAAAACTTGGCGGATACCTCCGCGATCTTCGCAAAATGATGGCCGCTTACGGCTACAAGGGATCGCTCTACGGACACTTCGGCCACGGTTGTGTCCACACGCGTATCAGCTTCGATCTGCAATCAGAAGACGGCATCGCCAAGTTCCGCAAGTTTATGGAAGAGGCTGCAGACCTGGTCGTGAGCTATGGCGGCTCCATCTCCGGCGAGCACGGAGACGGTCAGTCTCGCGGCGAGTTGCTCCCGAAGATGTTCGGATTCGAACTCGTCCAGGCCTTCCGCCAGTTCAAATCAGCATGGGATCCGGAATGGAAGATGAATCCCGGCAAGCTGATCGAGCCTTACCAGCTCGATGAAAATCTCCGCCTCGGCGCCTCCTACTCTCCCTGGGAACCGGAAACGACCTTCCAATTCGCCTCCGACCACGGCAGCCTCGCCGAAGCTACTCTCCGCTGCGTGGGCGTAGGCAAATGCCGCCGCGAAGAGGGCGGACTGATGTGCCCCAGCTATCGCGTCACGCACGAAGAAGAACACTCCACGCGCGGCCGTGCCCACCTGCTCTGGGAGATGACACAAGGGGAGGTCATCTGCGACGGCTGGCGCAGCGAAGAAGTGAAACAGTCACTGGACCTCTGCCTCCTGCAAGGGATGTAAAAGCGATTGCCCAGTCAGCGTGGACGTTGCCACCTACAAGTCTGAATTCCTCTCCCACTACTATGAAGGGCGCATCCGTCCGCGCAGTGCCTACGCCTTCGGCAATATCGACCTGTGGGCGCGCGCCGCGTCACTCGCTCCCGGCCTCGCCAACCTCGCCACGCAACTGCCATTCTTGCGCGACATTTCAAAGCTCGTCGCCGGAATCCCGCACCAGCGAGCCATTCCGGCCTTCGCTCCACAATCTTTTCGCGCCTGGTTTGCAAGAAACAAAGAAGCGCGTGGAATTGGCGGCGCTTCCTACTCCAAAGAAAAATCGGGTTTTGGGCGGCGCAGCGCTTCCAGCGCTGCGATCAGGCATCCCGTTTCTTGTGGGGCTTTGGCCCCGGAGAAAAGGTCGCCAGTTCTCCTCTGGCCCGATACCTTCAACAATTATTTCCACCCCGAGACGGCGATCGCGGCCGTCGAAGTTCTCGAAGCCGCTGGCTTCCAAGTCATGGTGCCCACAGCCCACCTCTGCTGCGGACGCCCTCTCTATGATCATGGCATGCTCGACCGTGCCCGGACTCTGCTGCTTCAGATCCTCGATGAACTTTCCCCTGAAATCGAAGCCCGCATTCCCATCGTCGGCCTCGAACCCAGCTGCGTCGCCGTTTTTCGCGACGAGCTCGTCAATCTCTTTCCTCACGACGAACGCGCCCAGGCATTATCTCGTCAGACTTTCCTGCTCAGCGAATTTCTCGAAACTCACGCCCCGCATTTCTCGCCGCCCCGTCTTGATCGCAACGCTATTCTCCACGGCCACTGCCATCACAAGTCTCTGATGAAGATGACGGCGGAAGAGGCCGTCCTGCGCCGGCTCGGCGTCGACTTCCACAGCCCGGCTCCCGGCTGCTGCGGCATGGCCGGCTCCTTCGGCTTCGAGCCTGACAAGTATGACTTGTCCATTGCCATCGGCGAGGTCGAACTGCTCCCTGCCGTCCGCCAAGCCCCGCCCGACTGGCTCGTCATCGCCGACGGCTTCAGTTGCCGCGAACAGATCGCCCAAGGCTCGCCCCGTCGCGCCCTTCATTTGGCCGAAGTCCTTCAGATGGCGTTAAAAGGTGACGATCCTAGCGCGGCTGACTCAAATCCCTACCCCGAATCCGCCTTCACCCGCCGGCGCGAGGCCGAGTTATCCCAGTCCATCGAACGTGCTGGACTCGGTTTGGGGGCTCTAGCTCTGAGCGCTGCCCTGTTATGGAAGATATCCAGAAACAAATGATTCCACGAGGCTTACGGTTGTTATAGCTCGCCGCTAACCTAGCCCCTCGCCAAACTCTCTCGCTTCTGGGACAATAAGAACTCTCGCCGCTCGCTGATTCAAGTAAGTCGCAGTATGGATCTTGAAACCACAATCACCGCGCCCACCATTGGCAAAGTTCCCGCCGAGGCTCTACCCACTCTAGTGGCGGCCAAGCCGCCCAACGCGCCCCTGTGCGGCTCCGTTCTCGTGCTGATCCAATTCGACGTTTGCGAGGAGATCCGTCTCGATGACCTTCGCCGAATCCTTGGCGCGCGCACCGTCGACACAAGCTTTAAACATATGGCTCCGGGATACGTCCGCTTCCAGCGTCCTCCGGTCGAAGAACCCCTGGAGCCGCTGGTTCTGGAAAGTGGCGAGCACCTGCAAGGTGAGATCAAATACTTCGACTACGGTGTGGTCAGCGTGGTGTTCGAGCTGCCTTTTTCCGGCGACTGGGACAAGCTGGTTCAACTTTCCAGCCGCTGGGTCTGGGACACCAACTTCGAGAGCCTCGCCACTCGCATCGTCAAGCAGAAACTCGAGCTCGCCGCTCCCGCCCTCGTGAAGCCCTACACCAACGAGTGGCTGAAGGAGGACTATTTCATCTTTCACCTGCGGGAAATTGACGGCTCGCCCTCCGGCGCCGACCTTCTCGCCAATCAGGCTGATTGCATTTCTCAGGTGGTTCGCGGCGAGAGCCAGCCGCTCTCGGATGGCGAGCGCCAGGAAATTCTGCAGTCACGAATCTCCTACTATCCCGGTGACCTCGCCGTGATCGGATGGAACGCCGCTTTCATCTATGACAGTCCTTCCGGCGCCGAAACTGCCATCCAGCTCCTGCAATACGCCAACTCGCAGCTGCTCGAGTTCCGCCATTACGACGAACTGCTCACTGAGCAACTCGAAGGCGTTTACGATTTTCTCGAGCGTGGAGGCCGCGGCCTCTGGTCGCGCTGGCGCACCGCCCGCGCCGCTTCGAAGCTTCACACCGTCCTGCTCGACGTCAGCGAGTTGACCGAGCGCGCGGACAACGCCATCAAGTTCCTCAGCGACATGTTTTCCGCCCGCCTCTACAAACTTGCCGCCTCCAAAGTAGGCGTGCCCGATTACAAGGACCTGGTTCAGCAAAAACTGCAGACCGCCGAAGAGCTCTACCGCTTCATGGTGGACGAATTCAATCAAAGCCGCGCCTTTGTCCTGGAATTAATGGTCGTCATTATCCTGATCATCGAACTCGTCTACTTCTTCCGCGGCAAACCGATCTAAGGACTGAACCGAATCAAGATTGCATGCGGGGCCTGAAAGACAAACGAGTCCTCATCACGGGAGGCGCCAGCGGAATCGGCGCAGCCACCGCCGCGCGCTTTCTGGAGGAAGGCTCACGCGTCTGCATCCTCGACCGCGACACCCAGGCGTGCGCCGCCATTCGTCACCAACTGCCAAGGATTTCCGAAGCCATCATCGCCGACGTCACCGACCTCATGCAGGTGGAAGCTGCGTTTGCCGACACGGTTCGCGTAATGGAAGGAGTCGACGTTCTCATCAACAACGCCGGCATCAGCATCCGCCACAAATTTCTCGAGATCACCCCCGAAGAGTGGGACAAGGTGCTTGCCGTAAATCTCACGGGCGTCTTCTACGTGGCGCAGACCGCCGCGCGTCACATGATGCAGCGCCAAACCACGGAGCGTGGCAGCGGAGTGATTCTCCAATCCGCCTCTACCAACGGCATCATGGGCTATCCTTACTATGCTGACTACAATGCCACCAAAGCGGGAGTGATCGAGTTGACCCGGTCCATGGCGCTCGAGCTCGCGCCCAAAGTTCGCGTCTGTGCGGTCGCTCCGGGATATGTACTGACGCCCATGCAGCGCGCCGAATACACCGATGCAATGCTCGACGAAGTGAACCAGAAAATTCCCCTCCGCCGCCACGCGAAACCGGAAGAAATCGCAGCTTTGTTTGCATACCTCGCATCCGACGACGCAGCCTACGCCACGGGCCACGTCTACACCATGGATGGCGGGGAAACCGCCGGAGGCCTGGCCAGCCGCTAGCCCGCGAATCGCGACAGGAGCCGCACCAGACGCACCAGCCGATATAGAGGGAACAACGGCTTCGGAAGACGAACACTTTCCCACTCTCCCGGGGCAGGCGTGAATGCCAGGCGGGAGAGGAATCGTAGACGATCCACTTTTCGCTCGCGCAGACTCATCATCAAACGGAAATATGACAACTTTTCTTCTTCGTAGGTAGCGCCCGCAGCTACCGTCGCGGAGATCTGTCTAGCAAACGCCTGCGTCGTATCATCTGCGACGACTGTTTTCTCGATTGCCGGCGGAAGTGCGACTCCAAGAAATCGTGCGGTCAACAGCAGCGTGATGTTCACAATGCGCTCAATGCCGAGTGCTCGCGATTGAGAATATATCCAGTTCCAATTCAAATCTTCTCGCTTGATAGTTTGCGCGATGTCCCGCATCCAGATCAGCCGAGCCCAGACGTGCTTCGCAGCATGCAGCGCAAGCACCAGCAGCAGATCCTCGGGAGAAGGTGTTTTCACACGACGGCCGCCAACGTTGACGGTGACCGCGCGTTCAAACAGCCCCTCCATATCGAAGTCGACTGCGTAGAATCTGGGTTGCAAGGCCCACTGCACTTCCAGCAAATTCTTTCCCGCTGGACTGTCGAATGTGCACTCATATCCCGAAGCAAGATAGTCGGCCTCCGCCTCTACAGGGATTGGAACGCGCGGCGTATACCCCAGATCGCGAACTGCGCTCTTGATTCGCGGCACGTCGGCCACATGAACGAACAGATCCATGTCTCCGGACTGCCGCATCGCCATGTCCCCGTAGTAAACCTCTGACAAGACGACGCCCTTGTAGGGAGTCACCTCGATACCAAGTGAGTCGAGACGATTCACAATGCGAATCAACTCCCGCATTATAAAAAGTGACCGATGAATGTTTGACTCATACTTCTGCCGCAGCATTGCCAACACAGTGGTCGACGTTGGAATCAAGGGCTCCGAGGCTCTTGTAAAGAAGAGAGGATGCGCCATGGTGATTCGCAAGGCGAAGCACCAGTTCCCAATCGACCGGCTTCTCCACCAGGCAGGAGACCAGATCTACCGCGCGCGGTTCAGGAGAACTCGCAGCCACCACGAGATTCCATTCGGCGGGAAGCGGATTACTTGGCGAAAGATCCACGGATGTCGAGCCATCTTAACAGGGCTCAGTCGCCTCGCTCGAATCTAACGAGAGACTCAATCCCTGCCAAATTTCGCCAAGAGAGAAAGTTACCCGGAATCGGCATTCGCCGGAACCCTACTGCCCGTGCTCCGTCCAACCGGATTTTAGGGACCGAAGATGGAGATATTGACGGCGGGGGCCGTTCAGGAGCGTCCCGTGACTCGATGGGATCTTTTGAACGCTTTGGTTTTTCCAACCAGTGTCGGAATTCGCGTTACTGTGACGAGCCTCAGGCTGCCACGCCTCTTGCGATCGCCTGATGGATCGGGAGAACCACCAAGAATGTCGAGCCTTTTCCGACTTCGCTGGTCACTTCAATCCGGCCGTGATGCTCGTTGGCGATCCGGTAGGCCAGGGAAAGTCCCAGTCCTGTTCCTTTTGTCTTGGTGGTGTAGAAGGGACGGAAGATGTTGGGTAGATGTTCGGGCGCAATGCCACGGCCCGTATCCACCACGCTAATTGCGGCATCGCTTTCTAAGAGCGCGATTTCAACTCGAATCGTGCCCGCACCTTCCATCGCTTGCAGCGCGTTCAACAACAAATTCAAAACCACCTGATGAATCTGACCGCTGTCGTGTTCGACGGTTGGCAGATTGGGGTTCTCATGGAAGTCGATCCCGATCGGCACAGAAAGGCCTTGCCGGCGAGCCAGCGCGACGGCATGTTCCACCGTCATATTCAGGTCGCTCGGGCGAATCTCAGGTGGGTGCGGACGGGCCGCTTGCAGTAAGTCGGTGAGTATATGGTTAAACTGTGCGATCTCCAGACGAACGTCCTTGACCGCAGCATGCGCCGGGCTGGTGACAGGTAGGTCGCGTCCAACGACTTCGATTACGCCTGCAATACATGCGAGCGAATTGCGGATTTCATGGGCGAGCCCGGCAGCAAGTTCTCCGATTGCGGCCAAGCATTCCGCACCCGACATCTGCTCGTCGTGCAGCCGCGCCACTTCTTCTCGGCTTTCGCCCAACTCCTTAACCATCTGGTTGAAGCTTCGTCCGAGGTCACCGATTTCGTCTGCGCGATTGGCAAAGCCTACCGTGACATCGAGGTCTCCTTCTCCGACGCGCACAATCTTGTCCTGCAATTCCACCCTGACAAGCCGGAAATCATCGCCACCATTTGTCGGGGGGAGAAACTTGTACCCGTTTTCTTGCAGCAAAATCAGGGGAGGGGATGTGTCCATTGCGCAGTCCTTTAGCTGCTGATGCCGATCATGGATATACCTATCGCGCGCACTGCGCCACTGGAGGAACGGGGATTATGGGGGAAGGCCGCATCTTGTTCCATCATCCCTCAATCGGGACAACTTATAATTGTCGGTCAATTCGTGTCTGTTCAAAATTGCTCACATTCGAAATTGAAAAGGTACGGCGCGAAGATGCTAGTTACGCCCTTCGGCAGCACTGACGCCGTTCACTGCTCCTACAGGCAGCCCATAAGCAGTCCTCGCCTCCATGTTCGTTGTGACGTGAATGACAACACCGTTTTCCTCATGCCTGCTCCCCGCAGGCAGGTCGCAAAGCGCGAAGTTGCCGGAGCTAGGTGATGCCTGTCATGTCACTGCTCTACCGGCTCGGTTCTTGAGATCGTGCTGCTAATCAGGGAACCGAGGACGGCTTCATGAAACCGTCGCAGCCTCCAGAATCGCACCCGCAGAAGCGTGAGGATTGTGCCCAACAGGACAGGGAGTTCCTACAACAAGCGGTTGGGAAATTCGTGCTCTTGGCGCAGCAGGTCGGCGTAACCCCCGGGGAGATCATCTCGTTGCTCGACTCTGGGCTTAGTATCGGTGACGTGCTGGCATTCCTGGAGTCAAGACGGTCAGGAATCGCATAAAATGGGCACTGCATTGCCCCGGCCCAAAACTAAATCCCAGAGTGCATCTAGCCGCTAGGCTGAAGTAGGGTATCGATCCTTCTTTTGGAACTCGTCTCTCAATAAAATATCGGGGCCAGCTTCCTGACAGACGTGGCCCCGAAGCCGCAGATATAATTCGGTGCCATGTCTAAGAAGCTTCTCGCTGCCGCTGCCGTCTGGCTGCTGATCTCCGCTGCTTCCGCCCAAAGCGCAACTTCCAGTGCACGCCGCCCTCGCGCCTCGGACTTGGGGCTGAAGGTGGGCATCCTACCGACTGGGTCGCTCGATGCGATCACCGATGTTGCAGGCGTCGAGGTCGGGCAGACGACCATCACTGGTGGCGACGATCTGCACACGGGCGTGACTGCCATTCTGCCGCATCCCGGCAATTTATATCGCGAAAAAGTGCCGGGTGCAGTTTTTGTGGGCAATGGCTTCGGAAAACTCGCCGGGTCCACTCAGGTAGACGAAATGGGCGATATTGAGACCCCAATCCTCCTGACAACTACCACGAGCGTGCCCCGCGTGGCCGACGCAGTGATCAGCTACATGCTGGCTTTACCGGGCAACGAGGATGTCTTGTCGATCAACCCG
>Ga0224545_1000058_pt1 | contig 21913 bp, 19 predicted proteins | sample 714P12024metaG_FD_179906 | JGI IMG/M metagenome (GOLD analysis project Ga0224545, IMG submission 179906) | Peat soil microbial communities from Stordalen Mire, Sweden - 717 P1 20-24 | ecosystem: Environmental > Terrestrial > Soil > Wetlands > Peat | place: Sweden: Norrbotten County, Stordalen... | reverse complement strand
AGCGTTAGAAACGTGGTGGAAACCAGCGCCATCAGCCCGCCAATCCATGCGGAATTGAAAACTCCGCGCGAGTCGTTCACGCGCATCACCAGCCGTCCCGTGGCGGCTGCGTATCCCAGGTAGAGAGAAATCCCCATGGTAAAAAGAAAACTGTAGCGCCGCACGCGTTCCAGGAAATCCGCGCGAGCGAGCTGGTAGAGAATCCTGCCGCTGCTTGCCCCGGTGCCGTTCATGCCGCCACGCTCGCTCGCTGGCTCGAAATGCAATACAGGTAAGCATCCTCAAGCGTAGGCGCGGCCAGCGCGGCGCCTGCGCCCGGCCTTTCCGCCGCGACGATTCGAACGTGCACCCCGTCCGTCCGCCGCACGCTCGTGGAAATCAAGAATTTTTGTTTTGCCGCGGCCACTTCCGCGCTCGGGATCACCCACTCCCACACTTTCCCTTCCACTGCGCGCAACAATTCTTCCGGCGCTGCATGCGCCAGCAGCCGTCCGCCGCCCAGTATGGCGATGTCCGTCGCAATCGCTTCGATGTCTGAAACGATGTGCGTGGAGAAAATCACGATTCGCTCGCCGGACAATTCCGAAAGCAAATTCCGAAATCGAGCGCGCTCTTCGGGATCCAGTCCCGCCGTTGGCTCGTCCACGATCAAAAGCTCCGGATCGTTCAACAGCGCCTGAGCGATTCCCACGCGCTGCTTCATTCCTCCGGAAAATCCTCCCAGCGAACGGTCGTGCGCCTCCGCCAAATTCACCACCGCCAGAAGCTCGTCAATCCGTTTCCGCGCCGACGCCGCATCCAGCCCCTTCACCGCCGCCATGTATTCCAGAAACTCCAGCGCCGTCAGATGCGGATACACCCCGAAATCCTGCGGCAAGTATCCCAGCACGGATCGCAATGTGTCGGGAGCCTGCGCGATGTCCGCATCGTTCCACATAACGCGTCCAGCCGACGCACGCGTCACCGTCGCAATAATCCGCATCAGCGTCGATTTCCCCGCGCCGTTAGGGCCCAGCAGCCCCACCACCCCCGGCCTCAGCTCCAGCCGCAAATCCCGCAACCCCCACACCTTCCCCGCATACTGCTTGCTCACCCCATCAATCACAAGTTTCATGAACCGCCCTCTCCTTCCACATCGCCATCCTCGCGCGATTGAGAATCTACCAGGACTAACGCAACTGCCATGGAAATAGTTTCAATCGCTATAGTTGCGCGGACGGGAGCGGTGTACGCGAAGGATGTTCGGGAAGGGAGGGGATTTATCCCCTCCAAAAAAGAAATTCCAATTCGTTCCTCTACCGCTTGCGCTGCTTCACCCGCGCAGGCATTCGCTCGGCGGTTTCGGTCAAGCTGCGCAAGCCACTCCCGGGCTTTATCAGAAGCTTTCGGTACCGAACCACCTCTTCAAGATCAACTCGTTCCCCAAAAATGGGAATAGAGCCGCTTCGTAGAGTTATGCTCACAACATGCACTCCCTTGAATTTCGCCGAACCACGTGCTAGCGTTTCTCGTGATTAAAATAGAATATCGTCGAGTGCTTCACCAAGTCGGAATTCCGGCACTTTGCCCGCCCGTAATCTCAAACTTTCCACTTATAGATCCCATGAATCCCGACGGCATTCCTCTATCCTCTGAGTTACAAAGAATTCACCCTGAGCGGCATCGAAGGGAGTGCATTCACGACGGAAGCTTCCCGCCACAACTAAGCCTTCAATTTCGCGCTTCCCGGCCGCATTTCTATCCGGCACAGCCCAATATATAGAAATGGGAAGATTATGCACTTCACAAAAGTGGAATAGGGGTGTAGTGTGTGGATTCGACCTCACGACACGTTCCCGAAGAGGGATGCCGCTATGACTTATATTGGAGGCTTCCGCGCCCAAAGCGGTCTTGTTATGGCCGCCGATGGTGAAGAAAGCCGCCTCGATAACAAAAATTGGGTAGAAAAGATTTATGAAGTGTACACGATGGAATGGCAGCTTGGGATAGGTGGTGCGGGACTCTCCGAACTAATCGAGGGATTCATAACGTCGGTAAAGGACGAGATCGAAGAAACCAAACCTCAAAACTTTTCAGACCTAAAGAAAAGAATCGAATGTGTGTTGCGAGATTTCTACAGGGAAGACGTTCGGATGTTCGCGGCTAAGTCGAGTCACAAACAGATTGCATTTCTTATTTTTGCTCAACATTGGTCTTCCGACGATGTAATTTTCTGGCAAACGAGAGCAACAAAATTATATGAGCCGAAATCAGGTAATGCAGTAATAGGTATCGAGGGTCCTCTTTGCAAATCCGCCCTAAAGAAGTTGTATCGGGAAAATATGCCACTGGCTGAGGCTGTTTTGCTCTCCGTGCACTTATTAGGAATTGCAAAAAACACCGTTGCTAATGTCAGTGGTAAAACCCAAGTATTGATTGCAGGTGGTGGACGCATGGAGATGGAGGACGCCGAGTATGTTGCGGCCATAGAAGAACGGCTTCGCGACTACGAGTGCGAGATTAACAGGATTTTTTTGGCTCTGTCCGATACTAGTGTCGATATGCGGAAGATGCGTTCTCTCTTGCGCGAGTTTTCCGAACACACGGCTTTTACGCACCGCCAACACATCGACCGCGCGATGAAAACTGGGAAAGCTTCTTGGGATTTGCATCAGATGGGGGCGCTCTATTTGAAGTGGCCTACGTGGCATGCAATCACCGTGACCAACGACGGAGTAGAGATTGAGCACGACCCGGACAAACTTAATCCGCTGAGCAAAGGATCGCACTTGAAAAGTTTAAGGGTTACGAAATGACGGGAGTTATGAAAGCAATGCTAGGTGTGGCGTTTGTTCTTGTGGTGGTTCTAATTATTATGGCCGTTGTAGTCTCGCCACGCCCTGATGATTTCGAGAATCGCAAACTAACATCGCCATCTTCGTTGCCTTCTGCGAATGTCGATAAATTACTAACTGACTGCTTTCGGGAAACGATCAATGGAAAGCACGCGTTTGAAATGCCGAGTCCGCTTCACCCGGAAATTATATATTTTAGGCAGTTGTCTTCCGAGAATGACGAGGAAAAAGCCGCGCACTTGGTGGTCGAAGCATGCACCAACGAAACATCCGCGTGGTCCGAAAAATGCCAAGATTCCGGCACTGATGCAATAACATGCATGATCAATGCCCAAAACCTCGCACAGGAAACCATTAAGGAATTCACGAAGTAGGGACAGTTTGGAAAGTTTGACACCGGGTAGCCGCTAAATCTTTACCTTAGGCCGTTAGTTTTTCGTATGTGAGAGTCGAAGCCGTGACCATGTGCCGCAAAGTATCAATAAACAAATCGGAATTCTTGCGGCGATTGAATCGAAAGGTCATTTCTTCGCAGTAGGCTTGGAGATGCTTCGCGCTGATTTTATGCCACGTGCCCATAATGCCGCGCTTCAAGAGAGAGAATGCGGATTCGACCGTGCTCGTGTAAGTGTCGCCCTTGGCATAGACGCGGAGTTTGTGGCGAATCGTCTTGTGCCTTCCATCTTTCCGCAGATGCTTCGCCGCGCTCCGGTATGCCTTCCAATCGTCCGTGAAAAGAATATCGACATCTTCGCTGATATTCTCACGGATGTACTTTTCGAGGGTTCCGCTCTTTGCATCGCTGGCATGAAAGAAGCGGAGATCGCCGCCACGCTGACGGATTCCAATGACGACTTCCTTGTTATCGTTCTTCGCTTCCTTTCCCTGCCACCAATTCTTACCGCCGACGTAGGTTTCATCCATTTCGACTTTGCCGCTGAGCATCGGCCTGTTGACTTCTACCATCGCCGCGCGGATTCTATGGCAGAGATACCATGCCGTTCGGTAGCTTCCGATTCCGAGCGTGCGTTGAACTTGGCAAGCGGACATACCTTTCTTCGCTTCACAGAGAAGCAGAACAGCGATGAACCATTTATTCAGCGGCAGATGGCTGTCATTGAAAATCGTTCCAGCCGTAACGGTGAATTGGTAGTCGCAATCCTTACAGTAGAAAATTTGCTTCTCGGTCTCAAGTTCTACAACTGGCATCTTGCAGCGCAAGCATTGCGGGCCTTCGGGCCAGCGCAATCGGACAAGCAACTCGCGGCACTTTGCATCGGTCGCAAACATGGTATTTATATCAACTAGGTTCATAGGGTGCCTCGCATGGAAAAGGGAAGAAAGAACATGCTAAAACGGGTGCCGACTAGGAAACTGGTCGCATCCATCAAAAGGGACTTGCGGGCGGCTATTCGTGCCTCTGCCGCATCAGCTAAGCCTAAGAAACATTGAGGGTTGAGACTCACAATGATTGATTATCGCAATAAGCCTAACTTTTGTCAAGTGCATAATCATGAGAAATGGCTGTAACTCACTCAAAACAAACAACCGCGACACTTTTATCCGGGGCCAGGACTGCATGTCAGCTTGCTTGCCAAGGTCGTGTTTCGCGAGCGGCCCGGAGCGCTTTTCGCGAAGGATCTGCCTGCTCAACCGCATTTCTAACCGGTTCTGCCTCACATTCAGAAACGTCTGTAACTCACTCAAAACAAACCACGGAGACATTTCTAACCGGTTCTAGAATTGCACGCGGCGAAAAGAGGACAATAAACTTGGCGAGCTACAAATTGAGAGCGGTTTTGGTTCTTCTCGCAATCTTGGGAGTATCGCTAGTCTTCAGCTCAACTCTCGCCGCCCACCCTCTCCAGCCGTCCGCATCCGTTGCGCCGCAATATGGCGTGCCAGCTTCCAACGCTCAGGCGCCGTCTTCTCCAGCCGCGACACCGCAGCCAACCGGAAAAAAGGTGACTGCGTACACGCTTCCTCCTGAAACCTACAAAAAGACGCGGGACCTGAGCCGCATCCATTTCCGGTTCGCCTTGATCAGCTTCGTTTACGGACTCTTCGTCTTGTGGCTCATCCTGCAACTCAGGCTCGCGCCGAAATATCGCAACTGGGCGGAGAAATTCTCGTCCAAGCATTTACCGCAAGCCATCGTTTTTGTGCCGCTGTTCCTTTTAACCGCCAGCATCCTGGGCTTGCCCGCCGACATTTATGAAAACTGGGTCGAGCGAAAGTTTGGAATCTCCGTGCAGGGATGGGGTTCGTGGGCCTGGGATTGGACCAAGGGCCAGTTCCTTTCCATTGCTCTTGGAATTTTTCTCATTTCGATACTTTACCGCGTGATTCGACGCAGCCCGCGCCGTTGGTGGTTTTATTTCTGGCTGATTTCTTTGCCTATTGCGGTCCTCCTTGTTTTTCTTCAGCCGCTGGTTGTGGACCCCATGTTCCACAAATTCGAGCCGCTTGCGGTGAAGGACCCGGGCCTGACGGCGAGCCTGGAGCAAATGGTGCAGCGCGCCGGGCAAACGATTCCGCCGGAGCGGATGTTCTGGATGGGCGCGGGCGAAAAGACCACAGGGCTGAACGCGTACGTCACGGGACTCGGCGCGTCCAAGCGAATCGTGGTTTGGGATACCACCATTGCCAAGATGACCACGCCGCAGATTGTCTTCGTCGCCGGACACGAGATGGGGCACTACGTTCTCGAGCACATCTGGAAAGGTCTGGCCTTCGCGTTCGTGATGCTTTTTATTGTTTTCTACCTCGGCTATCGCACGATTGGCTGGGTTCTCGCGCGCTGGGGCAGCCGTTGGGGAATTCGCGGCTTGAACGATTGGGCCTCGTTTCCTGCGCTTTTGCTCCTGCTCTCCATCTTTGGTTTTATCTCCGGGCCCATCAATAACGCTTTCAGCCGGTACGTCGAGCATCAGGCGGACCAGTACGGCTTGGAAGTCACCCACGGCCTTACGCCGGACTCAGGCCAGACCGCAGCGCAATCGTTTCAGGTTCTGGGCGAAGTGGATCTCTCCGATCCCGAGCCGGATCCCGTGGACGTGTTTCTGTTTTATTCGCATCCGCCCATTCCCGACCGCATCATTTTTTCGCTTACCTATAATCCTTGGGCCCATGGCGGAACCGGCGAGTTCGTAAAATGATTCCTCGTTGCGTGGTGGAGGGCGTTAGCGCCGCGCGTCGATCCTCATGCGAATTCCGTTTCGCGGGCGCAGCGTCACCAGCGGCTCCGGCACAATCTTCTGGCCTGCTACGAGTTGAAGCTGGAACTTCTGCGCGATCGTCGCGATCACCAGCACTGCTTCCATCAACGCAAAATTCTGGCCGATGCACCGCCGCGGCCCGTCGCCGAATGGAAAATACGCGCCCGCCGGCAGCCGGTCCTCGAGGCCGTCGAGCCAGCGCTCCGGGCGAAATGCTTCCGGATCGTCGAAGAAGCGCGCGTCCCGTTGCATTACCCATTGAGACATGATGATCGTCGAGCCGGCCGGAAAATCGTACCCGCCAATCGTGGACGGCGCGATGGAAGTCCGCGCCAAAATATACGCGGGCGGATACAGCCGCAGCACTTCGTTCACCACTGCCAGCAAATACGGCAGCCGCCCGAGGTCCCCGATGGCCGGCGCTCGCCCGCCGAGAACATCCCGAAGCTCTTCGTGCAGCTGGACTTCGGCGGCGGGATTTTTGCTCAGCAGGTACCAGGCCCACGAAAGCGTCAGCGCCGTCGTTTCATGCCCCGCGAGAAACAAAGTCATCGTTTCATCGCGAAGCTGCTTCGCGGTCATCTGGCTACCGTCTTCGTCCATCGCCGACATCAGCAGCGAGAGCAAATCCTTGTGCTCGCCGATATTTCCCAGGCGCTTTCGCTCATCGATAATCCTGTACACCAGCGAGTCTAGAAATTTTGTCTCGCGTTCGGCGCGGCGGTTCGCGGGCGTGGGCCAGCTTTCCGGCACTTTGATGGGCCAACGCGCCTTCCGCAGCGAGTAGCGCACCAGAAAGTCCAGCGAGCGTCCCACTTGCCGTGCTTCCCCGGGCAACGTAGTGCCGAAAAGAGTGCGCACAGCGGTCTCCAGGGTGAGCGCCGTCATTTCTTGCGCGATATCGCGTTCTTCGCCATCACCCCACTTGCGGATTTGCGTCTCCGCGCTTTCCACCATGGTCGAGGCGTACTCGTTGATGCGGCTACGATGAAATGCGGGCTGCGCCAGCCGTCGCTGGCGCCTCCAGAAATCTCCTTCGCTGATCAGCAAGCCTTCGCCCAGCAAACGCCCGGTCACATCTTTGGTGAGCTTGCTCTTATGGAACTTGCTCTGCTGAATCACGTTCACTTGCGCGATGTAGTCCGGATGATTCAGCAAGATGCGGCTATCAGGGCCGATCGGTATCCTGACGATGTCGCCGTACTCGCGGGCGATCCGTTGCAGCGTTCCCAGCGGATCGTGCAGCACCTGCAACGCCATGCCCACGAGCGGCAATCCTCTCGGCCCGGGGGGAACTCGCTTTCCGTTAGTAGATGGCTTGTCGTGCATGCCGACAGACTTGAAATTCTGCAAACGCACGTCCTCTTTGTGGTACGTCTTATTACCTTACTTTACTTCATAAATCTTTGCAGCTTAGGCACCGGGCGGGGAATCAGATGATTGAGACGAGTTACTCACGGCTTCCCGCGAAGAGCATGGACGCGTTGGTGGTTTTAGGATGTTTCGGTAAGATACTCGCAAAGGGGATTTCGTGGAATTTGAACCGCCCGAGTGGTTGGCGCAAATCGAAGGTATCCTTGAGACGCTGAATGAAGGCGTGATCATTGCGGACGATTGTCCGCAAATCATCTTCGCCAACGCAAATTTCGAGGAAATGACCGGAATTCCGCGTAGCGAGTTTATCGGCTCGAACTTCGATAGGTTTTTCACTCCGGAGGAAACCGAAACACTCAACAATCAGAGACAACGAGGTATGCAGGCAGGACATAACCGTTTTGAGTTCGTATTGCCGCGCCACGACGGCAGCCGGCTCCCCGTCATCGTCAGCGCGAGGTCTGTGGAAGATCCGGACGGCCGCCGCTTCGCAATCGTCACATTCACCGATATCTCAGACCAGAAGCGCGCCGAAGAAAGCCTTCGCACGGCCAACAAGCAGCTCGAAGAGCGCCAAAAAGAAATTGAAGAAGATCTCGTGCTGGCTGCGCGTGTGCAGCAAAGCCTTGCGCCCAAGTCGCTCGTTTGGGGAAGTGTGCATGTGGAGACGTATTACCATCCCGTACGTACGATCGGAGGCGACTTCGGTTTGGTGACGCCTTTGAACCATGATTCTCTGAACCTTTTAGTCTGCGACGTTTCTGGGCACGGCATCGGGTCCGCGCTGGTTGCCAACCGCATTTATGCTGAAACGATGACTCAGCTTCGCAACGGCGCGCCGCTTGCGACGATGCTTCGCCAGTTGAATCGTTTCGTCATGCACAATATTGGGAGTTCCGTTTTCTTTTTCACCATTGCCGCAGCGCAACTGGATCGGGCTGGCCGACGCTTGCTCTTTGCTGGAGCAGGCCATCCTCCCGGTATGATCGCGCACGCCGGAGCCGAGCCACGACTGCTGGAATCCCGCAGCATGGTTTTGGGCGCGCTTCCGGATGCTGTGGGCACGGAAGCGACTCTCTACGTAACCCTGGAAGCAGGAGACCGCATCGTGCTCTATACCGACGGGATTACGGACGTTTTCAATTCGAGCGGCGATATGCTCGGGGTGGAAGGCGTGCAAAAAATTGTGCGCGAAACTTCGCTGCTTCCGTTTAAGCAAATGAAGCAGGGAATTCTCGATCTCGTCGCCGAGTGGCGCGACGGCCCGGCGACCGACGATGTGTCGCTCGTCCTTGTGGAAGTTCTCTAAGATTTCCCCTTGTGAGATACCTTTAGATCCTTCGATGGCCAATCTTGAGTTTGTCCGCGAGTTCGCAGTTCCTCCGAAAGAGATTTTTGTTTTCTTCGTTCCACAACGCATGGTGCTCTGGTACGGCACCGAGATGAACAGTTGTTTTGAAGTGCAGGGCGGAGCATCGGATTTTGCGGCCGGCCAAAAAGTGCGCATCACCGGCCGGCTCGGCAATCGCGAAGTCGCATTGACTGTCGTGATCACTGAGTATCAATGGGAACACGTTTTCGAGTGGCAGTTTCAGGATTCCTACGGAGTGCGCGGAAAGCAGCGCTGGGAGTTTCAGCCTCGGGGGGATACAACGCGGTTAACGATGCTTGACCAATACGAAATGCCCGGCCGCATCGGTAATGTTATCGATCGACTTTTCACGCGCCACGGAGTCGCCGCGCGTGACCGTTCCTGGCTCGACAGGCTGCAGCACCTTGCCGAGCGCCGTTGAATTTCAAACTCCCACAACGCGAAGGAATCGCTTCTTGCCCACTCGCAGCGCCAGCAGGTCGCCGGGATTCAAAACAATCGTGCGTTTCACATCTTTCTCGACTTGACCGTTTACCTCCACGGCGCCCTGTTTGATCAGCCGCTCGGCCTCGCTTCTTGAGGTGGCCAATTGCGTTTCTGTCAGAACCGCGAACAGCGGCCGCGTGCCCCAGGCCAACTTCATTTCCGGCAAATCTGTAGGAGCTTTTCGGTCGCGATAGACCAGTCGGAATTCGTCAGCAGCTTCTTTGGCGGCTTCTTCGCCGTGAAAGCCGGCCACAATCGTGTGCGCAAGTTGCATCTTTGCGTCCATGGGATGCAGCACGCCCATATTAACTTCCTCTTGAAGCCGCACAATCACGGGGGAAGTGAAATCCGTGAGCAGCTCGTAGTAGGACCACATCAGTTTGTCCGAGATCGACATCAGCTTGCCGAACATCTGATCCGGAGCTTCGGTGATGCCGATGTAGTTGCCCAGGCTCTTCGACATCTTGCGCTCGCCATCGAGGCCCACGAGGATCGGCATGGTAAGCACAACTTCACCCGTCAGACCGTATTCGCGCTGAATGTCCCGGTGCACCAGTAGATTGAATTTCTGTTCGGTGGCGCCGAGTTCCACGTCGGATTTGAGCGCCACGGCATCGTAAGCAGTTAGCAGCGGATAGAGCAGCTCGTGGACGGAGATCGGCAGGTTTTTTTCGAGGCGCGAACGAAAATCCTCGCGCTCGAGCATGCGGGCAAGGCGGTATTTCCCGCAGAGCTGAACGATGTCAGAACTCGAAAGTTTCCCCAGCCACTCGCTGTTGTAGCGTACCTCCGTCTTCTTCTTGTCCAGGATCTTGAACACTTGTTCGAGATAAGTCTTCGCGTTCGCGTCCACTTGTTCGCGCGCCAGCGGCGGCCGCGTTTCGGATTGGCCTGTCGGGTCGCCAATCATCGCTGAAAAATCGCCGATCAGGAAAACTGCCGTGTGGCCCATATCCTGAAATTGTTTGAGCTTGCGGAGCACCACGGTGTGGCCCAGGTGGATGTCTGGTGCCGTTGGATCCACTCCGAGATACACTCGCAGGGGCTTCTGTTCTTTGACGGACTTCTCGAGCTTGGCCTTGAGCTCGTCCTCGCGGATGATTTCCGCCGCGCCCTTTTGCAGGTACGAGAACTGCTCTTGAACCGGTTTGAATTTCACGGAAGGCACTATTTTTTCTCCCATCCTTTTTCAGGAAGGATCAAGACGCGGCGGCCCTCGACTCGGAATCTCTCTTCGAGGACGATGCGCACCGCCTCTGTGTAAATACGGTGCTCCTCGCGCAGAATCCGCTCGGCCAGCGTTTCCGGCGTGTCGTTATCTTCAATCGGAACGCACGCCTGCAGTACGATGGGGCCCGCATCCAGATTCTCATCCACAAAATGCACGGTGCAGCCGGAAAACTTAGCGCCGTGTTCCAGCGCCTGCCGCTGCGCTTCCAGCCCGGGAAACGCGGGCAGCAGGGATGGGTGAATATTTAGAATGCGATTGCGAAACGCGGCAACGAATTGCGGCGAAAGCAACCGCATGTAACCCGCCAGGCAAACCAGATCCACGCGCTTTTCCTGCAGCGCCGCGACCACCAGTTTATCGTAGGCCTCTCGTTCCAGGCCTCTGGACGAAATAATTCGTGCTTCAATTCCAAATGCGCGAGCCTTCTCGATTCCCCGCGCATCTTCGCGGTTGCTCAACGCGATAGCGATTTCAGCGTTCGGGATGCGTCCGGCCGCAACGCTCCCTGCCAACGCTTCGAAATTCGAGCCGCGCCCTGAAAGTAACACCCCTATGCGTTTCTTCATGCAGGCCCGAAATTAGCACAGTTATGCGAGCAGGCGAAACGACCATGCTCAGAAGAACAGGTAAGTGAACGCTTGGAAGAAGCAAGCCGATGATTCGTGGAAGGTTGCCATCGACAACCGGACAATAGCTACGGCAGATTCCGCCTACAGATTTCGGTGCTACAACGCTAGCGTGCCGGAATAGTTCACTCTCGGTTTTCCACGCCGCGCATGTTCGATGCGGCCGATCAAATAGAACTTTTCACGGCGTCGCCGCAACTCTGTTTCCACGCGCGAGATATGCTTTGCCGGCACCACCAGAATCATTCCCACGCCCAAATTAAAAGTCTGCAGCAGCTCGTCCCGCTCGATTTTGCCCAAGCGCGCGAGATAACTAAATATAGGAAGCACCGGCCATTGATGGAGTTCGACGACGGCCTGAACATTTGTGGGAAGAGCGCGCGGCAGATTTCCGGTGATCCCGCCGCCGGTGATGTGGGCCATGGAAGAAACCCAGCCTCGCGCGAGAATGTTTTTCAGAAGGGGCCAGTACGCGCGGTGAGGCTTCAGAAGCTCCGCGCCTATTTTGTTTCCAACATCTGCCACGTATGCATTTGGACCGAGCTTGGCGACTCCGAACACAAGTTTGCGAGCCAGAGAATACCCGTTGGTATGCAGTCCGCTGGAGGGCAGTGCCAGCAGCAGGTCGCCCGGCTTCACGCGCCGCACGTCGAGCTGTTTTTTCCGCTCCACGGCCCCGACTATGAACCCGGCGAGATCGTATTCTCCCGGCGCATAGAAACCGGGCATCTCCGCGGTTTCGCCGCCAATCAGAGCGCAGCCCGCTTTCCTGGCTGCGCGGCTCATGCCCTCGATCACCTGTTCGACCACGCGCGCGTCCATTTTGCCCATCGCGAGATAATCGAGAAAAAACAGCGGCTCGGCGCCCTGCGTGAGAATGTCGTTCACACAATGATTCAGGATGTCGGCGCCCACGGTGGAGTGAATTCCCGTGGCGAATGCAATTTTCAACTTGGTGCCCACGCCGTCCGCGCTAGCCACGAGAATCGGATCGCGCCAGCGCTTGCGGTCAAGTTGAAAGAGCGCGCCAAAGCCGCCGACCGGCGCCAGCACGCCGCGGCGAAATGTTTTCCCGGCCATTGCGGCGATCCGCCGTTTGACGCCGTCGGCGATCGAGATATTTACTCCAGCATCGGAATAGCGCATGAAAAGAATCTGCTTCCTGAAGGAGGCAAAATAGATTTAGAAAATATGAAACAGGCGCTTCCAGCGCACTTCGCTCGGATGGATGACGGCGTTGAGGTACGTTTCAAAGCGTTCGCCGATGTGTCCGGGCTCCCAAACTTCTTCCGGAGCGTCGATGGACATGTAAATCATAAGCGGCGTGCCGATAATATTTTCGCGCGGAACGAAACCCCAGTAGCGGCTGTCGTAAGAATTTTCCCGGTTGTCGCCCATCATGAAGTAATCGCCGGCCGGAACCTTGTAAGGCCCTCGATTTTCGAGCGCGTTGGGCGGGTCCGGGCGGTATGGCTCGGCCAGGGCGGTCCCGTTGATGTAAACGACGCCTTGCTTGATTTCGATCGTGTCGCCCGGCAACCCGATTGTGCGCTTGATGAAATCGGGAAAGCCCTGCTCCGGTAGCGGCGCGCGAAAAACGATAATTTGCTGCCGCTTCGGATTGCGCCACAGCGGAACATGAATGTTCGTGAAAGGGATTCCGGCATCGTAACCGATACGGCTGACAATCAGATGGTCGCCAATCAGGACTGTTTTTTCCATGGAGCCGCTCGGAATCACACGCGCCTGCACCAGCGTGCCCTCGATAAAAAGAAACGCGAGAATTACCCAGAACCACGAAATCACTTCGTGCCAGATGCGGTCGCCCGCCGTGAGCTCCTTTGGCTTTTCTTCCCGGACGTCGTCCGGGAACACGGCTTCTGTATCTACGTCAGCTTTCACGATGAGCCTCCACTTCGAGTTGCACCAGTTCAGTCGGGTAGCTGCCGGTGTAGCACGACGTGCAGAATTTTCCTTCCGCATCTTCCACGGCGGCGCGCATAGATTTGAGCGAGAGATAACCGAGCGAATCCGCGCCAAGGAATTGGCGAATCTGTTCGACGGAATTGTTCGCGCCGATCAATTCCTCGCGCCGCGGCGTGTCCACGCCATAGTAACAAGGCGAAATTGTGGGCGGACAGCTGATGCGCACGTGCACCTCGGTGGCGCCTGCTTCGCGCATCAGGCGCACGATCTTTCGGCTGGTGGTGCCGCGCACAATGGAATCATCCACGAGAACCACGCGTTTACCCTCAAGCATTCGACGGACGGGATTGAGTTTCAGCTTCACGCCAAAATCGCGAATGGCCTGTTCCGGTTCGATGAAGGTGCGGCCGATGTAGTGATTGCGAATCAGCCCCATTTGAAACGGAATTCCCGATTCCGCCGCATATCCGATCGCGGCAGGCACGCCGGAATCCGGCACGGGCGTGACGAGTTCAGCTTGCGCCGGATGCTCTTGGGCTAGCAACCGCCCCAGGCGTTCGCGGCTTTCGTTCACCGGACGCCCGAAAACCACGCTGTCGGGCCGCGAGAAGTAAACGTGCTCGAAAATGCAATACTGATGCGGTTTTTCGGGCGCGAAGCGAATCGATTCGATACCGCTGCGGGAAATTCGCACCATTTCGCCCGGTTCCACCTCACGAACGTATTCAGCATCAATCAAATCGAACGCGCAAGTTTCCGATGCAGCCACCCACGCTCCATTTAGCCGGCCGAGACACAGAGGGCGAAAGCCGCGAGGGTCGCGAATCGCGTAGATTTCATCGCGCGTCAGCAACAGCAGCGAGTAAGCCCCTTCCACTTGATTGAGAGCGTCGGCAATCGCTCCGGAAAGATTTCGCGCGGAACTGCGAGCGATCAGATGAACGATCACTTCCGTATCGCTGGTGGATTGGAAAATGGAGCCGCGGTGCTCGAGCCTGCGCCGAACTTCCAGCGCATTCGTCAAGTTGCCGTTGTGGCCCAAGGCCAGCTTGCCTTTATTGCAATCGATTACCACAGGCTGCGCGTTCATCAGCGATGTGTCGCCGGCGGTGGAATATCGCGTGTGGCCGATAGCCGCCGGGCCGGGAAGCTGCGCAATCACGTCGGGCGTGAAAATCTCCTGCACGTGGCCAAGGCTTTTGTGCACGTGAACATTCGCGCCATCGGTGGAAGCGATGCCGGCGGATTCTTGTCCGCGATGTTGGAGCGCGTAGAGGCCGAGATAGGCCATCTTCGCAGCTTCGGGATGGCCGAATATCCCGAAGACACCGCAATGATCGTGGAAGTGATCGTCGTCGATTTGTATTAGGCGGCTCATGCCTGTCTCATCGGGCCTCAATGGCGCTCTCGATACGGCCTGCCCAAATTTTGCGAAATGAATCGATATCCCCGTGGATTACCGGCGTGCCTTTATATTGGATGCGAAACTCACCGCGCGAGACTGTACCAATTGGCTGAACATTGACGTTATATTGTGCCGCAACCGCACGGACGCTAGCAAGCGAAGAGGAGGCGACTGATACCACAACACGCGCGCCGCGCTCGCCGAAAAGCGCGAATTCGGCAGCTTCGTTCGCCGTATCGAAATCGAGTGCGATTTCAGCAGAAAGTCCTTCACTGCTGAAGCAGGATTCCGCGAGAGTAACAGCAAGGCCCCCGTCGCTGATATCGTGCGCGGAGAGAATTATTTTCGCGCTGGCGAGCTTAACCAGGCATTCAACGAGCCGCTTTTCAGCAGCGAGATCTATTGCCGGAGGCGTCCCGGCGACAACTCCATGAATCGTTTTCGCGTATTCACTCGACGATAACTCGTTCAATGCATCTTCAGCGGCTGCCTTCAGGTTGGCTTCCTGGCTCCTTCCTTCCAGCAGCAGGATCGCGTCGCCCTCCTTGCGGAAGCCGGAACCGAGAGCGCATTCAGCGTCTTCTAGCAAGCCGAGCACGCCCAGAACGGGGGTTGGGTAAATCGGCTTGCCGAGAGTTTCGTTGTAGAAACTGACGTTGCCGCCAGTGATGGGAATGTCGAGCGCGCGGCAGGCTTCGGAAATTCCGTCAATCGCCTCCGAGAACTGCCACATCACTTCGGGCTTCTCGGGATTGCCGAAATTCAGGCAATTCGTGGCGGCAATCGGTCGCGCGCCGGCGCACGCGACGTTGCGCGCGGCTTCTGCAACAGCGTGCATCGCGCCCAGGCGCGGAGCGAGAAAACACCAGCGGCCATTGCCGTCGGTCGCAAGTGCGAGCGCCCGCTTGGTTTCTTTCAGGCGAAGCACGGCGGCGTCGCCGGAGCCTGGGCCGAAGCGCGTGTTTGTGCGCACCATTGAGTCGTACTGCTCGGTGATCCAATATTTCGAAGCGATTGTGGGCGAAGCGAGCAGCCGTCGAAAATCTTCGGTCAGATCCGACCCTTTTGGCGCGAATTCTAGAAGCCCCATTTTTGCCTGTGGAGCACTAGCCCGCGGCTTTGCAATGGGCCGCTCGTAACGCGGTCCCTCTTCCGCGATCGCGTGCGCGGGAATTTCGGCTGCCAAGCGGCCATGATCCAAAATGCGAAGCTTGCCGTCGGAGGTGACGCGGCCGACTTCGACTGCGTCGAGCCCCCATTTCTGAAAGACCTCGAACACTTCGCGCTCGCGCCCGCGCTCGGCGACTAGCAACATGCGCTCCTGCGATTCGCTGAGCATGATTTCATACGGAGTCATTCCCGTTTCGCGCTGGGGCACGCGCGCGAGGTCAATTTCAATTCCCAGGCCGCCGCGCGAAGCCATCTCGGAGCTTGAGCTGGTGAGGCCGGCTGCGCCCATATCTTGAATCGCGACGACGGCGCCGGTGCGCATGGCTTCCAAGCAGGCTTCGAGCAGAAGCTTTTCCATGAACGGATCGCCGACTTGGACGTTGGGGCGTTTCTGCTGCGATTCCTCGCTGAATTCCGCGGAAGCAAGCAGCGAAGCGCCGTGAATTCCATCCCGCCCCGTTTTCGCTCCGGCATAGATCACAGGATTTCCAACGCCCCGCGCTCGGGCAAAAAACAATTCCTCGCGTCGCGCGATGCCGAGTGCCAGCGCGTTCACTAGCGGATTGTTCGAGTAGCTCGGCTCGAAGACCACTTCGCCGCCGACGGTGGGAACGCCGAAACAATTTCCGTAAAATCCGATTCCGCGAATCACGCCGTCCAGGGTGCGGCGGTTACGCGCGATTTCCTCGGCAGTTGCATTTCCCGCGCCCGGTCCGGGTGCGATCGGCCCGAAACGCAGGGAATCCAGCACCGCGATCGGCCGCGCGCCCATGGTGAAAATATCACGCAAGATTCCACCGACGCCGGTAGCTGCACCCTGAAATGGTTCGACGAAGCTGGGATGATTGTGCGACTCGATCTTAAAGACGGCGCAGAGCCCGTCGCCAATGTCCACAACTCCGGCGTTCTCTCCCGGCCCTTGCACCACATACTTTCCTTCGGTGGGAAGGCGCTTCAGGTGCACGCGGCTGGATTTGTACGAGCAATGCTCACTCCACATCACGCTGAAGATACCGAGCTCGGTGAAGTTGGGATCGCGTCCGAGGATTTTCTGGATGCGGGCGTATTCTTCGGGCGTGAGGCCGTGTTCGGAAGCGATTTGCGGCGTTACTTTGATTTCAGTGTCGATCATTTTACTTTTGGCCAAAAGACGCCGCGCGTTTCGCGATTTTCGAACTAAAAATTGCCCGTTTCTGAACGGATTGTCCCAGCAAATTAACCCTCGAGCAAGAGCTTGAAATCCGAGCCGCATGGACGAACGGAGAATAGCGATCGGTGAAAAGATCGGCGTGCGTCACGCGGGAACGGACGCGCGGCGCGCGAGGCTTGCGACCATCGAGCGGAAAATGACGAGACCATCGGCGGAACCGAGCGGAGATTCTACAGCGCGTTCCGGATGGGGCATCAAGCCGACCACGTTCCGCTCGCGATTGCAGATTCCGGCGATGGCGGCCAGCGAGCCATTTGGATTCGCATCGCGATCATTTTCAGCAGCATCGTGCTCGTCGGGTGTGACGTAACGAAAAATAATCTGGTCGTTGCGTTCGAGTTCGGCGAGTGTGGCAGGCTCGCAAAAATAGTTTCCGTCATTGTGGGCAATCGGGGCCATCAAAACTTGCCCGCGGTGCGCCGCGCAGGTAAAGGGCGTGTCCGTGGATTCCACGCGGATGTGAACTTGGCGGCAAAGATACCGAAGGCCCTTATTGCGCATCATCGCGCCGGGCAGAAGTCCGGCCTCAAGGAGAATCTGAAAACCGTTGCAAATGCCAAGAACCAACCCGCCGGAACGCGCAAACCGATCAACCGCTTTCATGACCGGAGAAAAACGCGCGATCGCTCCGGTGCGGAGATAATCGCCGTAGGCAAAGCCGCCCGGAAGAATAATGGCGTCAAACCCGGAAACCTTTTCGGATTGATGCCAGATAAATTCAACCGGCTGGCCGATGATCGACCCGATTGCGTGGTAGGCGTCGTCGTCGCAATTAGAGCCGGGAAATTGGACCACGCCGAATTTCATGAAGTAATTCTAGCACATTTGAAACTGCGACTTTTAAATTGAGGCGAGACCTATCGGCGAGATTTTGATTTTGCCCGGCGGCGTGGTTTGCTAGGACGCGATGATTTCCGGCCGCGCTTTCGGGGTTCTGCCTTTGAGGCGCGCGCGATTTCCTTGCGGCGGGCGGCGGCCCAGCCGGGCTTGTTGACCTGGCGGCCGCGAGCGAGGGCCAGCGCATCAGCGGGGACGTTCTCCGTGATCGTTGATCCGGCGGCGACATACGCTCCGTGGCCTACACGGACGGGAGCTACGAGCGCAGTATCGCTGCCGATGAATACGCCGTTGCCGATTTTCGTCTGATGCTTCGCCACGCCGTCGTAATTGCAAGTGATAGTGCCGGCGCCGATATTCGCTTTGCTGCCGATGGAAGCATCGCCGAGGTAGCTCAAGTGCAAAGCTTTCGCGCCTTCATGCAGCACCGCATTCTTTACTTCCACAAAATTCCCAACGCGGGCCCCGGCACGAATATCTGCGCCGGGACGCAAACGCGAGAATGGCCCTACTTCGGCTTTAAGGCCCACGCGGCTGGAATCGAGAATGGAATGGGGGCCGATGACGGCATCGTCATCCACCCGGGTATCGCGGAGAACGCTGCCGGTTTGAATCTTGCAGCGCGCGCCGATGCGTGTTTTGCCGAGAAGCTGGACGCCAGGCTCGACTAGCGTGTCAGAGCCGGCAGTGACTTCCGGATCGATGACCACAGTTTCCGGAAGGTAAATTGTGACGCCGGAGTCCATCAATTCTGCGGCTTTACGCGCGCGGAAAATACGATCCACGTAGGCCAACGCAGCGCGTGTGTTGCAGCCGAGAATTTCCCGGGAGTCCGGGGCAACATAAGCGAGGACGCGTTCGTTACGCTGGCGTAGGAGCCCGATCACGTCGGTGAGATAGAGCTCGCGATGAGCATTTTCCGGGCGTAGCGCGTTCAGGCAGGGCCAAAGTTTTGAGAGCGTGAAGCAATAAATGCTGGAATTTACTTCGCGGATGGCGCGTTGCTCCGGCGTAGCGGCTTTTTCCTCGACGATGGCTTGCACGCGGCCTTCGGAATCGCGCAAGACGCGGCCGTACTCGGTGGGATCATCGAGCTCGGCAGTTAGGATCGTTGCGGCAGCTTCACCGCGACGATGCGTGTCGAGGAGCGCTGCAAGAGTTTCTGTCCGCAGAAGCGGAGCATCGCCCGGAACGACAAGCGCCAGCTTCGCGCTTCTGCGAATCGCGCGACGCGCGACCTGCATGGCGTGCCCTGTGCCGCGCTGCGGCTGCTGCAGAACTGTTTGCGCGCCAAGCTCGGTAACGACGGCGCTTACTTCCTTCGCTTGGTTTCCTACGACAACAAGCAACTGCGCTGGTTTGAGTGGCAGGCAAGCGCGCACGACGTGCTCGACGAGCGGGAGTCCCCCGGCGCGATGCAGGACTTTCGCCAGCTCGGAACGCATGCGCGTCCCTTTGCCGGCAGCCAGCAGTACGATTGCGGTGTCTTTTGCGATCATCTCGCCGATATTGTCGCTTCCTCTCGCAGCTTTAGCAATCGAAACAGCGGAACACTTTGAAATTATGCAGCGGAGACGACGATCGAAGAACAATATTGGGCCGGCCGCAGGATCAGCCTGAGCCCATTGGAATCGTATCAGGACAATGCGGAGATCGAATCAGAAACAGCAGCAGTTTCGGGCGCGGAGGCTGAGGCATGGCCTTCGGTAGTTTCGGTCCACAGAGAGTGATCGGCTAGAAGGCGGGTGACGAGTTGCGTGTGCAACGCGTGGCCGGCCTTATGCGCTACGATGCGCGCTTTCAGCGGGCGCCCCACCAGGGCGAGGTCGCCAATCAGATCGAGTGCCTTATGGCGGCCGAATTCATCAGGAAAACGCAGCGGGCCGTTGAGTATGCTGTCATCGTCGAGAACGATGGCGTTTTCAACCGAGCCCCCGCGAATCAAACCCATTGCTTGTAATCCCGGAAAATCCTTCATAAAGCCAAAAGTACGTGCCCGGGCAAGTTCGCGGCTGAAGGATTCGCGATCCACGATCATTTCCACTTCTTGAGGGCCGACGGCAGGGTGCGCGTAATCCACGAAGCAATGCACCCGAAATTCCTCAGATGGATAAATTCCTATGCGGCGATCGCCGTCAGAAAATTCCAACGGCTTGGTGACGCGGATATAGCGCCGGCGGCGGCGGAGAGTGCGCGTTCCAGCGCGGGCCAGAAGATCGATGTAGGGCTGCGACGAGCCGTCGAGGATAGGAAGCTCGAGCGCGTCCAGCTCAACGTAGACGTTATCAACGCCGCAAGAGTAGAGCGCTGCCAGGACGTGTTCGACGGTGGAGAGCAGCACGCCTTGTTTCATCAGGCTGGTGGCGTAACTGACGCGCGCTACGTTGCGAACGTGGGCTTCAATCTCAAATCCGTCTAGGTCCACGCGGCGGAAAACGATGCCGGTGTCCGCAGGAGCGGGTACAAATCGGAGGTGGCTACGAACGGCAGTGTGTAGTCCGACGCCGTCAATTTCGAACGGTCGTTGGATTGTCAGTTGATAAGGCATCCGAGTACGATCACAATTGTACTAACAATTCGGTATCCACTGTGAGTTCATTTTACATCCTTGTAATCAGTAGGTTACGAGGCTTTCTGGCGGAAATTATTTTCCCATGTTGTAAATATACAACAGATGAGCGCTTGGCCATGTGAACGATTTGATACAGGCAGGTGGCGCCTTTACAATCGCTTGTCCTAAGCAAAGAGCTCAACCTACGGCACGCATGAGTCTTTCTTCATAAGTCTACCTGCCGATCGTTCCACAAGAATCGTTGAGTCCGCGCCGAGGTTGTTTCGATGGTTTGGGCCGCGTAGAATAGCTTTCGAATTTAAGCCAATGGCGACTCCATTCACCATACTGCCAAACAATGCCACGCCGCCGCCGTCAGTGCATCCGCGGCCGTCCTGGTTGCGCGTGAAGTACTTTGGCGGAACGAATTATCAGGAACTCAAGCGGATCATGCGCACACTCGACCTGCACACGGTATGCGAGAGCGCTCGTTGCCCGAATATGGGTGAATGCTGGGAGCATCGCACGGCGACATTCATGATTCTTGGCAACATCTGCACGCGAGCGTGCGGATTCTGCGCGGTACCAAGTGGAAAGCCCCTAGGCCCACCTGAGGAGGACGAGCCGGAGCGAGTGGCCGAAGCTGTGGAGCGGATGGGGTTGCGTTACGCAGTGGTGACTTCCGTGAACCGCGATGACCAGGCAGACGGTGGAGCGGCAATTTTTGCACGCACCATCACCAGAATCCGCGAGCGCGTGCCGGGATGCAGGGTCGAAGTGCTGATTCCGGATTTTCGCGGCGATTGGCAGGCGCTGGAGACAGTGATGGCGGCGCATCCCGATGTTCTGAACCACAATATGGAGACGGTGCCTCGGCTTTATCGAACGGTGCGAAAGGGCGCGGTGTACGAACGGTCGCTTGAACTATTGCGCCGGGCCGGGCAAATGATGCCTGAAGTCGCGACCAAAACCGGGATGATGCTGGGCTTGGGCGAAACACGCGAAGAAGTGCTTCGGGCGATGCAAGAAATCGCCGCGCAAGGAACGCACATTCTGACGCTGGGACAGTATTTGCAACCGACGGCGGAGCATTTGCCGATCGAGCGGTACGTACATCCGGATGAATTTGCCGAGTACAAGCGGCTGGGCGAAGCAATGGGTTTCAAGCATGTGGAAGCTGGGCCGCTGGTGCGATCCTCATATCACGCCTTCGAACAGGAAGAAGCTGCGCGCGTCTGAAATGGATGAGGCCCACCGGGCTCCATCTGCGAAGAAATCCCGATGAATCCCTGGCGCGGCCTGCGAGAACTTCCCCGAGAAATCTGGATTCTGTTCGCAGCGACTCTGGTGAACCGCTGCGGCACGATGGTTCTGCCGTTTCTCGTGCTGTACCTGACTCGGGTCCTGACAATTACCATATCGCACGCCGCGCTTGCGCTCACGGTGTACGGAATAGCCGCGCTCCTGACTATGCCCATCGCGGGACGGCTCAGCGACCGTCTGGGTCCTCTGTTCGTGATGCGTTGCTCGCTTCTTCTCTCCGGCTTCGTGTTGTTTTTATTTCCGCTGGCACACAGTTTTGCCTCGATTCTGGCCATCACGTTTGTATTCGCCATTCTGAACGAATCGGTGAGGCCACCGAGCCTCGCGTTGGTTTCCGATCTGGTGAAGCC
>Ga0224545_1000057_pt1 | contig 21951 bp, 20 predicted proteins | sample 714P12024metaG_FD_179906 | JGI IMG/M metagenome (GOLD analysis project Ga0224545, IMG submission 179906) | Peat soil microbial communities from Stordalen Mire, Sweden - 717 P1 20-24 | ecosystem: Environmental > Terrestrial > Soil > Wetlands > Peat | place: Sweden: Norrbotten County, Stordalen... | reverse complement strand
AGGAGATGACGTCCTGGTCTCCGGCGTGCCTGTCATCAAGAAGGGCGCGGGCGCCGTGGGCATTGTCACGGAATCCGTGCCACACAATGCGATGGGCGCTGGCAAACTTGCCATCAGTGTTGTCTTCCTCCGTCTGGTAGATCAGGAGAGAGTGCCGCTGCGGGGCGATAAGGCCGCCAAGGGCCCCGGTGCCTCCGGAGTCGTCGGTGATGCGGCCGTCGCCACCGGCACAGCTGCCATCGCCGTTGCCGGGCTCATATTCCCGCCTCTTTGGGTCGCTGCCGTTCCGCTTCTGATGATTCACGGAAAGAACAATTTAATCAATCAGGGCACCGAAATGAACGCGTACGTCAACGGAGACCTGCACCTGAACATGACTAACTTCGGTGGCACTCCGACGGCGCCACCGCCTGTTGGCGCACCCGCCATGGCGGAGGCAGGAGGATTCGACGCAATCCCCGCACCGGTCAGTGCGCCTGCGGATCCAAACCAGGACTTGCCGGCCCTGAAGGACCCAGGCATTTACATCAAGGACAAGACAGGCACATGGGTTCCCATGGAGCCTGAAACTGTTACCTTCAAGATCCCCCACGGCGCTCAAGAAGATCACCTCGATACATATCCTGAAGACCGATGTCGATGGCTTCGTGGAAGGCAGGCGCTCCAAGGTGAACGCGGCCCTTCCTGTCACGTTGGCGGTCTACTTGCCTGATGGAGCGTCAATCTCTCTGTATCAGTTATTGCGCTTCCACCCCGTCGACGGCGCGCGCCAGTTCCGCTCATTAAATGGAGGTGTTCTCAAGGCCGGCGAAGCGACCCGGGATGCGATCGAATTCAAGCCGGAGAAGATTTCTCCCCAGGTGTACACCATCACCATCGAAAGCGCTCTGGGCACGGGCGAATACGGAATCATGCCGCAATCTGCTGGAGCACCTCAAAGTGAAAATGGTAAGTCTGGGAAGGAATCGACAGGGAAGATCTACACAGTCAGCGTCGCCCAGTAAGCCAATCCGTTGGCCCGTCTCTCTCGGAGATTGATATCCGTATCACCGACCAGCAAAACTCCAGAGATTGCACGCTTGCAATAACAATCTCTTAAGCGGATGTTTGCCTTGCTTCCCCTTTTACCCTTTGCCTGTCCGGAAAGTTGGACTTTGGCCGGAATTAGGAACCGCAATTGAATCAGGGGGCCGATCCGGGTTAAGTGTTACCTTGATTCTGGCGGTCTCCCATGCACCGACGCACCCGCAAAACGCTGTGGATATTGGCCGCGGTCATGTTCCTCCTGACCGTGGCAATCTTCCTGCGCTCAAAGGCTCCGCCAGAAGCAGCCCGATTGCTCCCCGAATCCGACGGGATTATTTTCATCAACATGAAGCCTGTGCGCTCCTTCCTGCACAAGGACTTGAAGCCGCCCAGTCGTGTCCCCGAGTATCAACAATTCGTAGACGCCACCGGTATCGACTGGGAGCGCGATTTGGATCAGGTCGCCATTGCGCTTCATCGAATGCCCGACCCCAATGGCCCTAACGGCCCCGTTTCCTACTCAATGGTCCTGGTTGGCAAGCTCACCGGCCAGCGCTTGAACGACTGGCTCGACAGCCACGCCGCCTCCCGCGAGTCCTACGACGGCCACACCATTTACTCCATTCCTTCGGAAGGCCGAATGGTGCGGGTCGCACAAATCGGCTACGACTCACTGGCCGTCTCCAATACCCCAACCCCTGAGCAGATCCACTCCATGCTCGACCGCCATCGCACAGCCGCTCTGCCCTTTTCTGGATCGACCCTCCTTGCTGAGCACTACCACGATGTTCCACTGCTTGCCCTTGCCTGGGGCGTCGGTCAAATCGGCATGCCGTTTTCTGAGAAGGGTGCCATCAGTGTCTTCGGCCTCTCCCTGCCGCTTGAAGACGATTCCACCATCGTCGCCAGCGTGACTCCTGCACTGTCGCTTGCTGGCGCGCTTAACCTTAAGGTCGAAGAGATCGCGGCAACCGATGAAGTGGCCACCAGCCAGGCCGCATCCCTCGCCACGCTGGTTACCGTTGCCCGCGGATTCACCGCGCCGCTGACTGAGAGCAGTTCAGGCAACGGACTCGCTAATCGCGGCCTCAAACAGCTCCTGAAGACCGCCGAAGTCACACAAAAGCGCAACCGCGTCATTGTCACGGCCACCCTCTCGCCTTCGTTGCTCACCAGCCTGGCCCAGGGCGAGAATTCGCCGCCTGCTACTTCCGCTGCCCCGGATGCATCAAAATAACTTGATAGGGTGCCCTCCGAGAGACAACGCTCTTGCAGGGTACGAGCCGCGACCATTCACTCGCTCTCGACGTCATTCACAATGAACCGCTTTCCCCATGAGAGGACCTATGAGCTTCTTCCCAAGTTTGTCCCGTCTCTTCCCGGCTTTCGCTGTATCTTGCGGCTTGCTGCTGCCTTGTCTCACCGTCCCGGCCGCCAATGCTCAGGCCGATTCCAAACCGACAGTCATCACCGGCCACGCCGCCTTTGCCGATTGGAACCAGCAGCAACCGGGCATCCGCCGCAAGATCACGCTGGCCGACCTGCCTGAGCCCAACCCCGCAGAAGCCGTCAACAACACCCCACACGTAATCCCGCGCCCCGCCGACGCATGGCCACTCGCACCCGCCGGCTTCAAAGTAACGCTATACGCCGGTGGCGACACAGCGCCCATGCAGCGCGCGGACAACAAGCAGGTCATGGCTCTCAGTGGCGGGACTTTTACCATGCCGCGCCTGATCAGAACCGCACCGAATGGCGACCTCTTCCTGGCCGACTCCGGCGCCGGCATCATCTTCACCCTTCGCGGCGTTGCCGCCAATGGAAAGGCTGCGAAGATAGAGCAATTCGCCACCGGACTCGATCACCCCTTTGGTATCGCCTTCTACCCCGCAGAGAATCCTAAGTACGTCTATGTCGGCAACGCCACCACGATCCAGAGATTCCCGTATCACTCCGGCGACCTGAAAGCAACTGGTCCCGCCGAGACCGTGGTCCCTAAAATTCCGGGTTACGCACAGCTCACCGGCGGGGGCCATTGGACGCGCGATGTTGTCTTCAGCAAAGATGGGCAGCACATGCTGGTCTCCGTTGGATCTGGCTCAAACGTAGACGACGCTGACACCCACCCCGGGGAGTTTCACCGTGCCGACGTTCTCGAGTTCACTCCCGAAGGCAAGTTCGTCGAGGTTTATGCCTCTGGCATCCGCAATTGTGTCGGCGAAGCCATCAATCCCATCACCGGTCAGCTCTGGTGCTCCACAAACGAGCGCGACGACCTTGGCAATCACCTTGTCCCCGATTATGTCACCTCCGTCAAGGAGGGCGGCTTCTACGGTTGGCCCTGGTATTACATGGGCGGCCATCAGGACCCGCGCCTTCCCGAGCCATGCGGCAACGGAACCGGCCCCAACCTGCAGGCCGCCGCGCTCACTGCCGCGCAGGCAAAAAACTGCAAGCGCGTGAACCTTTCCTCGAAGGTCATTACCCCCGACGTTCTCGTGCAGCCACACATGGCTTCGCTTGAAATGACCTTCTACCCGGACATGGGCGAGTTCCCATCTGAATACCACGGCGACGCCTTCGCTGCGGAACACGGATCATGGAATCGCGCCAACCGCGCAGGATACGAGGTGATCCGCATCCCCATGCATGACGGTCACGCTGATGGCAGCTACGAAGACTTTCTCACTGGCTTTGTCACCAATGACGGCCAGGTCTGGGGCCGCCCCGTAGGTATCGCCGTCGCGAAAGACGGCAGTCTGTTCGTCACCGACGACGGCTCCCGCAGCGTCTGGCATGTCACGTATACCGGCAAGTAACCAGGGAGACATCCATGGCAGGCCTACTCATCACCGGCACGAGCAGAGGCATCGGCCTCACTACCGCCCTCGTTGTTGCAAGAGCCGGCCACACAGTCTACGCAACGATGCGAAGCCCTTCGCAGGCCCGCAGCTCGCGGAGCATGCCGCGGCGGAAAACCTGCCCATCAATATCTCTGCCGTGGACCTCGACTCCGACGCTTTGGTGCAATCTGGCATCGAAGCAATCTACAAAGAGGTTGGCCACATCGATGTCCTGGTCAACAACGCAGGCGTTGAACGGAATGGATCCATTGAAGAGCTTCCCCTCTCCGAATTCCGTGCCGTCATGGAGACCAATTACTTCGGTGCCTTGCGTTGTATCAAAGCGGTCATTCGAGACATGCGCCAACAGCGCAGTGGCTACATCGTCAATGTCACATCTGTTGCCAGACGTGTCTCCACATCCCCGCTCGGCCCATATGCCGCGTCGAAATTTGCGTTAGAAGCTCCAAGCGAGGCACTGGCCCAGGAGATGAAAATGTTTGGCGTTCGTGTCGCCATTGTCGAGCCCGGCATCATTGATACCGCGATGGCAAGAGGACTTGGGGGGCCAATGCGCGATTCCCTTTACCCGCACCAACGCCGATTTGCCCACATGATTGCCGCGTCGCTCCGGAGTCCCAGGCCGTCGAATCTCGTGGGCGAAAAGATCCTCGAAATTATTGAAAGCGGAACCTGGCAATTGCGGCATCCGGTTGGACCGGATGCCGAACCATTCCTGGCATCGCGCAGGGCAACAACGGACGAAGACTATGTAACCTTGCACGGTTCCGAGGACGATGCGTGGTACGAAACGATGGAGAAGAACACCGGACTGTCCATCCGGCCGAGGGACTGATCTCGATGGATGCGGACGCGAGAATTTGTAAATGCACCACAGGAAGAATCGCGCTTTCATGATGAACGGCCCCGCAGGGGCATGGGACCAGATGGAAACTGCCATCCTCCCAGAGGGGAATCCTCCGCCGATCATATCGCCGAAACTCGAAATCACGAACAGGTTTCGCCGCAGCCCCTACCTCTTCAGCCCGAGCGCCTCTACGACTTTTTCATCCACCTTCGCGGGCTGGCCGTCTTCTTTCCAGACAACACCAAAGCCCCCGCGATAGTCCCACATTGCCCAGCCGATCCCATCCGCTTCAAACGCCGTCCTCACGTCACGAATCCAATTCATCCGTGATTGTTCGTCGGCATACGCCCGGTAAGCTCCAAACTCATTGCAAATCAGCGGAACATTGTTGGCGTGGCCCCACCCCGCCGCCTCGTCAATCAGCAGGCGTATCCGATGTGCGTCCCAGTGATCCAACCAGTAGTTTTCCAGCCCAAACCGGTTTGCCGGATCCGGCACTTCCTTCAACAGCTCCGCCATGTTGCCTTCTGACGCGGGGTATGGGATGTTGTGGGTATAACTCCACCATGCCGCCCCCCAACCCGCGCCCTGGTGAGTAAACTCATGAGGATCATAAAAGTGAAAGTTATAAATCACGTTCCCGTCGCTCAGTGGATGCTGCGTCAGCAAGTCAGCGATGTCGGAGTAGTTCGGACCCGTTGCAATGATCGTGTTCCTCGGCGCGACTACGCGAATAGCAGCCGCTAGCCGTGCCTGGATACCCGCCCGCCTATAAACGTCGTTTGCCTCTGGCTCGTTGAGAATCTCGAAGAACACGCGCTCAGGGTCGCGGGTTGCGTAGTGTGCCGCAAGCTTACGCCACAACATCGTCAGCCGATCCACTGCGTAGTCGCTTGTCCGCAGTTGTTGCTTGTAGCTGTCTTCCGGGTGCAGGTCGATCTGAACCGCCAACCCGCTGGCCAGCATTGTATCCACGGCTTGGTCAAGCCGTCCGACGAACTCGTCGTTCAACCCATCTGCGCCACGCGGCCACTGTTCCAGAGGTGTCGCGTCAATGCTCACTCGCACATTGTCGAAGCCAAGCTGCGCCATCAACGCAATGTCTTGCGCATCCGTGTAGCGGTTGGTCCTCGCCGCAGAGTAGTCACTGGCCGACTGCGCAAACCACTCGCTCGCGTTGATGCCCCGCTTCAAGTGACCCGCGCGAGCGAACGCGGTCTGCAACGCTGAAGCATGATCTTGTGCGGCAGCAGGAAGCGCCATGACAACCAAGGCCGCCAGACAACGTAGACCAGAACGCATGAATGACTCACCTCGAAAGCGAAAATCCGAACCCCGCCAACCATACCATGAGTGTACCGGAACATCCGTTACACTTTGGACCGGGGACCTCCATTACAAGTCCCTTGCGGTGATAGGGGCTTAAAGCTGGGTTTAGTGCTGGGTCTTTACCGAAGCTTCTAAATATCTAATCTCGTCGTCGAGGACGTGGGAATGTGGAAATCCCGAAGGGATTTCCAAGGAGTGTGGGAAGGGTGGAAAGCCGGCTTCTTGGCTTTCCATGCTTTTCATACTCTGTCATTTCCATGGCCTGCTTGCGAATGGTCGTTGGGGCTCGAAGTTACCGAAAAGGCCGTTTTACATTACATGCACTTCGCCGCCGAATTGAGATCGTCATTGGGCAGAATTACTTCCGGATTGCCGCCGGTGATTCACCCGCCAGCAACTGCCGGCACGTTTACTTGGCTGGGCGGTAAACCCAGTAAAGGCCCGCGGGGAACGCGACCAATCGTACGGAGTTGTGGTTTTCTCCTGGGTACAACGTGAAGCGGTAGTCAAGACCCTTCGGTTTGAGTTCATCGAGGAGCCGCGCGAATGCAGTTGTGCTCTCCGCAAACCCTAGTTCATCCTCGCTTCCCACCGAGAGATCGAGGCGAATTGAAGCAGGCAGTGAACTGAGAGCGCGGCGCGCACCGGTGAAAATCACGCTGTCTTGAGGCATTGCCGGGCTTACGGCAACGATTCGCTGAAAGAGGCCGGGCAGTTGCTCGAGCGCGTAGAGCGCAAACTCCCCGCCCCTCGAGTGACCCAGCAGCCCGCGGTCGGAGGGATTCGTGCGATAGGTGTGGTCAATAAAGGGCACCAGTTCGTGCTCAAGAAAATCCAGAAACGCCGGGCCGCCGCCGGAACCCGGGGTGTTGGCTATCGCGGTCGGCGAGAAGTCGCGTGCGCGGAGAGTCATCGCGTCCTTGGCCGGCGATTGCCCAATGTTGATGACGATGACCGGGGGCATGCGTTCCGAGTAGATGTTGTTCTTCTGGATGGACGCCATCAAGGGGAAATGCCAGCCGTCCAGCACGTAGAGCACCGGGTATGACTGTTTTGATGTGTAGTAGTGTTCCGGCAGGGAAATAAACAGGTCGTAACTCCGACCGGTCTTTGAAGATTTGATTGTGCGCTGTTCCGTGTCAGACAGGGTCACGGGGGGCGCAGGTGTTTGGGCCAGCGAGGCCGCGGCACATACGAGAAACGTCGACAAAGTGATCAGTGCCGTCGGTCGAATCATACTTTGGATTTTAGCTTGAGCATAGGCTCCCCGGTAAACCTTATCCTCTTCGCCGACACGGCACAACGCAAGATTGACCTGCGGGCGCGCACGCAACGTCAATCGTGCGTAGCTGTGAGGATTCCGCAGAGGCAGTACAAGATTTCAAAAGATCCTGCTTTGCGGCGAAGTTGCCAGATAGTTCTCGGATTGTCGCCAATCCGGAAGTAATCCCGAAATGCCCGTGAAGTCCGGTTTTCGGTAACCACGATTGCAACGGATGCCGAAAGGACGGAAAAAAAGCTGAGAGATTCAGGGTCAGCGCGAGACCTGCACGGGCCTTAACCGTAGAGCTTCGACATCAAACTCTCCAATCTCGAGATCGCGGAAAAAGACCCTATAAAAGTCTTCCCCCACCATCTCAAAGCCCAGATCCTCGAAGCGAAAAACTTCGCTGATGAACACTCTGTCCTTATGCCAGCTGATGTCGCCGCTGTTGTTCACCCTGCGGGTCATGAATCCCTTGGGATAGACAAATTCAATTAGTGTGCGCGGAAGCATCACGGAACTGGGCTGGTACAGGCTTCCCGGCGTTAGATTATTCAGTCCTTCGTGCGGTCGCTCGTGATTGAACATCTGTCGGAACCGGTCGAACTTTCTCTGCTGCAATCGCAAAGTAAGGGCAGCGGGGTTCGTTGTGTCTTCTTTGAGAGTTCGATGCATCCGTTCGTGGCGTCCATTCTGTTGTGGTCTGCCTGGTTGAATGCGTTCGTGAACAATCCCCATCTTCATCCATCCGAGCGAGAGCTTCGACAAGCCCAACAGCCCAGTACCGGCGAATGGCGCTCCGTTGTCCGTTCGGATCCGGGCGAGCATTCCGTACTCGCGCATCGCAGCTTCGCACACTGCTCTGACTTGGCTCAAGTCCATCCGGGAGACAATCTGGCAGCGGATCAAATAGCGGCTATGCGCGTCGGTGATAGTGAATGGATCGCAACGTGTGCCATCGCCCGTACTGAAGTAGCCCTTGAAGTCCATGCACCAGAGCTGATTCGGCGCCGTCACCTCGGAGAATGGTTCCGAGTACGGAGTCGTGCGTCGCTTCTTCCGCTTCGGACTGGTTAAACCGGCTCGATGGCGAATGTTGCCAAACGTGCTGGCTGCTGGCCAGTCCACATTGGGATCCAGCTGCTCCAACCTCGCCTTGAGCTTCCGCGCTCCCCACGACGGGTACTTGCTTCGAAGGGCAAGGATCGCGTTCTCGGTCCTCTCCGGCGTTGCGTGGGAGCAGCTGTGAGGTTTACTGCTGAGATCTAGGAGACCCTCCGGTCCAACTTCCTTGTAACGGTTGATCCAACGGTATCCGGTAGGCCGTGACACTCCGAACTCACGGCAGAGATCCGAGACTGACATCTCCTCCTTCTGGTAGCTCGACAAGAACTGCAGGCGTTGATCCACGATACGACTCTCTTTCCAGGGCATACCGCATCATCGTGCGTCCGACCAAAGCGAGGAATCATAAGTGTTCCGCTTCGCTGTAACGCATGTCTCTGGTCTGTTTTGTAACGCAAGTGCTAAGTACGCTCAACCACGCAACCCCTTGCATCTCCCTTGCCGCACCCCGCCTTCAACAGGCACAATACCCTCAATACTCTGGAAAGCAGGCTTGCGCCATGCCCAAAGTCTCGTTCTCCTCTTCAACGCGGCTTTCGGCAGCCCTCCTCACGTTTTGCATCGTTGGCGCAGCATTAGCTCGAGCCCAGAACTCGCTCACAATTCCTTCCACGGCCTCAGAGTCAGCGCCCCAGACGCCACCTAACACCAGCCTCAACGACCAACTCCTGGCCAAGGCATCTGGGATCTACTTCTCAGCTATCAGAACCGGTTTGAACGGCTTTACCTGCGACGTCCATCCAAATTGGCGCACTCTCCTCCTCACTTCCAGCAAGGGTGCCTCGGCAGCCACCGACGATCCGCGTATCACCCTCGCCCAGACGGTGAAAATCACCCTCCACGCCCGTCTTGCGGGCGGATCCACAATCGACTGGAACCCGACTTCCGACCCAGCGCATCCGCTCGACGCAGACTCGACAAGTATTCTCGACAGCTTGCACACAGGTACCAATCAGTCCCTGCTAGGCTTCATGCAGTTTTGGACCCCTTCGTCAACGGATCTTTAATCCCAGCTGTTTCAACAGGTCTGGAGATTACAAACACTGAAAAAGGCCACCGCCTTCGTGCCGATGTGAACGGCACCACGATGACCGAATTCATCGACGACAGCCTCATCCTGCAACACTTCGATGTCGTCAGCCCCACCATGATCGTCAAAATCACCCCGACCTTCAAGCCCACCGACAAGGGCATGCTGGTCAAAGGCTTCCTTGCCCGGTTCCAGGCGCCTGGAGTTCAGCCCGATCAAGCGCAGGAGGTACACGTGGAGATGGAGTATCAGAATGTCCACGATTTGCCGATTCCAGCCAGAATCAACATGGACGTAACCAACAGCGCAACCTTCAACTTCGTCCTGGATAACTGCAGCGTGAATTAGCAGCCCTGCTGGACCGGCAATCAGGTTGGCTCCCCAAACAAAAGCGGCTCCCAGATGGGAGCCGCTTTTCACTTCGCGAATACCTATTCTATTTGCCGGCAGAAACAGTCGCATTGCTATCGAGCGACGCAATTTGATCGTAGGTGCTGCGCAGATACTTGTGTGGATTCACCGGAACATTGTTGATACGGACTTCATAGTGAAGATGTGGACCGGTAGCACGTCCCGACTGGCCCACATACCCAATCACCTGCCCCCGAATTACATGTTGTCCGGCAAGAACGGCAATCGCGGAAAGATGTCCATAGACCGTCAGGAATCCATGGCCATGGTCCAGCACCACCTCGCGGCCGTAACCCGCACCCATCGAGGCCCCGCTGACTTCGCCGTCGGCGGACGCACGTACCGGTGTTCCGTATGGAGCTTCGATGTCGACGCCAGTGTGAAATTTACCTTCACCGTTAAATGGATCTTCCCGTTCACCAAAGCTGGAGCCGACTCGACCCTCAACCGGCCAAATCGAAGGCGCATCTGCAAATTCCGTCCAGTCGCCGCCAAATGTCGGCGTCAACCCGCCCTCAAGCGCACGCGAAACCTGGCCGGACATCGCCTCGGTACGCAATGCATAAAACTGTTCGATCGATTGCTTGACCTGCTGCTGGTTCACATCGTCCTTAACCGAAAGCGTAGCCGGCGTCGGCGCTGCCGCGGTGCGCGCGGCTACAGCCGGTTCAACCTGTGCAAGCCTGTTATGCTTCAGCCCGTAGAGAGCCGTCACTTCGCTTGCGAGTGCTCCAAGGGACGCCACCTGCACATTGCGATCATGTGCAATCTGGGCCATCTCTTTGTAGTTCTTTCTGAGATTTTCTCTTTCCTGCCTGACCTGGTTGAAGCTCTCTGTCTTCAACAGCATCCTGGTATAAGAGCCGGCAAGCCCGACGATGGTGAAAGCACCAATCAGGGCCGCTGCCACAAATCCGTATGCATACCGGAGAGGTACCGGGATCTTATGAACACGCCCGTCCTCATCCCTGGCAACAAATAGAATGTAATAGCGTTTGCGCAGCATCTTCGCCCTTCATCCCTGCGATCTGCAGAGCCGCAATTCGCCCTGTACTTATAACAGCGCATGGTAAGGGGCCTTTCAGCCCGTGAAAAAAGACTGCCGCTCAGTTGCAGCGGCTACGGTTGATGCTCATTAAGGCTAACAAAGGGTCCCTTTCCGGGTCAATCGATTCCGAACGAAATTCGGGCATAGAATCATTTTCAAATTCTTGCTTCGCTTCCCCTTCTCCTTACCGTCCAAGCGCAAAAAATCTTGAAACTTGCTCTGTCCTCAGCTCTCATCCCGCACAGAATCAACCCATTAACAAAACAATCGCCAGGGAGAAGTCCCTGAGATCAAGACTAAATGGCTCTCAGGCGGCCTCCCTTGGTCGCAGCCTCAGCATCTGGGTTGTTCGGCTAGGATACATTCAATTGGCCGGTTGTAATGTGCTGGCTGCGGAGCCCACTGGACAACCTGATTCGGGAGGATCGATGCGGATTCTTACACTGATCGTCGGCATTGCTTGTCTATTCGCCGTGCTTTTCGATGCCTTCCAGACGATCATCCTGCCACGCCGGGCCACCGGTAGATTCCGGCTCACGCGCATCTTCTATACCGTTACCTGGCGGCCCTGGGTCTTTTTTACAAAACGGCTTCACGATCTGCGCAAACGCGAGTCGGCCTTCAGCTACTACGGACCAATGTCGCTGATCTTTCTGCTGGCGGTATGGGCTGGCGCAATGGTCGTGGGCTTTGCACTCATTTACTTCGCATTGGGCAGCCCATTCACTGACACGTTGGATTCTGCGAGCTTCCGTTCTGACCTTTACGTAAGCGGGACAACCCTGTTCACGCTGGGGCTGGGGGACGTGACGCCGCACCGTGGCTGGGTGCGTGCCATTGTCATTCTTGAATCCGGCACCGGGCTCGGCCTTCTTGCCGTGGTTATGGGGTATTTTCCCGTCCTCTACAGCGCGTTTTCGCGACGCGAAGTCAGCATTTCACTACTGGATGCCCGCGCCGGATCTCCACCAACCGCTGCGGAGCTCATGCGCCGACACTCTTACGAAGGTGGAGATGAAACCCTTGCCCAGCTGCTTTTGGAGTGGGAACGCTGGTCGGCGGAATTGCTCGAAAGCCATATCTCCTACCCGCTGCTCTGCTATTTCCGCTCGCAGCACAACAACCAGAGCTGGATCAGCGCTTTGACAGCCGTCCTCGACACGTCGGCGCTGCTCATTGCGGGCGTGCAGGGTCACGAGGCGCGTCAGGCCCAGTTGACCTTTGCCATGGCGCGACACGCGATGGTCGACCTGACACAGATCTTCTCCCTTGCGCCGGTCAACAATGCGCCCGACCGCCTCCCCGCCGAACGATACGACCAGCTCTACAAGTTGCTCTGCCAGAGCGGTGTCAAGGTCTGCCGCGATGGTCAGTCCGTCGAAATGCTTCGCGACATGCGTGCACTTTACGAAGGCTACGCCGCGGCCCTCAGCAACTATCTGTGCATGCCACTTCCCCCATGGATCGCCGACAAACCACACAAGGACAACTGGCTCGCCGTGGCCAAATTGCGAGCACAAACAGAACAGGCCAACTCTCCATTAGCAGATGCGGTAACGGGAGACACCTCCGCACACACAATCGCTGCCTTGATCGACGATCATCACGACTTCTGAGTCCAGGGACCGCAGCCAGTTTTCGATCTAAGGAAGATAGCCCCGCTCGGTTGTCCTATCCTCAATGCATGCGATCGAAGCGGACACGCTCTTCGATGAGCGACGACAAGCCCGGCGAACTCGACTTGATCCGCCAAATCCGCACTCTCGCCGGGCGGAGCGGAGACGGTATCGTCCGGCTCGGCATTGGAGATGACTGCGCCCTGCTGCGCCCGCGTCCCGGCGAGGAATTAGCAGTCACCACCGACCTCTCCATCGCAGGGCGCCATTTTCGTCTCGATTGGCACTCGCCTGCATCTGTCGGCCATCGGGCTTTGGCCAGAGGCCTCAGCGATCTGGCCGCCATGGGCGCTCGTCCCATCGCAGCCTTTCTTTCGTTGGGATTGCCGCGCGAGCTCACCACACAGTCCGGCCGCCGCCCCGCGTGGGTTGACGAATTCCTGGGTGGCCTACTCTCATTGGCGGATGCGTACAAGCTTCCGCTCGCCGGAGGCGACCTCTCGGAGTCACCGGTGGCGATGGCGGACATTGTGCTCATCGGCGGAGTCCCTCGCGGAAGAGCCTTGCTCCGATCCACCGCCCGTCCCGGCCATCTGCTCTATGTCACTGGCTCATTGGGAGGATCATCCGCTGCCCTCGCCAAGCTTGCACTCCTTCAACCGCATCGGATCACGAAAAAGCGTGCAGCTCAACTAGCCCCCCACCTTTACCCTCAGCCTCGCATCGCCCAGGGCGCGTGGCTTGTCCGTCACGGCAAGTCTTCCGCTGCCATCGACCTGAGCGACGGCCTCTCCACAGACCTGACCCATCTCTGCCAGGAATCCCACGTCGCAGCCGAGGTCGACGCCGGTCTGTTCCCCATCCATCCCGACGCGAACCTTGCCCAGGCCCTCAACGGAGGAGAGGATTACGAACTCCTTTTCGCCGCCCCCGCGGAGACGACCCTCCCTAAATCAATTGCCGGCGTCCCAGTCACTCGGATCGGCCGCATCCTCGCACCCCGCCGTAACCGGCCCACCGTCACGCTCCTCATGCCGCAGGGCTCTCAGCCCCTCGAACCTCAAGGCTGGCAGCACTTCTTCTAGAAAACTAGGACCCTACGCCCGGACCGCTCACCGGTGGCCCCGAGTAGTGGACATGCACCAGCCGCCAACCCTTGTCTGGCAGATTCACGTAAACCTGGCTCTCCCGGCCAGTCGTATGGACAACCGTCTTGCCATCGCTGCGAAGTATTGCAACAAAATCCCAATCAAATTCAACCACCGCCGCGTCGCCATAAACGTGGACGCTTATATCGCTCACATTCTTCAACGTGCGTTTTGAAAACGTCCCGCCCATCAGCTTGCCGTAGACCACCTCGGCAATCTGATCCCAGCCCCGCTCATGCCCCTGCGGCTCAATGAAAGTCACGTCCGGCGTCGGCGACCAGACCGTAGCGCCAAGCCTTGTATCAGCATCGTCGATCGACTGCATGTACCGGTTGACCTGGCTTCGAATCTCTGCTTTCGCGGCAGACTGATCATCAACGGCAATCTTCTGCGCGGCCAGCCTGGGACCGAATGCCGCCAGGCTCAACCCAATTATCACGAATGCAACAATCAACCTGCGAAACATTCTGCACTCCTTTTCATCGCTAGATCATAGCGCTTGTGCTGCTCGCTTACTGCTGATGGCTCTGGAAGAGCCTTCAGACATTCCCTCCCAAATGTCGACACAAAGTCATATCCTTCACCTTTCTCAGCATCTATCATGGGTAACTGTCATGAATACCAAGATTCCCCGCGTCCGCTTTGCCCCTTCCCCCACCGGGCTTTTGCACGTCGGCAATGCTCGCACCGCACTCTACAACTGGCTCGTCGCCCGGCGCGCTGGCGGTCAGTTCATCCTGCGGATTGAGGACACCGACCTTGAGCGCTCCGAAGCCCGCCACGAGGCCCAGCTCATTGAGGACCTTCACTGGCTCGGCCTCGACTGGAATGAAGGGCCCGGTCAGCTTGGCGAGCCGGACAAAGGCACACACGGTCCCTATCGACAATCAGACCGGTTGGCAATCTACGCGGAACACACCGAGCGCTTGCTCACTGAGGGTAAGGCCTACCGCTGCTTCTGCACTCCGGAAGACCTGGAAGTCGAACGAACCGAAGCCGCCGCCGAGCATCGAACCCAAATCTACTCCGGCCGATGCCGCGCCCTGGACCCCGCAACCATTGCGAAGAACATTGCCGACGGCAAGCCCTTTGCCGTCCGCCTGAAAATTGAAGATCATCCTCTCCGCTTTCATGATCTAGTTCGCGGCCCTGTTGAGTTCGCTGCTGAATCCGTGAGCGACCCGGTCCTCGTTCGCTCCGCGAGCGGATTCTCTGCCGGAATCCCCGTCTACAACTACGTCGTCACCATCGACGATGCGCTCATGCAGATCACCCACGTCATCCGCGGCGACGATCACATCTCCAACACCCCCAAGCAGGTCGCCATCTACCAGGCCTTCGGCTGGCCTGTTCCGGAGTTCGCCCACCTCTCCACAATCCTCGGCTCAGACCGCGAGCGCCTCTCCAAGCGCCACGGCGCCACCTCCATCTCCACATTCCGCCAGATGGGTTATCTGCCCGAAGCCATGTTCAACTACCTCGCCCTCCTCGGCTGGGGCGCGGAAGACGGCAAGACCGAGACCTTTACCCATGATGAGCTGATCAAGGCTTTTTCCATCGAGCGCGTCACCCCATCCCCCGCCATTTTCGATTTTGACAAGCTCAACTGGCTCAACCGTCACTACCTCAAGCAGGCTGACCCCGAGCGCATCGCCAAGTTGGCCGAGCGTCAGTTCTGCAATCACCGGCCTGATATCTTTCCCCTTTGGTCGGGGTCGGAGCTCTATACGGCTGAGGCGCTTGCCTTCCTGGCAAGTCAGGACCCCCCAATCCACCTAAACGTTCCTTCACTTGAGTTGATCGCTCAAAGGAAAGCATGGTTCGCCAATCTACTCGCATTGTTTTTTCCTAAAGTCGACTTTCTCGCCCAGCTTCCGGCCAAGGCCGCTTTCATCTTTGCGGTCGACCTCGTTTCAGCCCGCGCCAATGAAGAGAATATTGCCGTATTGGCCGTCGACTCCGCGCGCACGGTGCTGTCAGAATTAGCCAGCCGCGTTCGCACCCACAATGGTCACGTCACCCCTGAAGCCTTTAAAGAGTGGATGAACGAGATCAAGGACGCCACCGGAATCAAGGGCAAGGAGCTGTTCTATCCCGTCCGCATCGCTCTCACCGGTTTCCACTCCGGCCCCGACTTCGACAAGATCATCCCTCTCATCGAAAACGGCGCCACCCTAGGCCTCTCCATTCCAAGCGTCCGCGACCGCATCAACCAGTTTGTCGGAGTCTGAGGGGAGTGAACGACATCTTCTGGATCAAAGGCAATCCGCCTGCCCCGCTTGCAATCGTGATGAGACCGCGTGGCCACGACTGGCTGGAAGACGAGCTTCGTCGAATGAAGAGGGAGGGTATTGAAACCCTGGTCTCCCTTCTAGAACGCGATGAAGCCGCTTTGCTTGGTCTGGCCCAGGAGAGTGAAATCGCAGAGAAGATCGGACTGCAATTCCTCTCCCACCCAATTCCCGACGTCCACGTTCCACCCAATGTCGCTAACTTTCGCGGCTTCGTAGCAGATCTCGCCAATCGATTGCGCGCCGGTGAACACATGGGCGTCCATTGCCGGGGAAGCATCGGCCGAGCGACCGTTACCGCAGCATGCACTCTCATCCACATCGGCTGGACACCGAACGATGCTCTCGCGGCCATCCAGACAGCTCGAGGGTGTACGGTTCCCGACACTCACGAGCAGGAGGACTGGGTTCTCCAGTACAGGGTGTACCCGTGACCCCAAATCTGCCCGCCCCATTTTTCGATGGCACTTTCCCGCACCACTGGCAGGCCGAAATCCTCCCTGCCCGCCCCATCATCTTGCCCACCCGCCACTTCGTTTATCCTCGCGAAGCCGAGGAAGTAGAGCGCGGAGCCCTCGAAGTCCTCATCAATCCAACTGCAAAGCAGGTCGAAGCATCGAGTCAAAAACCTTCGTCTTCCGCGCAGGAGTTCCTGGCCACATGTGCCCTCGGCTTCCGCGACCTGGCCGTCCCCACTGGCCTCTTGTCCAGCCCAAATCCTGACGAAATCTGCGCCGTCTCCGGTGGTTATGCCTACCTCATTAGCACCACCGCCCCCGAACGCTTCACGATGATTGCCTTTCGGCCGGTGCTCGAGATTCGCCCCGCTCCAGCGCAGAATCTGCTTCTATTTGTTGGCCATCATTCGATCCTCGCCTGGGGCTCCAAGGGCCAGTCCTGGCAATCGGAGAAGCTTTCCTCCGAAGGCCTTACGCTCGCCTCTATCGAAGGCGACGTCCTCCACGGCCTCGGCTGGGACATGATGACCGATAAGGAAACGCCCTTCGCCATCGACCTGATCACAGGCTTGCACGCCTCGACCCATCACTGAAGTTGGAGTATTCTGGTCTGACGAAAGCGGCAATCACTGACTGGTGCAGCAATGGATGTTTTCGCAAAAGCAGAACTCACTACCATCGACCTGCACAGCGAACTTCGCTTCACCGTCGACCGCCATGTCGGCTGGCTCGACCTCATCGCCGGTCCCCTGATCCTGTTCGTCGTTCTCGATTTTGCTTGGACCCACCCGAGTTCCTGGGTTCATGACCTTGTTCAAAAGAGTGCATGGCCTTTTCTGTTTGCTCTGCCGGGCCTTCTGGCGGTTGTTGTCGGCTGGATGCAGGGTCGCTCGACAGAACTTCGCGTAACAAGCAGCGAGTTGGTCGCCACTGGGAATATCGGCAAGTGGCTCTCTACCGAAGTCAGAGTGCCAGCCTCTGAGATAAAGTCAATCGGCTTTAGAGCGGGCGGACATGGCAGACGAGGTGGCTTGTACGCAAAACATGGATGGAAGAACACCTGCCTTTTGCCTGGCCTGAATCCACAGCAAGCCGGCGCAATAGCCCGAACCATCTTCCGCCGTTTCCCGGATATCGGCCCGGAAGACGACAATCCCGATTCGCTTCTTTTTGGAATGGAAAGCGATCTGACGGTGCTGGGGCTTACGACCCCAGAAACCACGCGCCCGTCTGCGCAGTGAACTGCACTTACCCCACCGCCCGATGATCCTCCATCAACAGCTCATCATAAGCTGCATAGACTCCTTCAAATACCGAGTCCCAACTCATTGTCAGCGCAAATTCCCGAGCCGCTGATCGCATCGCTGCGTGTTTTGCGGGATCGCTTAGCACCTCATCAACGGCCGCCGCGAAATCCTCGTCAGGCACAACTCGTCCCGTCACGCCGTCCTGCACAATCGTCTTCGGTCCACCGTCGGGGGTCACAATCGCCGGAACTCCGCTGGCCATTGCTTCCAATACCACGTTCCCAAACGTATCGGTGTGAGACGGAAACACGAAGAGGTCCATATTCGCGTACGCTTCTGACAGCGCCTCACCCTTCAGCACACCGGGGATTTCCGCGCGCGGCATCCGTTCGCGCAGCCACCCCTCCTCCGCGCCGTGCCCCACAATCAGGAACCGAAAGTCCTTGTGCCCCATCGCTTCCAGTTCTTCCTGGACCTGGGCAAGCAGTATCACATTCTTCTCAATTGAAAGCCGCCCCACAAATCCAAGCACTTGCTCGCTGTCGTCGGGATCGCGGTTCCGCTTGTCTGGGTTGAAGAGCTCGGCGTCCACGCCGCGCGGCATCAGGTGGCAGGGTTTGCCCGTCATCTTCTCGAGTTGCGCGCAAAGCTCGGCATTCGGCGCAAACAGCACGCCCGCGGCTGAATAGAACAGCGCCGCCGCCGCCATCGTCATGTCTTCGATCGTATGTTCCGTCTGCGCCGATTGCTGCTTCGGCAGCAGACGCAACAGCCACTTTGAGCGGCGCGCCAGATACTCATGCACGTTGGTATGCCAGCTGGCTGCCAACGGCACCCCCAGGTAGCCGGCCAAACTGGCCCCCAGCATTCCCACCTCGCTCGGCCCGGTGATGTGAATCAAATCGGGCTTGAAGCGCTCCAGTACTTCACCAATCAGGGGAATATGGCGCAGAAACGCGGGGTCGAAGCGCAGATCTTTTTCCAGTGCAAAGGAAAGAAAACTCCTGGAAAGCTCCAGCGTCCACAGGTTGCCGTCTTCAAGAATGGCCTGGGTGCGATCGCCGGCGCGGACACAAAGAAACGGCAAATTCCGCCGCCGCGCAAATGCCTCAAAGTTCCGGCTGGTATGCGCAACCCCATTGACCTCGTGAAACGAGTCAGGGAAGTACGCGACCCGCGGTATTCGTGCAATCATAAATCACTGTTTGTTGCCACCGCCAGAACAGCGGCGAAAATCCGGACTCCCGGCGATAGGTTTTCTTAGATGGGCTGGTTAGCCGTCGTACTCGCCAAGCGCAAGCCGCAACTGGTCAGCTTCGCTCCACGCAATCTTCAAGCCGCCAGACACCAATCCCCTGCCCATCAATTGAACTAACTTGATGCCGAAGGTCATTGTCCACGGAGGAGTTCCGTCCGGCCAGAGTTGGCTCAGCGGCCTTGGCACACCGTTCGCATCCGGGTGATACACGCGCTCGTCCCAGGTCCGCGAGCCCTGCGGAAACTCAGGATAATCCCGAACCGCATCGATCGCAGAACGCAGGATACGATGCCTCCAAGGCTCTGCATATTGAGGCATGAAGAGCATGTCGCTCTTTTTCTCGCGCCGGATCTCGTGGACAAACTCCGTAAAGCTGGTTGCGTTGGTCAGGTTGATGTTCGCGTTCGGCTCCACGCCGTGACGATCTCCACCAGAAATCAACAGCATGTTCCACTTCTCCGCCAGGCGCCGCACCCTCCGGTTCTCATCCCAGTGCCGCAGTCCGTTCAACTCCAATGCGTGAAGATAGTTGCCGTTCTTCTGTAAAAACTCATTCACCAGAAACTCATGCCGGTCGGCGCCAACCAGGTACAAATCCCACATCGGATGGTTGAAAACCACCAGTACATTCGGTTCCTCGTGCAATGCAATCAAAAGCTCTGTCAGCCGCTCGTCGCTCGGGTTGGCGGTAAAATCCGCCAGCGTCTCCATCCACTCCGTTGACCGCGCGCTCGGAAGGTTATGCACCCCGAGATGGAATGACTGCTTCCCATAAGGTGTAGTCCATTCAACAGAGACAGGAATCTGCCGCGCGCTAGGCACGGTGCGCAGCATCATCGGGGCCTTGATGTTGTCATGATCTGAAATCGATACCATGGGCGCTATGTTCAACCCTTCAATCTGGGCACTCTCCAGATCGAATGCCAGTTTGGGCGTCATCGGCGGAGTCCAATAGGCGGCCGCATAATTCACCCGCATTCCGTGCTCTTGCTCTGACCGCCGTTCCAGCCGGGACATCACAGGGCGCATCCACGGGTACTGGTTCCCGAAGTTCGCCAGAAAGTCCAGGGTCTCCGTCGATTGGTTGGTATGACTGTGCAGCGAAACACCTGACCGGAAGCCGCGCGACGCATTTGGATCGCGCCACAGGTACGAGATGGTCATATTGGCCATTTCTGCTCCTTCTCCTCGATCATGCCCTGATTTCTGCATTCAGTTTCCACCTCCGACCATCAATGCGGGATTAAGATGGTGCGAATTACCCTTCAATTACCCCGGGAACCAACAAAGTAAACGGAATCCTTCCTCAAAATCCCGACGATTCCCTGCGATCTTCCCAGAAAAACCCAAAGTCGAACACAATCGCGCATCATCGGTCCTGCAGCGTAATCCATTCAACGGGTTGCAACGGGGAATGACGTGAATTAAGCCTAGCAGAATCAATCCGCCTGAACACAAAAATATCTTTGTCACGGTTGAGACCTAAACACATTGAAAAGAGCTTCGGTGAACAGCGGGAAATAACACCATTTTGAGCGGCCAGCCAAAGTACAACCACCCATCCCCCGTCTCCACTCTACTTGAGAGTCTTGGCCAACTCCGGTCCCAGAAAATCCTCCAGCGTCGGTCCCGCCATCAGGTCTTCGCCGTGTTTGATTCCATCGTTCGCCGATTCCTTGCCTGCCGCCGCTTCGACCAGCAAGTAATTCTGAGTCAACCCGTCCCTCAGGAACTCGAATGCCTGCTCGGGCGAATCAGCAAACTGGAACAGGTCAATGTCTTTCGGCGAAATCGCACCCGTTTCCACGAGTACGTCCAGGTTGAAAACCTTCTTCCAATATTCCGACCCATAAATCACAACCGTGATTTTCTTTGCCAGCTTCTGCGTTTGCGCCAGGGTGAGAATCTCAAACATCTCGTCGAGAGTCCCGAAGCCCCCTGGGAACACCACCAGCGCCTTCGACAGATATGCAAACCAAAGCTTGCGCATGAAGAAGTAATGAAACTCGAAGTTCAGTGAAGGCGTTATGTATGGATTCGGCGCCTGCTCAAAGGGCAGCCGTATGTTCAATCCAATCGTCTTCCCTCCGGCCTCCCAGGCGCCACGGTTGGCCGCCTCCATAATTCCAGGGCCCCCACCCGAAGTCACCACAAACCGGTGCCGCTTCGATGGAATCTTCTGTGCCCAGGTCGTCAGCATTCCAGAAAGCCGCCGCGCGTCCTCGTAGTAGCGGGCCATCTCCACGGCCGCTACCGCGCGCTTTCGCTGCAAGTCCGTAGCTTGTCCCGCGGCTATCTCTGGCGCACTCGCCGGCTGCTCATGGCTCGGCGCTGCCTGGCTTGAACCGGTGTTGTCTAGAAGTTCCAGCGCATGATCGGCTTCCTCGCGCCCACGAAACCGGGCCGACCCGAAAAATACTACTGTGTCCTGAATCTGCTCGTGCCGAAATCGTGCCAGAGGCTCCAGGTACTCAGCCACAATCCGCATCAACCTGCCGTCCGGCCCGTTCAGAAAAGTCGGATTCTCGTACGCCAGCGGAGCCTTCTGCAAGGGTGCCGGAACCGTCCGCTGTTTGCTGTCCGCTGCCCCATCGTTTCCAGTTTCTGTGTCGCTCATTCTTTATCCGCCCCGTGCCGGATCGCGTCTCGAAACGCCATCCACAGATTCAAGAGCCCAAGCCCTGACACGATGCCCCGTACTGCGCCGTTCGCGGCATAAATCGAAAGCGTGGGGAATTGCAGGAAAAGTGGATTCTGGTCCCAGAACAAGTGCGACCACGGCGCGTAGCATACGGCGAGCCCAATATACATCCGAAGCAGGACCCGCAAGAGCAGCTCTGCCTTTTCCAGCCACCTTGGAAGCCGATGCGGCCCACGCTTCCCAGTCGCGGCAACCGATCCGGTCTCAGGCGATTGAAGAGCCGGGGCGGCTACAAGCCCCTGCCCAGACTTGGGAGCCGGGCTCGCGGGCATCGAAGGCGATATCATT
>Ga0224545_1000055_pt1 | contig 22920 bp, 22 predicted proteins | sample 714P12024metaG_FD_179906 | JGI IMG/M metagenome (GOLD analysis project Ga0224545, IMG submission 179906) | Peat soil microbial communities from Stordalen Mire, Sweden - 717 P1 20-24 | ecosystem: Environmental > Terrestrial > Soil > Wetlands > Peat | place: Sweden: Norrbotten County, Stordalen... | reverse complement strand
GCGTCCATGATGCTCGAGGCGATGCGAATCCTGGCGACGCTGCACGTGAAGCCTCGGCGCACGATTCGTGTGGCGCTGTGGAGCGGAGAAGAAGAAGGGCTGCTGGGTTCGCTGGCTTACGTGCAGGCGCATTTTGGAAGCTTTGAAAATCAAAAGCCGGAGTACGCCAAGCTGGATGCGTACTTCAACATTGATTCCGGCACGGGCAAGCCGCGCGGAGCGAGCGTCTTCGGTCCGGCGGGCGCGGCCGCGATGGTTGACGACGCGATGAAGCCGTTCGCGGACTGGGGATACATGGGAACGTTGCCGTCGGAAAGCCGGCGCGTAGCCGGGACGGACAGCACCTCGTTCAACAATGCGGGATTGCCCGGCATCGGATTGGCGCAAGATCCGTTTGACTACGGATCCTTCACGCACCACACGAACCTCGACACCTACGAGCGCATTTACGAAGAAGACGTGAGAGAAGGTGCGGTGGAAATCGCCTCGGCGGTGTACGCGCTGGCCATGGCCGACGAAATGTTGCCGCGTTTCAAGGACGCGGACATGCCCAAGCCTATGCCGGAACCGGGGCCCGGAGCGCAAGCAACAAAAGCGCGCCACGTCCCCGCGAACTAAATCGGAAAGCTGCTGCGGCTCAGCCGGGAAATTTCGGCGAACGCAGGCCGTCGAGCGGCCTTCCGAAAAGTATGCGCAGCTCTTTATTGCGGGTCGGGATGAGAGCCGGTCGCGTTGGAGACTACCGGCACGTGATGGTGGCTCAGCAGCGTGTGCGGCCCGCCGTATATAAATTCCAGCGCCAGATTCAGCCCGGCCTGCGCCAAGAGGTTGTAGTTCCCTATTCGAAAACCGTCCTTGGCGCCGTAGCGGCTCGGAAACCAGAGCAAAGCTGCAGCTTCCGCGCCGGCGTAGGGAGCCACGACCGCCGGAATGGAGAAAACGCGATGCCCGTCATCGCCTTTGCGCGCCGTCACCGTTGAAATCAATGCGTGCTTGAGCCTGGGAAGAAAACCGGTGCATTCACAGCGGTAAAATATCGTGTCTTCGCGGAACGCTTCGGCCAGGGAATAGCGCGAGGTCTGCGTGATGAGGTTGATTCCAAAATCGCTGCCGAATCGAGCGCCGTACGCATCCCAACCCTGTCCCCAATCCGGCGGGATGCCCGCGGTGTGCGACTTTGTGGCGGTCTCGCCCTGCGCAATTCCGGCAGTGAAAGCGGAGCCGAGGAACGAGTACGGCCCGAAAGTATCGAATTCGTAAGTCTTCAGCTTTTCACGTTCCGTCGGGCGATGGTACTCCAGACCCGGCTCCGCATACGGCACGCTTGAAGAATACGCGGGAGCGTTTTGCTGCGGCGCAAGCGCCGGCGTTTGCGATTGCGCTACGGTCACGCTCTGACTCGGCGTGCCGGAATCGCTCGCCGACTGGGCCTTTGCCAACGGCTGGGACATCGCCGCCAGCGTCATTGCAGCAATCAAAAACAGGACTCGGCACATCTTCATCTCGTTAGGCTCCCTTGAGTCGGATCAGCGGCGGGCGTGTGAAGTAGCAGTGATTATAGGCAGCGGGGAAAAGCGTTTCTGTTCAATAAGGAGCACTTTTCAATCTTTGGAGGGGACGACCAAGGTTGGCTCGGATGAGCTGATTTTGACTGGCTTAAAGTAGAGCCAGCGAAACAGAACATACCAGAGAATGAGAACTAAGATTGTCTTGACCACCTCGGGCAGGGCATCCTGCGGTTGGAAGCCGACCGGCCCATTGCTATTAAGTGTCCGGTATTCGTTTCGCGAAATCCAGAATTGAACAGGCGAACTAAAAATACTCACAAAGTCCAAAACCGCCGTTGCAAGCAGCCATCCCATTGCTATGGCGCCGACGTAACTGTCCACCAGACTCCGCTTTAATCTTTCAAACATGGGTGCTCCTTGCGAGTCGTCCGCGATATTTGCTCAGGCTTCGGACGGGCCCCTCTCCGTAAACCCAGCGCGACAGAACCCACGCAGCAGCGACAGAGGATATAGCGTAGGAAAAATACATACACGTATTTATGAACATATCGCGATCCGCAGCGTCAAGAGTTGGGGAAATGAATGGAATATCAAGGATCGCCACTGCGGCAAATAGGAACTTAGCTAAACGAGAAAAGGGCTCCCAGAGCCCGTCGATTATCCATTTAAATGACCAAAAAAGCAGCACCGCGATAGCAACTGCTGAGACGTGGGAATCACGCAAAGCTTGGCGGAGAGAAAATCTCATACTTGCTCGTTGACTGGCATTATCGCAGGTCGCTCGCCCGACCCCAACTATGATTTAGTTCAGCAACCCTTTGATCCGGCCGCCGATTACTTCCTGGATGGTCTTTTCCGGAAGCAGACGATTCAGCATGCCAAGATCGGCGTCCACGATCAGCTCGTGGTCGGTCACTTCGACCGTCCCTTTTATCGGCGTACTCAGCAAACCCATCTTCGCGCTAAGTTGGAAGTTGAGTGTCGATCCTTCCCAGCTTTTCTGTTTTACGACCAGCCGCACCGGAAGCCCGGCAACGCCTTTGAACATTTCGTTGAATTCACGGTCAACGGATTCGACCGCCGCCGCTTTGGAGCGGTTATGTGCAATTTTCATCCGCATGTTTCGCCTCGCGCGTATCGCTGCAAATCGATTTATCTATTCTAGGGGTGAGGGGCGCGCTGGCCAAAAACAAAAATTACTTGGGAAATAGCATAATGGGAGCGTCGGTCTCGAACTGGGCAGAAAAAGTTAAGTTCGGGTGGGTGAATCTGGTGCAGAGGAATCCCGTCCAGAAGAGTTCTTGAATCAGTACGTTGATGGTCCCCACAACAGGACCACCAGCCAGAAACAATATCGTTCCGGGGAAGATCACCAGCAAGCTGGCCCTCCGGCAATTTAGTGGAGACCAACCTCGCTTCTTTGCCACAGTCGCCAAAATTCTGGCCCAGAAAAAAGCGCTGGCTCCCACGCTGCAGATCAGAGCACAAATCAAACCGAGTCGGCTTGCCAACGAAAAAGTCGGAATGAACAAAGCAAGAATGCCGAAGCAAGCGCCGTAGGATATGAGCAGCCCGACAATCCATCCAGCCAGTCTCATCAGCCCCGATTTTGCCATTGGACGACCTCGGTACTACGGCTGCGATTAACAGGCACGTTCGTTGGGTGCAGCAGTTCCCTGTCGCAACGCTTCCTACGATCAGGTTACGCCTTCAGCGGCAAGATACCAAATGTTAATCCTACTTGTTGACGGCGGAGACATATTTGCGTGGGCGGCGCATCAGCGGGCGCAGCAAGCAGCGCGCCTACGGGATGTTGCTACGGCGAGGCACGTCTGGCGCGACATCGGAATTGTTGAATGCGCGCGCGGCAAGGGTGAAAGTGGCCAATCGGGCCGAAACATTTTGCTGATTGCGGTGTTAGATATAGTAAGGAACGGGCGCGGTTAAGTCTTCAGGGCACTCTTACAAATAGCAGTGGCGCTCGGCTGAGTTGGTCAAGAGTCATTCAACAACAGTTGTTCAAAGGGAGGAATTTGCAATGCATAAGTTAACGTTCATTCGAGTACTTCTTCTTGCTGTTTGCATGGCGACCGGGCTTGCGTTCATGGCGTCCACCGCTTCGGCGCAAATCGCGGTGGGCATCTCCGTCCGTGTCGCACCACCGGAAATTCCCGTTTACGTTCAACCGCCGTGCCCGACTGACGGCTATTTGTGGACGCCGGGTTATTGGTCTTACGCCAATGACGACTATTACTGGGTGCCCGGCGTATGGGTGACCCCGCCGAGCGTTGGCCTGCTGTGGACTCCCGGCTACTGGGGCTTCGCCGGCGGCTTTTATGGATTTCATGCCGGCTACTGGGGACCGCACATCGGATTTTACGGCGGCGTGAATTACGGATTCGGTTATGGCGGCGTGGGATTCGTCGGCGGCGAATGGCGCGGGGGACACTTCGCGTATAACACCGCAGTGGTGAACGTAAACACCGAAGTGATTCACAACACCTACGTCAACAGAACAGTGGTCAACACCAGCGTGGGCAGCCGCGCCAGCTTCAACGGCGCCGGTGGAGTTACCGCCACAGCATCAGCATCGGAGCGCGCGGCCGCGAATGAGCCGCACGTTCAACCAACGTCCGAACAGATGACCCACGAACACTCCGCCAGCATGGACAAGTCCAATTTCGCTTCGGCGAATCATGGGCGGCCCGCAAATCCGGCGATGAGTAAAGTGGGGGAACGCGCGGACAACCAGCAACGGCGGATCGGCAATGGCGTCGAAAGCGGCAAAATGAATGCGGGCGAAACGGCCCATGTCGAAAAGCAGGAAGAGCACATCAATAAGCAGGTCAAGTCTGACCGCGAAGCCAACGGCGGCAAGTTGACTCCCGCAGAAAAGAAACAAGTGAATAAGGAACAGAACAAGACCAGCAAGGAGATTCACAAGGACAAGTCAGGCAGGAACTAGCACGGTCGTTAATTCGCAGCGGAATTAGCGAGCGGCCATAAATCGAAGCCGGGCGGCGAATTTGCCGCCCGGTTTGTTTTGGTCGACGATTCTCATGCGCATGATTCGGCCCGCCCGAATCCCCCCCCCCCCAAAAAAAACAAATCGCTCCCGGTATTCCAAGAGCCTTGGATTTCTGCATCAATGTCCGCCGCCGATACCCTGAAGTTCGAAGTCGAGCTTCCCTCCGCGCTTCTGCATTCTTGTTGAAATGCGGCAATAAGACTAAACTTCGGGCCATCCAGCGGTATTTAACACCGGAGCGAAAATGAATTCCACGACGCTAATCATGGCTTTGTTGATCTTCCTTGCGCTCAGCATTGGGCCGGCAACAGCGGTTGATGCGAGTGCAATGGCCACGCGCGAGCTTTTCGCCTCGAAGGGAACCTATAGTCATGATGCCAAAGGGCTCGAAAAAGAGTGGGCTCCTTTTCTGAAGTCAATTTCGAAGAAAGATGCTGCCGCTATTGATGAGACGTACAAAATATTCCTGCTTCCGGACCAACAAGCGTGGTTTGGCACTTACTTCAAGAAGGAAGATGTCGAACAACTTGGCTGGGACTATGAGGCTGAAACCGAGAATGGAAAACACTCCATGATCACAATGACGAATCTCCTGCGCGGCACCGGGTTTCATGCACATTGCGAACCCGCGACATCCAACCCGCAAAGTCGGCTTGCTCCGAGGTCAGATGCGACCGCGCCTTTGCAGCCGATCCCAGTTGAACAATTTACGGTTGAGGTCAGCTCGGATCAGGGGAAACGGTTTTCCTTTCTCGCCAACTACGTGTACGTGGATGGAGCATTCCGCTTCTTAGGAAAGGGAGCATATCCGTTCTGGTCTATGCCGGACGCCACCAGTCACAAAAAGTAGGATTCAAAGACTGCCGCAGCTCCCACGCTGGCGAAGGTTGGCCGTGACGAACCACAGCGCGAGCATAGTGGCGACCGAAAAGAGGCGGTGGCACGTCGGCAGACAGGCGCTGCGAAAAGCGCGCCGACAATGGCCGGGCGAGCTACGGTGGCGCCTTGGGAATCGAACGTTACGCGGTTTCGCGCGCAAGGAAAGCGTCTCTGCGCGCGTTGGCCTGCTCGGCGATGGCAATCGGGAACACGTTGAACGCGTGCGCGCCGCCGGGATAGACCGCAAGCTCCGCGCGATTCCCCGCGGCGATGTAGCGCGCGTACATGAACAGCGTATCGTCCAGCAGCGGGTCGCGCGTGCCGACCGAAAAAAGCGCGGGCGGCAGGTTCTTCAGGTCGGCGTAGAGCGGTGAGATGTCCGGGTCGCGCCAATCTTTCTGGCCGGAGACATACGCGTCCGCGAATTTCTGCATGTCAATCGTGCGCAGCACCAGCCGCTCCTTGTTGCCGAAGTGTTTCTGGCTGGGCGTCATCGAAAAGTCAAAGGCGCCGTAGAAAAGATTCGCGGCGCGAAAGCCGGTGAGGCCGTGTCGGTCGCGCATGCGCACCAGCGTTACGGCGGCGAGCGTCGCTCCGGCGGAATCCCCGCCGATAGCCAGCGCGTCGGAGCCGAATTCAGCTTTCGCGTTTTTCGCCAGCCACACCGCGGCGGATTCGCAATCGTCCGGCTGCGCGGGGTAGGGATTTTCCGGCGCCAGCCGGTATTCCACGCTCACGCAGGCGAGCCCCGCTTTTTCGTTCACGCGTTCGAGCATGGGGTCCTGCATGTCCGCCGCGCCCAGCACCATCCCTCCGCCGTGGATTTGCAGAAAGACCCCTTTCGGATTTTGCGGCGCGACGACGCGCAGCGGAATCTTTCCGCCTTTTCCGTCGATCATGATGGTGCGCGCCCGCGCCGATTTCGCCGGTAGCGGAAACGCGCTTTCGCCCCGCGCGCGAGCGTCGCGAGTGGCCTGTGCGCCCGCCACCCACCAGTCCGGCATCGGCGTAAAAAGTTTTACGATCACTTCGTTGAAGCGCCGCGTCTCGTCGGAAATCGCCTCCGCGCGAAACAGCGCCGGGTCCAGCGGGTTCTCCACTTTCGCAATCGCCTGGCTCATCGGTGAACGCTCCTATTTTTTGGCGCCTTTTATGTCCTGGCCGCCTTGGTGAAGGACGAGGCCGGTTACTTCGCTCTTGTCGTTCTTGACGAAATCTACTTCCGCATCCACGACCTTGAGGAAAAACTTCGTCTCCGACTCAGCGAAGAGCGGGAACTTTGGCTGGCCGGTGGCTTGGGTCATTAGCTGGCCGCCTTCCAGAGTCATCACCAATGCAAAGTCCGGCGCAATTTGGTAGGTGCCGACGTAGTTCGCCAAAATCGCGGGCGCGACGGTGATTTCTTTTCGCTCTCCAGCCAGCACGACAGCTTCGCCGTGCGCCACGGCCGCCAGTTTGTGCGCGATTCCCCCGGGAGCATCTCCGTTCAGATTGCCAAGCACGACCACAATCAGTTTGTCGTCCGGATAATATGCGAGATGAGTGTTGAAGCCCTCGATTCCGCCTCCGTGCTCGATCAACTTGTGGCCGTTAGCGGTGGAAACGGCAAGCCCGAATGCGTAATTCTCCTTGAACGGCGTGGTCATTTTTTCAAGCGAAGCCGCCGACAGCACCTTGCCGCCGAACAGTCCTTGTTCCCAGCGCGCCAAATCTTCCACCGTGGAATACAGCGAGCCCGCCGAAAACGGAATGCTCATGTGGATGTAGCCGGCATTCTCAATTCCCTCTTTCCTCTTCGAGTAGCCCGACGCGCGATGCATGATGATCGCCGAATTCGAATCGTAGCCCGAGTCTTTCATCTCCAGCGGCTTGAAAATATTCTCCTGCACGAATTGGGCGTAAGTTTGCCCGCTGATCTTTTCGATCAAGTAGCCCAACAGGACGTATCCGGAATTGTCGTACTTGAATTTCTCACCCGGCTCGAATTCAAGCGGCTTATCCTTAAATCGAGCAACGAGTTTTTCCGGCGTAGTGGGAGTGGCCTCCGTGGATTCGTAATCGGGGAATCCGGTAAAACTCGGAATTCCGGAAGTGTGCGTCAGCAAATTATAGATGGTCACTTTGTCCCAGGCAGGCGGCGCATCCGCCATGTATTTTTTCACCGGATCGTTGATGTTCAGCTTCCCGCGCTCTTCGAGCAGCAGGATGGAAGCCGCGGTGAATTGTTTGGTAATCGAGCCCAGCCGGAACTTCGTGGTAGGCGAGTTCGGAATGTCCCACTCCAGATCCGCGGAGCCGTATCCCTTTTCGAGCAGCACCGCCTTGTCGCGTACCACCAGCACCGAGCCCATGAATGTTTTATTCGCGACGTAGGACTGCACCACTTGCTCCATGCGCGCCGGATTGTCCTGCGCGAAACAGACGCTCGCAAGCACAGCCGAAGCAGCCGCGAGCCACACCGCCAGCGCGATCCGTTGAATTTTCATTCTTTTTCTCCCTGGAATCCCAATCGAATGGCTGTCTCCTGCGGTCAGGCTCACTTCTTCAACTCCGCGGGCCAGTTTGTGAGCAAGGTGATGGATGTGGATTTGGCGCGGTCGGCGGTGAGGACGGCGAAATGCTGACCGTCCGGGCTAACGTCGTACATGGGATCCGAGGAAGCCGCGTTCGGAAAATCCAACTGAAAAAGCGGCTTGATGGAATCCACGCCGAAGCTCGGCTGCGTATGAATCTGCGCCACCATCAAGCGGTTCGCGAGCGTCACATAAAATAATTCGTTTCCTCTGAAACGCGCCAGCCACCCTCCTGTATTCGACACCTGGGTCTTGGCGCCAGCGCCGGGAAACGGCACAACGTACACTTCCGGGCGGCCGGTTTCGTATGCGAAATAGGTGAGCCACCGGCCATCAGCGGAAAATCTACCTTCAAATTCACTCTCCGTCAGGCTGGCTGTTGCGGCAGGACGAAACGCCTGCCCGCCTCCCACGGGCAAACTCCAATTGATGAAAAGCCCCTGTTTGTCGCTCACATGCATCGAAATGTATTTCCCGTCAGAGGACCAGTCGATCGGAAGCGCGAACAGATCAGCGTCATTCCTATAGAGCGTATCTTCCGGACGGCTGCCATCCAGCGGCCGGCGACGAATCGAGGTCTTTCCGTTCTCGTTGACCCAGTAGGCGATCTCTTTTCCATCCGGCGACCAAATAAAAAATGAATCATTGGGTCCGAAGGTAAGGCGGGAGGGTTGTCCTCCGGCTACGGGGAATGACCAAATGTCGAGCTTTCCGGTCCGGGTGTCCGCAATCGTAACGCCGACCGATTTGCCATCGGGGGAGAAGCGCGGTGACTCATAAAACGCAAGCGGCCCAGGAGTTGCGATCACGTTGCCGGTGCGATCGTAGATTTTCAGCTCGGATATGCCGGAACCTTCGTGGTACGCGAGCACGCCGTTCGTCGAGACGGAAAAGAATTCCGCTTCTCCCAAAGTCCGCGGGTCGCCCGAGAGTTTCCATGTGCGGAGGTCGAAAGGCTGCGTCTCGATGTGTCCGCGCTGGACAAAGAGCAGGCGGCCGAAGGCAAAGTGCGGCATCGTGCCGGCCACAACTGCAATGCCCGCTTGCCCCGGTTTATCAATATCACCCACCCTTATTTCAGGGGAAAAATCATGATATAGGGACACGTACAGGAAGTGTTTTCCGTCGGGCAAGAAGAATGGTTGCTCGTGGACAAAGTCAGTGGTCTCGAACTTTGTCACCTGCGAAACTTCTCCTCCCGTCGCTGCCACTCGATAGATAACGCCATAACGTTCTTTGCAGAACAGAATCGTGCCGTCTGCGCTCCAGGTGCCAATACCCGGCTCGGATCCCACACTATCCACCAGCGTTTGAGATTCTCCAGCCGACGCGCCGATCTTCTTCAGCGTTCCACCGGCAAAAAAGGCGAGGTACTGGCTGTCGGGCGACCAGAACGGGTAGGCGGCGTCTTCCGTGCCAGACAAACCTGTTGCTTGCTGCGAATCGAGAGGGCGAAGCCAGAGCTTGGTCACACCTTTTTCGTCCACTGCGGAAAATGCGAGCGTTTTGCCGTCGGGAGATACGGCGACGGGGCCTACGTCCAAGCCACCGGAGGCGCGGAAGGCTGTGCCCCGCGGAGGCGGGATGTATGCGCGGACGGAAAGCGCGGGAGCGTCGGTGCGTTGCGCTCGGAAATAAATTACGCCGGATGTGGCCAGCAAAATCGCGGAGCACACCAGCGCCAGCCAGAGCCACAACTTTCGCGGCGATTCCTCGGCCGTAACCGCGGAGCTTGCCGCCGGACTCTGCGCAATTCCCTTCAACTGCAAGCGCACGTCGTGCGCGGTCTGAATGCGCTCTTCGCGATCTTTCGCCAGGCACGTTGAGACCAGATAATCGAGCGAGGCAGGCGCCACCGGACTCGTCGCGCTGATTGGTTCCGGCTCTTTATCCAGAATCGCGCTCGCCACGCTTAGTTGGTTCTTGCCTTCAAACGCGCGCTTGCCCGTGGCCATTTCGTACAGCACCGCGCCAAACGAAAAAATGTCCGCGCGCGCGTCCGCTTCCTTGCCCTCGATCTGTTCGGGCGACATGAACTGAATCGTTCCGATGATCGCGCCCGCCGTGGTCAACGGGCTCATGGGGCTTGGCCCGCTCACCGTTTGCGCCGCGGACAAGAGCGGCGCAGTTCCCGCTCCGCTGATCGCCGCCGGCTTGGCCAAACCGAAATCCATCAGCTTGGCGCCCGCTTTCGTCAGCATGATGTTTCCCGGCTTCAGGTCGCGGTGAATGATTCCCGCGCGGTGCGCCACTTCCAGCGCCTCCGCGATTTCTATTCCGGTCTTCAGCAATTCGTGCAGCGGCAGCGGGCCTTTGCGCAGCCGCTCGGCCAGGGTTTCCCCCTCCAGGTATTCCATCACCAGATATTCGGTGCCGCTTTGCGAGCCGACGTCGTAAAGCTGGCAGATGTGCGCGTGGTTCAGCGAAGAGACGCTGCGCGCCTCGCGCTCGAAGCGTTGTTTCAGTTCCGGGGAAGTAGAAAGATGTGAAGCCAGGACTTTGATTGCGACCGTGCGGTCCAGCCGCGTGTCTTTTGCGCGATAGACTTCGCCCATCCCGCCCGCGCCGAGCGGCGCGAGAATCTCGTAAGGCCCGAGCTTGGTGCCGCTGGGAAGCGCCATTGTGTCACGGCATTATACAGATTCGGCAGCCAAAATCAGCGACGCGTCTCGGCGCTCGGTTTACGAGTGGCCCATTACTTCAAATATTGGTCGAACCAATCGAGCGAGACGCGGATTATGTCGGACTGGTGCACGGGATCGCTAGGGTCGTGTCCAGTTGTGGGAATAGCGATAAATTTCACGGTCACGCCGTTGTCCTTGAGCGCGTGGTACATCGCGTAGGAATTCGTATCGGCGCCGGTGGCGATATCCACGAGGACGAGCTGGCTGTCGTGACGGTCCTCGTCCCAATTCACGCGAGAAATGATAACGACGATGGACTCTCCGTCCGGCGAAATCGCCGGGCTCGAGACGCTGACAATTTTCTGGACGTCACCCAGCTCGATCTTACGACTTTGCGCGTTTGCCTGAGCAGGCGCAGCGAGGACAAGAAGCGCCGCCACAGTTCCGAGAAATGTATATCGCGGAAATCGCGCCGAACTTTTCATTTTTGAATCCGTGCCCATGCGTTCCGTCTCCGGCGCCACGTAGGAGTTTCGACTCAAAGCTGTCTCATAAATGCGCGTCGTAACCGGCAATGAAGGCTTGCTCAAACGCTACTAGCGGATGCCGACCTGGCCTCGCACGCTATCGATTCCTTTCTTGGAGTCAGCGGCGATGTTTCTTCCGGTTAGCGTCCCAGAGGGAGGGGATGCGGCCCCAGGGAAAAACTGCAGCCAGCAAACACAGTACACCTAAAACAATTACGTAGTCGGCAGACACATAGAATCCTTGCCAGTTCGTGTAGATCGGTTCTCCACGCAGGATATGTCCATATCCAGAAACTATAATCAAAAAACCGCCAGCAGCGCACACCAAGCGCTCTCGCCAGGTGAAACGCTTGCGTTCTGGCTTTTTCATGCTGGCGTCGCCTTAGCGGATGCCGACCTGGCCTCGCACGCTGTCGATCAGCTTTTTGGAATCGTAGCCGACGCCCGCCTTAAACACCGTTTCCACGTTCTCGATGTCGGCAATATTACTCGACGGATCGCCTTTGATTAGAACGAGGTCGGCCTGTTTGCCCGGCGCGAGCGTGCCGATGCGATCCCGCTGGCCGAGATATGTCGCGCCATTTTCCGTGCCGATCTGAATCGCTTGCGCCGGAGTAAATCCCGCTTCGACCAGCAGTTCTATTTCGCGCTGATCGCCGAATCCGGGAAGCACGCCGCCATTTCCAGTCGGATCGGGTCCTGCAAGCAGCAAGCCTCCCGCTTTGGCGAAGGCCACTTCAAAATCCATTTCCTTGCGCATCAGCGCAGTCATCGGCGAATCCAAAGACGCCATTCCGCGCGCGGTCAGGTAGCTTTGCGCCGATTCCGCGGACATGGCATCCAGCACGCGCCTCTGCAATTTCGGCCGTCCCGGAACGCTGGCTTCAAACACCGGCAGAGTGGAAGTGACCGCCACGTGATGCGACACGAGATTTTGAATCAGAGCCTGCACCGCCGCCCCATTCACGTCTTGTTTCGCCCAAGCCGCGGCTCCTCCCTGCACGCACACGTCGGGCTTTTTGTCCGCCACGAATTCGGTGTCCGCAAACACCGGCCCGTGCTCCAAATCATCGATTCCCAGCGCGATTGCTTCCGGCCACGTGATCGAACAAAGATGCCCGGTCAATTTCAGCTTGCGCGCGTGCGCTGCCTGGATGGCCGCGCCCAATTCTTCGCTGGTGATGTTCATGTACGCTTTGAAGGAGGTCATGCCTTCCGCGGTCCAATAGTCCACCATGCGCTTTGCATCGTCCGCGCCGGTCAGTTCATGCATCTGCGCGAAAATTGTCGGCGCGCCTTCCAGATACGGAGCCGTTGCATCAATGGTCGGCCCCGGCATCAGGTTTGCGTCTATGCGGCTCTTCACTTTCAAATCGGTGTAAGGCTCCAGGCTTCCCGTCGTGCGCATGGTGGTTACGCCGGCCGCTAGGTAAAGTCGCGGCGCGGTGTAAGGTATCTCCGCAATGAACAGCCCTGGCTGGCCAATCCTTACGCCGGCGTATTGCACCGAGATCGAGTCCGTATAGTAGAGATGGTCGTGCATTCCCACGAGCCCCGGCATCACCGTGTAGCCGGTGCGGTCCAGTTGTTGCGCGCCCTGCGGGGCTTGCACCGACGCAGCCGGCCCGATGGACTGTATCTTGCCGTTCGCGATCACTAGGGCTTGGTCTTCCTTCGCCGCCGCGCCCGTTCCATCAATCACGCGCACGTGATTCAGCACGAACACCGGCGAATCCACGCTGACGACCTCCGCCACATCCGGCGCCTTCGGGGTTTGCGCCACCGTGACCGTAGCAACCAGCAACGTGCCAATCAGAAATATGAAACGCATCCGCTCACCTCGCAAGATTTGCCATCGAATATCATTAAGGAGCCGCATTCTACCTCATCATTTCCACCAACGCGGTACGGAATCGCGGATTACGGAGCAGCGACGCCGCGCCCTATTCCTTAGCCCAAGGCGGCACGACGCCGGTCATGCGTGCGTACGCGATCAGTTGTCCCATGTGCTCGTTTGCGTGAATGATGATGCGGAGATACATGCCGTCCACAGTCGCATCCCGGTCGTCGATTTTCACTTTGCGCTCTAGATCCTTGGGCGTTTCCGCTGCATGCGCCGTTTTCACCGCCTCCAGCGAACGTTTGAGCCAAGCGATCACCTCCGCTTTCGAGGTCACCGTTTTTTCCATGTCGTCGTTCAAGTCTGCGGGCATCTTGGGGCCGGTGACGCTGAGCAAATAGAAGTTCGCGGTCGCGATGTGCATGTACACTTCACTGGTGGAACGCACTCCCGGCGCGGGACGCCACGAGAATTTTTCCGCGGGGGTCGCCTCCGCCAGCGCAACCAATTGTTGGGATACGTGCCTCCACTCGCCGTCATAGCCTTGCCAGACTCCTTCCGGCGCCTGAGCCGGCAGGGCCGGTACACTCAAGGAGAGAAAAAGCAAAAGTAGAAAGATTTTCACGGTTCAACTCCGTTTTGGTTTCGCGCCTTCCCGGGTTAAAAGAGAAAGCGCGTTATCATACACTCACGTCGCAATTGACGATACCGGTGTGGACACCGCCCGCTCTATGTACTGCTAAGTTAAAACCCCAATGTGTTAATCTGCAGCTGCGTTGCGTGGCGACGCTTCTTTCAGTCGTCACAGAGGTGCTGCTCTTGCCGGCTGCCATCCCGGCCATCGCGCAGCAAGCAGAGGAGCCCCTTTATGAAAGTTCCCTTCCAGAAACTCTTCTCCGTCGTGATTCTGGCGGCGTTTTCCCTTGCGCTCGCTGCTTGCGGTGGCAACAGTACGCCGCCCTCCACATTCACCATCAGCGGCACAGTCGTGAACCTTGCCGGTACCGGCGGCGGCCTCGTTTTGCAGGACAACTTAAATGACGCGCTTCCGGTGAACGCGAATGGAAATTTCACCTTCGCGAAGACCGTGGCGAGCGGCAGTCCCTATAGCGTGACGATTTCCGCGCAGCCCTCCAACCCTACGCAAACTTGCGGCGTCACCAATGGCTCCGGAACAGCAACCGCCAACGTCACAAACTTGCAGGTCAACTGCGGCCACAACGAATGGACCTGGGCGAAGGGCCCCGACACTACGAGCGGCCCCGGCGTCTATGGAACTTTGGGTGTGCCTTCCGCCGGCAATAATCCCGGACCCCGCCAGAATCCCGCCACCTGGACAGACGCGTCCGGAAATTTCTGGCTCTTCGGTGGATACGACTTTTCAGGCGGTGCCTATTTTCTTATGAATGATCTGTGGGAATTTAGCGCAGGCGAATGGACCTGGATGGGCGGACCTAATGTCGGCGGCCAATCGGGTACGTACGGCTCGCTCGGCGTTCCCGCAATGGCTAACATCCCGGGCGGGCGATACCAAGCCGTCACTTGGACCGATGCTTCAGGAAACTTCTGGCTCTTCGGCGGAATTGGTTTCGATTCGGCCGGCAATCAAGGAACGCTCAATGACCTGTGGAAATACAGGGCGGGCGAATGGACCTGGGTCATCGGCTCGAACCTTTACGATCAGCAGGGAACGTATGGAACTCTCGGTGTGCCTGCCGCGAACAATATTCCCGGTTCGCGGGCTCAAGCTGTGAGCTGGATAGATTCTTCCGGAAATTTCTGGCTCTTCGGCGGAATAAACTACAATCTGAATAGCTCGATCGGACAGTTCAACGATCTTTGGAAATTTAGCGACCGCCAATGGACCTGGGTTTCCGGATCGAATGTGGTCAATCAGCACGGCGTTTACGGCACCCAGGGCATTCCGGCGCCGGGCAACGTCCCCGGGGCCAGAAATTCTTCCGTGAGCTGGATAGATTCGTCGGGAAATCTCTGGCTCTTTGGCGGATCCGGCTATATCTCCAGCGGGCCATCCGGCGGCTTGCTCAACGACCTGTGGGAATACAGCAATGGCCAATGGACCTGGATGTCCGGGTTTTCCGGAAATCTCCAGTCCGGGCTGTACGGCACAAAAGGCACGCCGGCCGCGGGAAATACTCCCGGGGCGCGGCAGACCGCTATAAGCTGGACCGACTCGTCGGGAAATTTCTGGCTGTTCGGCGGAATTGGTCCCGATTCGGTGGGAAACCAAGGAGCGCTGAACGACCTTTGGAAATACAGCAATGGTGAATGGATTTGGATGTCCGGCTCCAATTTGATTAACCAAAATGGAGTGTATGGGACGCAAGGCATGATTGCTCCCGGCAATATTCCCGGCGCTCGCACTTCGATGAGTGGCTGGATCGATGCAAACGGCAACCTTTGGTTCTTCGGCGGTTTTGGCGTCGCAGGAGGAGGCGAAGGCGACCTCAGCGATCTGTGGATGTACACGCCTTAGCGCTCTCGTTTCGCGCCCGGCCGCACACTGTGGTCAAGCTGGATCCCCGATTTGCCGCGTCCGTCCCCGTTCACGGTTACGAAGAGCGTTTGTCTCCTTATAATCTCTGCACGGTGAGGGTATGTGTTAAGGTACCAGCATGTCGAGCAAGACCAGCCTGTGGAGATTCATCCCGGCGTTCTGCGCCCTGTTGATTATTCTCAGCCTCACCATATTCAAATCCGCGCATACCAGCGACCTCAGCCTGGGCATCAGCGTGGGCATTCTTCTGGGCCTCTCGATCCTGTCGTTCCTCACTCTGAAGCACAAACCTTCTTAGCCGTTTCCCTTGTCCGTAACGCCTCGCGGCCGGTGCGGCGAAATATCTACATGGAAACTGTAAGAATTCGCATCCCCAGGGACGCCCATCCTGCGCCTACTCCAAGCAGGAGTATAACTAGCTCATTTACCGATGATTGCGGCCCCGGCGCCAAGAGAACTTGGCAATTCGATTGCTTTTGCTTAACCCGTAGCGCAGTTAACTCCCAACCGCCGCGGAAGAGCGTCACCTCAGAGGATAGTTATGAAGCTAACTTACGATATCTTCAGAAAGCTTCCCGATAGTGGACCGATCTGGGTTGAAGCCGTGCAAGATCTCGAACATGCCAGGAAGCGTTTCGCGAGCCTGACCGAAATCCGCCCCGGAGATTATTTCGTGTACGACGCGCACAGCGCAAAGATTATCCTCGCCGCCGTTGAACCTGCCTAGCTCGCAGCCTAACCCCCGCTAAGTCGAATTTACCGGACAAGATTGCGCTGCGTCTCAATCAATGCCCGCGGAAAACTTTGGGCTTTCAGGCTCCAGCGAGTAAACTGCCCGCAAGTGTTGCGCCGATCCTCTGGGCCCGCAAGCTTCGGTAGGATCGTTGCCCGTACCATACCCTTCCTCGTTGCCCAAGATGAGACTCGTGAGTAAGCGGACGAACGCAAGAGGCTTCAGCGCTGCGGCTCCCCAGCACGCGACACCACGTAGTATGCCCGGCAGCCAAATGCATCCGTCTTCGACGGGATGCGAAAGGAATAGACTGACTGGAAGATTCCGGAACCGATCAATTAACGCAAGGCTGGTACCGTCAGGCAAATGGTAACTGCTCAGGACTAAGTCAAATTTGCGCTCTTTGATTAGTTCACCGACTTCGCCAATTGTGAATGCTATGACACACCCCCGTTGGCGTTTCAGAAACCAGTCAGTGATAGCCGGAGCTTTAAGAAATTCCCGGCCCACGAGTAAGATGCTCTGATCGTAGATTGTCATGACGATTCATTCCAGTCTGCTGGACAGTTACCGGCATATTCGATTCCTATTTGTCCCGTGGGCATTCGCCCGATAAGGCAAATTGGAACGCAGGCTTGGAAACTGAAGTCTACGCGTGGCACGAAGCCGCGCTTGTTGGGAAACATTCCTATTGTTCACAGATTTCTCGATCATCCGGCGAGCTCGGTACACGCGGGCCTTGACCGTTCCTACTGGCACGCCGAGTTTTTCGGCAGCCTCGGTTACCTTCAACTCTTCGATCTTACAAAGCCAAAATACCTCGCGATACTTGGGCGGCAGCTCCTCAAGAAGTTCCGAGACAATGCGGGAGCTTTCTCTTCGCCGATACTCTTTTTCGGGATCGGGACCGCCTCCTGTGTTATCGTCGGCGAAATTTAAGTGTTCCTCCTCAGCTTCCAGATCAAGCGAAGAACTCATCGGCCGGCACCGCTGCCTTCTCCACATTGACCGCACGGAATTGCAAAGTATTATGTGCATCCAGGTGGAAAACTTGGCGCGGCACTGAAATTGATGAATATTCTCGAAGCCGGAAAGTAATGCGTCCTGCAATACGTCCTCGGAATCTTCCCGGTTCCTGGTTAGACGCTCCGCAGTTTTTCTGAGCTGTGGGATGCAAGACGCGAATATTTCGTTGAGCGGGACGTTTTCGGCATACCCGGCAGAACCGGGGAACGGCGGCTCGCTGAACCTGGGATTGATTTCCGTAACGTAGCTCAAGTGAGGCTCCCTGTGGATTTCCCCTATAAAGGACTCAACTCTTTGCTACAGAGCACTTCGTATACCACTTCGCGACACCCGTTCGCCGAGTGTCGAGCTCGTCTCGCACTGGGATTTCGAGAACGATTCTTCCGCGGGAAATTCTCTCGATAAGGCCAACGTAAACAAGGCTGGTCGGACAGCGGGGTCTTTGTGGTTTTGAGAAATAACTCAGTTCTCGGGAGCGAAGCATAGCAACATTTGAATAGCTCGAAAGCTGAGGATCTCGAAATAGCTGTCCGTTTTGTAAGCTTTGTTCACGGTACGCGTTCGCTTCCTTTACATCCGTTACCGATGTTCGTCCGGGCTTCATATGTACTTGAAGTTTCCCCGTCATAAGAAAGGACTTATCGCATGGCACACCCAACCCAAGTGGCAATCGTATTGCTTCCTCACCCGCGTGACCTGCGAAAGGCTCCAAGGCGCGGCGTCGAGGATGAGAGAAATAAATATTGAAGAGTTTTTCTTTAGCACATTTCGATTTCTGGCGATATTTGTGTTGGTTATGATCGGTGTCATTTTCTTGCTTTCTTAAATTTATAACGCAAAACCCTAAGTTGGATTTCAACAGGAAGGACCCATGGCTCGCAGCAATCGCTTTTGCGGGGATGACCATGCGTGGAAATCTACTTGCCGGTTTTGTACTGCGACCTGGAGTCTTAATGGCTCTCTTGCTTTCGTGGCCAGCGCCGATCGGGCCGGCCGCCGAACAATTCCAATTGCGCCTAGGCCAACTAAGGGGCGGAGACGGGCCCCCTGCTTCCCCGTCCAAGGATTTTGCATTCCCAGCTGTGCCTCCCGAGGCACTCCTACTGCGACGACCTTTGCTTTATGAGGAGGGCGAAATGGAGATTATTCACGGAAGGATTCGCGAGATTCTACCAGCAATTGATGGAACGATATGTGGCTTTGTATTTGATGGGGGCTTGGAGGTTCACTTTTCGGCGGATGGAGCAAGACAGATTTCCGGGCTCATTTCAGTTGGATCGCGGTTGGAAATTTGTGGCAAGTCCTACCGCGGTCCTTCGGGCGATCCACGCGTCGATGCTCAATTCATTACGAATTTAGATTCCAATCGTTTTATCAATCTTGAAGATTTCCCGCCCCGGCATGATCCAGAGATGTCGCCTTCGGCCTCCCCCACTCCGGCCGAGATGGCATCTCTGGCTCCCCCCTCAAGCGAAATAATCGAGGGTACGGCCAGTTCTTTGCAACAGGAAACCATGGCTGCCGAAATATCTGAATACGGCGGCAAGGAAACCCTCCTGGCTTATCTTTCCTCCCATGCCTCAGTGAAGGATACCTCTGTGAGCTCTGCTCATCGCCTGCATACAGAGGAAGACGGGGCTGCAAAATCAATCGAACTGGCATACGACGGCCTTCATCGGGCACAAGCCCTGCTGGCTTACGTCAAGATCGTCGATTTGCAAGCACTCGACGTGAGCCAATTGTTTAACGAGTCCAAGCACACATATCAACAGGCTGTTTCAAATTACGAAAGGCGAGATTATGCAGTCGCGAGCGAATTCGCAGCGGCCTCGGGCGAACTCTCCCGATCCGTGGAAGTGGTCGTGTCCAGAACATTGCGAGCGGACACTAACTATCCCACGCTTGTGCCCTACCCGCCGCGAAATCACACCAGTGTGACGACTGTCGGGGAAGCTCAAGCTGGGCTTGCACGGGTTGGGAAGTTACTCCTCAGGATTCATTGGCTCATGAAAAATGGAACGCTGCCTGCAGAAGATCGGGAACAGGTGCAGAGAATCACTTCGTGGAGCGATATGTTTTACGTGGAGGGCCGGCGGTCTTTACGGTCCGGAGCTGTTGCTGAGGCATCCTATTTCATCAGTGCGGCTGAGGCCGTTGCCCATTCCGCAGAGCATGTATGTAAGCAAGACTACATCATGCACGCTTCGGCGACGAACTAACCCGCCACAATTCCTTCGGTGCATCCGTGAAGAGTACCGCCTAAAGCGCGTCGAGCACCGGCTTGGTATGATGGCTAGCATGGTATCGGCCTGCACCAGGGGGCATGCGGATTTTCCGCGTTAAACTCTCAAAGGACAGCTAGCCATGCCGCCGAAACTGCCGTTATCGAGGCTGAGCTTCCGCTTGCAAGTTTTATTACTGGGCGGACTCGTCGCGATTTTGTTCCTCGCCGTTCTATTCGCTGCCTTCGCTGCGTTGCGCTACACGAAGTCTTCCGTCTTAAGCGAAGAGAAGAAGCGCTTGCTTGCGACAACTCGCGATTTGGCCACCGAGTATTCAAATAAGGCGGACTTTGCCCGCAGCAATAATGAAGCGCCTCCTCTGGAAAATTCGTCTTCGGAGGCTTCGAATGAGGTCCTCGCTCTTCTCAGCAGGGTTGTTCTACAAAATGCTGAGGGAATCGAAGGCGGTTTCTATGCGCGCTCAGCTGACACACTAATAGGGTATTCGTTTCCCACCCAGGAGGGTGCGGATTCTGCCGACGAGGACATCGTACGTACGTACCGTCTTGCGATCGTGGAAATAGCTCGTCAAGCGGTTCTTACACGCGAGCCCTCGGAGAGAGTCCTGGTTACTCCCCGCGACATAGTTCTAATCGAAGCGGTTCCGATTCCCGATTCCCAAAGCTTCCCGGGAAGCGCATGGACTCTGAAACGTCTCCCATCGCTTCCGGGTACTAATCGACTCCGCGCTTACTTGATTGTTGTAGGCCTCGGTCTAGCGGCTTTGATCTGCGTTCTTTTAACTCTGCTGGTCGTGCGAAACCTTCAATCGGGGGTTATTAAGATCGAAGGCGGACTCGAGAGCTTGGAGCGAGATCTTACTTCCCAGATTCCCATCGACGACGATCCCGGCGAAATCAAGAGGATTGCGTCCGCGATCAATCGTCTGGGAGCAATCCTCCACGAAAAAATCGATAGCGAGAAACAAATCGAGGATCGCTTACGCCACGCCGAACGCCTGGCCGCGTTGGGTCGCTTGATTGCCGGCGTAGCGCATGAGGTGCGGAATCCGCTCGCAACCATCCGGCTTCGCGTGCAGATGTGCCAGCAGTCTTCGGAAGATCCGAGCGTGTATGAATCTTGCACGGTTGCGCTCGAAGAAATCGAGCGTCTCAATGGCATGGTTAATCGACTCCTAAACTTTTCACAACCGGTGCAGCTGCATACGGAGCCTACCAATCTGCGTCTCCTCTTGGAGCAGAGACTGGAGGGCTTCGCCGAAAAAGCCCGAAGGCATCGCGTCCGATTCGTCACAAACTTCCTCGGCGATCCCCACGCCCTGTCGCTGGACCAAAGCCGAATGGCACAGGTTTTCGATAATGTAATCCAGAACGCGATTGAAGCGATGGCCGATTCCGGTGGAACCCTCTGTATGAATCTCACGTCTGATGGAAGTAGATCAGCGGGAAAGCGGGAAGTTTGCGTCGAGTTCAACGACACCGGAACTGGCATAAGTACGGCAATCGTGAGCCGGGTCTTCGACCCGTTCTTTACAACCAAATCGGCCGGGACCGGGCTCGGTCTGTCTATCTGCCACGAACTTGTACGGGCGCACGGCGGTGAGATACGGCTTGTCAGCGGGATCGGACATGGGACAACCGTGCGCATTCTCCTTCCCATCTCCCAACCCGGATTCGACGTTTCCAGTACTATGAAGGCGTAGCAAAATGGCTAAGACAATCCTGATCGTTGACGACGAAACGAATCTTCGGAAAACACTCGCCACAATTTTGCGTGGACGCGGATACTTGATTTTAGAGGCATCTGATGGAAGCGAGGCTCTGGAACTTCTTCCAGACGCTACGCCGGATCTTGTCTTTACAGATTGGAAAATGCCGGAAATCGGAGGCGAAGAGGTTCTGCGCTATATGCGGCGGGATGCACGCCTTTCGGCAATCCCCGTTATTGTTATCACGGCTTTCGGCTCCAGTCATAGCGCCATCGAAGCAGTGCGCCTGGGAGCCTACGACTTCATAACGAAACCGTTCGATCTCCAAGATATTTCCTTAACCGCAGAACGGGCGCTGGCCCACTCTTCATTGAGCCGGGAAGTGAACCGGTTGCGTGCGCAAGTAGGACGAAACAGCACACCCGCAGCTGGGCGGTTGGTGGGATCGAGCGGGCCAATGATGGACGTATTCAAAATGATCGGAAAAGTTGCTGAAACCGATTCTACTGTTCTCATTTGTGGAGAATCCGGCACCGGCAAAGAACTTGTCGCCGAAGCAATTCATAATTATAGCCAGCGCAGAGAAAACCCGTTCGTAGTCATCAATTGTGCGGCTCTGCCGGAAAACCTGCTTGAATCTGAGCTCTTTGGGCACGAACGCGGCGCATTCACGGGGGCGGTCGGCAGAAAGCCCGGACGTTTCGAGATGGCCGAGGGCGGAACGATTTTCCTTGACGAAATTAGCGAGATCCCCCCAAGCCTCCAATCAAAACTCCTCCGCGTCTTGCAAGAACATACTTTTGAGCGATTGGGTGGCACCGACACAATCTCCGGGAATTTTCGGGTCCTTGCGGCTAGCAATCGAGATCTTGAAGCATGTGTCCGCGAAAAGTTGTTTCGAGAAGATCTGTTTTATCGTTTGAATGTCGTGCGGATTTCCGTACCGCCGGTACGGGAGAGGAGGTCGGACATCGCGCTATTGGCCGAACACTTCTTGCGAATCTATAGTGAAAAGAACGGGTTGCCGGCAGTAGGTTTTTCCGATGATGCAATTCTTATGTTGCAGACATATTCTTATCCCGGCAATGTCCGGGAACTGGAAAATATGATTGAGCGCGCGATTCTGATGGCCCGCGGCCGCGTAGTGATGTCCACTCACTTTCCGACGAAATCCACACTTGAGAACGGACGCAATTCCGCCCAGTTACAAACGGGTCTTCTATCACTCCCATTTCACAAGTCCATAGCAGAATTGGAGAAGCGGCTGATTGAAAACGCCCTCGACGAGGCCAAAGGGAACAAGACCGAAGCCGCAGATCGGCTCCAAATCAATCGTCGCCTGCTGTACAACAAAATGGAAGAACATCAGATCAAGGACAAAGATTGAGGCGTATTAGACGATACGGACCATAATTATTCTAAGCTGAGAGCCAGTTGAAACCTTACTCCTGATTAGTCGGGTCGTCCGAATGGGCCCGGACATCGATTCTAGCCCTGACGTATAATGGCCCCGAACTCGAAGGAGCAACTCATGCGCCGCCAATTGCTGATCCTCTGGTGCTGCATTATTTTTCTCCCTACCTGTGCATTGGCTCAGGAAAATGACCCGTTCACCGGGCAGCCGGCAAGTCCCTCCACACCGGGGAGCATCCCGGAGGCGGACGTGCACCACTCCCGCGGCGCTGATGAAGAACGCAAGCTCGCGTTCAAATC
>Ga0224545_1000054_pt1 | contig 23363 bp, 16 predicted proteins | sample 714P12024metaG_FD_179906 | JGI IMG/M metagenome (GOLD analysis project Ga0224545, IMG submission 179906) | Peat soil microbial communities from Stordalen Mire, Sweden - 717 P1 20-24 | ecosystem: Environmental > Terrestrial > Soil > Wetlands > Peat | place: Sweden: Norrbotten County, Stordalen... | reverse complement strand
GCGGCATCCTTCTGAATCTCAGCGAAGGCGGCATGTACGTGCAAGCCGTCGCCAGTTTGTCCGCTGACGACATCCCCCAGATTGGTTTCCGGCTGCCTGATTCCGGATACCTCGTCAAAACGGACGCTAAGATCGCCTGGGTTGGAGAATCGAAGAAAGATGCAGGCATCCAGTTTCTCAATCTGCCCAAAGAAGCTCGTTTGAAAATACGCGAGTGGGTCGCTGTAGAGCACCCGCCGGTCGAACGCCCGAACGAAATCGAGACCAAAGCGCCTCCGGTCCCGAACAAGACCGAGCGCCTGCTGGAAATGCCGCCTCCCGGCCCGTTTAAGAAGCCGGCTATTTCTCACGAATTCCCTGCGAGGATTCCTCAAACGCGAGACAGCTTTCTTGTGCCTCCTCCCGTCGCCGCCACTCCAGATCGTGCCGCTCCGAAGCCGCCTGAGCTGCCGCATGTGTCGGGTCCCATGCTTCAACCGCGAGACGGCTCTCTTGTGCCGCCTCCCGTTGCCGCCACTCCAGATCGTGCCGCTCCGAAACCGCCTGAGCTGCCGCATGTGTCGGGTCCTATGCTTCAACCGCGAGACGGCTCTCTCGTAGCTCTCCCCATAGCCGCCTCTTCAGATCGTGCTGCTTCGAAGGCGGCTGAGTTGCTGCACTTGTCGGGACCTATCCTCCAAAGGCGTTTCGGCGAGCCAGCGAAAATCAGCGAAGAGGCCGCCGACGATCTCAGCAGTCCTGACGTCGCTCCGCGGCGGAGCAAGTGGACGCTCGTTGCTGTAATCTTTATCGTCGTGCTTGTATCGTTTCTTGCCGGATGGGTAGCGGCAGGGCCAGGCGGCCGAAAACAATTCTTAGCAATGTTCGAGAGGCAGCAAAATAATACCTCCGAAACAGTCCAGAATCCTGGCGCAGCTCCGGTTCCTGCCGGCCCGACAGCGAGCGTTCCGCTCACGCCACCAGCAAATGTTGCGCCGCAGGAGCCTAAGCAGCGCAATTCGTCCCCCCCAAGCGGGACTACTGCGACGAGCACAACACCGGATAAGGCCCAGCCAAGGCCGAATGGAAATGCCCAACCCTCGCCGAGCGCTCCTAGAAATTCCGATATCTTGGCGGCTCATAATTCACCGCCGCAGACGCAGAAACCGGCAGCGCCTACTCCGCGCACAAATGTTCCAACTATTAAGTCGTCAGACGCCAGCCGCGACACGCGCTCTTCTCAGCCGCCAACTTCGACGACCGCTTCGAACTCGTCCAGCGCGCTAGCCCAAAACAAAACTCAAGAAATTCGGCCTGTGGAGCAGCCGCGTCCAGTAACCGCACCCACAGTCTCAAATTCCGCGGTCAAGAATGCGCCGCCCGCCACTTCAAACGCGTCATCGCAGCCGAGCGCGAGCACTAGCGTGGCAGAAAAGCCAAATGCAAGTCCTGTGGTAACGCAGCCCGTCCGCGTCGAGCCGTCCGCCGTCGCAGCCAAGCCGCCAGAACCCGCGGAAGTCGTGAAAGGCAGCGTTACCGTCAGCGCCAGTCCTTTTCCTTCGATCCGCGTTCCGCCCGAGATGAAATCGCAAATATCGAAGCAAGGCGCCAGTCTGCAAATGGGCCAACTGCTCTCGCGTGTCGAACCTGTCTATCCCGAAGACGCCGAGCGCCAGCGCATCGAAGGTGTGGTCAAGTTGCACATGATTATTGACCGAGACGGAAACATCCAGGACGTTGACAAGATGACTGGGCCGCCGCTTCTCGTAGCGGCAGCTGCGAATGCCGTTCGCCAGTGGCGCTACAAACCAACCTCGCTCGGCGGCCAACCCGTCGAAGCGGGAGTGGACGTAACCGTAACCTTCCGCTTGCAAACCACCCACGCGAACTAGCGCGCGCTCCGCATCGCAATCCCGCCTGCGCACACTTCTGCCACTATATCGAATTGCTGAAAAAATTCCCGAGCGGGCGTTGCGATCAACGCGATCGCAGCGCGATTAATCTGTTACATCTGCAGGACTAACTGAAGGACTAGATTTGTGGCCGGCCAGCGCCAACGCAGCTCCCACCCCGCCTGCGCCCGCCGCACCAATAACGATCCACATCGTGTAACTTTTCTTCTGCTGCACCGTCCCCGGCGTTGGATTCGGCGCCACCGGCCCCGTTTCTTTCACAGCCGACAATTGCCCCTGGCCGGAAATGTTCACCGTTTGCCCCGCCTGCATCAAGAGACCGTTGCTGCCCGCGGCCGGCACCAAAATCACGCTGCCGTCCAGGCAAGTCACCGTGAACGACCCGTCTGCCCCTTTCTCGATCTTCGAAGTCGATTGCTCTCCGTCCGTCACTCCCACCGCGGTAAAACTTCCGACTCGCAGGTTCAGTCCCTGCGGCCCGCTTCTCGAACTCATCACCACCATTCCCGACTGCAACTCGGCAACGTACTGATCGCCGCCATTGAACGCAACCTGGCTCTGCGGCGAAATCTGGAACGTACCCTGCGCGCTGCTGGTAAATGTCGCCGTCCCAGCCTTGCCGGTACGCACCGTGTCGCCCGTGAAAATCGTCGAGTCCGCCGGCGCCGGAGAATTGTTCACGTAAACTTCTCCCACGCTGCTGAACGAGCCCAGCGCCTGATGTTCTTGCGAACGTCCACGAGCTAGTCCAACCGCGGGAAACAGCAAACTCAAAACCACCAGCAGTGACAGCAACTGAAGAGAAAATCTCGAAGTCCTACTCCGCATCCTGTCTTTGGGGTCGGCCCACATTGAACTCAACTCATCCCCCAGCAAAGAACTCACAGATACTGCCGCTGCTTTTTTACCACTCCGCCTTTGGTTTGTCCATCAAGAATCGCCGCAATGAAACTTATCCGGTCATGTCGTCGCTCAACTCGGAAGTCCTTTCAGATAATCGAGGATCAAGCGGAACGACACAAAGTTTTCAAGGACATTCGGCCCGAATTGAATGTTAAATTCCTCCTCAATCACGATATCCAGGGTAAAAGCGGCGCTGGAGTCCCACGCCTCCAAATTTTCCATGCTGGCCAAGACAATTTCTTGATTGCTGAGCTGGGGAAACACCGCAGAAAAGCATCGGATGAGTCTCGCCTCCGTGTCATTCATCAAAATCCCCCTGAATTCGGGGTGGACAGCGGCGAACTCATCAATCTCTCCTTTCTCTTCCATCACCTTGACGCAATGCCCTTTGCGAACGATACTTTGCGATACGGGAAGATCGTCCACGCCATGAGCACCAAGATCGACGAAGTAAAAGCTCTCTTTGAATCCCCGCAACCCTATCTGGAACGCAGGCGCTACAATATCAATATCCGCGCCGAGACCGTCCAGTATTTTCTTCGGAATCGCGAATTCATTCGAATTTTGGACGTCGGTTGCGGCGATGGCTCCGCCTCCATTCCCATTCTGAATGCCCAGAGAGAGCTGACGCTTTTGGATCTTTCCAGCAACATGCTCTCAATAGCGCTATCGAACGTCCCGCCAGGCCTCAGACACATTGTTCAGGCGGTTAATCATGATTTCTTGACGGCAAATCTTGAGCCCAGCTCATTTGATCTGATCATTTGCTTGGGCCTGCTAGCGCATGTGGACTCGCCCAAAGATGTGATCCATAGAATTGTGCAGCTCCTGAGTCCGAACGGGATCGTTATTATGCAGAGCACGGATTCTGGCGGTTTTTTAAGCCGTGCGGGAGTCTCTTACCGCCGAATTCTGGAAGCATTCGGCAGAATAAAGTATCGCTATGCTCTAACCACTGCGGATCAAGTCGTCCAGATGCTCGCGGCATGTGGCCTTGAGCTCTCCGAAATTTACAGGTATTCGCTGCCCTCATTGCCGGGTCTTGACCGAATTCTCTCCCAACGAGCCCTCTACAATTACGTTCGTCTCGCCTATGGCCCCGCCCAAAACAATTACAATACCTGGCCCGGTAACGAGTGCATCTACCTGTTCACCCAGGCTAGCCGCCCGCCAAGCCCGCGCGAATTTGCGCCTACCGCATCCGCCATTCGGGATTAGAATGGTCGCCTCCATGAAGGTTCTGCACATCGTCAAGACCGCCGTCGGCGCAAACTGGGCCTATGAGCAGGTGCGGGTCTTGTGCTCACTCGGAATCGAAGTAGTCGTCGCTCTGCCCTCGGACACCGAAGGCCTCGCCCCAAAATATCGCGAAGCCGGCGCCACAGTCGTCCGCGCCAATCTCGATTTTCCCGCGCGCGAGCCCTGGCGCATCCCAGCCACGCTTCGCGCTTGCCGTCAACTCGTCGCCGACATCCGCCCCGACTTGATCCACACTCATCACGTGGGGACCACGTTCATCGCCCGCCTCGCCCTCGGGAAGAATTCGCCTATTCCACGCGTTTTTGGCGTCACAGGAACTCTTCATCTTGAACACGGTTTTTTCGCCTGGCTCGACACGCACCTCGCAGGCCCGCGAGACTACTGGATCGCGACCTGCCGCTGGACACAACGCAAGTACGCGACCTTAGGCATTCCGCCTAACCGCGTGTTCCTTGCCTACCTCGGAACAGATATTAAAAATTATCCGAGCACTCGAACAGGCATTTTAAGAGATGAATTGAAAATCCCCGCGGACGTTCCGTTGGTGGGGATGGTGTCTCTCTTTTATGCGCCAAAGTGGTATCTCGGCAGTGCACGAGGCCACAAGGGCCACGAAGATTTCATCATCGCTCTGGCGCGACTTCGGCAAGAGCGTCCGGACGTGCGTGGCGTAATGATTGGCGGAACCTGGGGCGGCGGACAGTGGTACGAAGATCGTGTCCGACGCTTTGGCAAAAAGCTATGCGACGGTAGCTTGCAATTCAGTGGAACTCGGTCGGATGTATCAACGATTTACCCCGATCTAGATTTGGCGGTCGTCCCGACCCATTCGGATGGTCTGGCGTATAGCGTTGTGGAACCTCTTCTCGCCGGCGTCCCCGTCGTCGCCACAAACGCAGGCGGCATCCCCGACCTTATTCGCGACGGCGACACAGGCTGGCTCGTGCCGCCCGCCAATCCCGCCGCCCTTGTGCGGGCAGTATTGGATGCGCTGGCGGATCCCGAAGAAGCGCGAAGACGCGCGGCTCGCGGCCGGAACCTCACCCGTAATTTGCTAGACTTGGAAAAAACAGGCCGCGAAGTCGCCGCTGTTTATGAAAAGGTTCTCGCAGTACCAGCGCCTCGACTAGTCGGCAGAATTGAATCGCCGGGACAGACCGCCGCCGTGCAAAGTGATGCCACAGTAATGCGGTCGCAGCTTCCGAGTACCGAGGTATGAACTGATGACCCAGCGACGGGTGCGTATTTTGCATGCTGTTGGGACGATGGATCCCGGGGGCATCGAGGTTTGGCTTCTAAACGTTCTGAAGTATATTGATCGCGATCTCTTCGAATTTCACTTCTGCACTTTCGGACCTCACCCAGGACTCCTTGCAGGTGATGTGGAAAGGCTCGGCGGCCGCGTGCTGCCGTGCCCGAGAGGCCTAAATCCATGGTCGTTTGGTCGCCGGTTCCGGAAAATTCTACACGAAGGGAATTATGATGCTGTTCACAGCCACGTAACCCTATTCTCCGGAGCTGTGCTCCGTTGGGCGCAGGCGGAAGGCATCCCGATGCGCATTGCTCATAGCCACGTCAGCCAGGACGATAAGCCGGATTCTCATGCGCGACGCTACTACCGTTGGACCATGAAATCTTGGATTGATCGTTACTCAACGCGAGGACTAGCGGCTTCCCAAATTGCGGCTGCGCTGTTGTTTGGCGATGCCTGGGAAACGGACCGTCGCTTTCAGATTCTTCACTGCGGAATCGATCTGCTTCCGTTTCAGGATTCTGTGGCACGCGACCAAGTCCGCAGCGAGTTAGGCGTACCGGCTGGTGCCCCAGTGGTCGGACATGTGGGGCGGTTCGAATTGCAAAAGAATCATCGGTTTCTTCTGGAGGTCTTCGGCGAAATTCAAAAGAGGGTACCGAATGTACATTTTCTTCTGGTCGGGGACGGACCGCTCCGCGCTCAAATCGAAGCTCAATCAGACGCAATGGGCCTATCCGGAAAGATGCATTTCGTAGGTATCCGTACGGACGTAGCTCGACTAATGCGCGGTGGAATGGATGTGTTCGTTTTCCCATCCCTCTTTGAAGGGCTGCCGATCGCTGTGATCGAAGCTCAGGCGGCTGGATTAGGTTGCGTTGTTTCCGACACGGTTACAGGCGAGGCTAGGGTTCTGGGTGACCAGTTCACTCAGCTATCGTTGTCTAAGAGGCCCGAAGAGTGGGCTGCAACAGCGGTGGAGGCTCTCCAGAGGGGAAAAGCTGAAGCCGGCTTGGCTCTGCAAGCGGTAGCCCAGAGTGACTTTTGCATTCAGAGGAGCATTCCGACTCTGTCAAATCTGTATGTCACACCTGGAGCATAGCGACTCGTGCAGTCTCAAAACACATTCCTCAAACCGCTTTTTGTTGTCGCGTGGAGCTGCGTCTCCATACTGGCGATATGGCAGATTAAGGTAGGCAGAAGTGATTCATCAGCAGTCTTGGTAGCCGCCGCTGTTCTGGCAGCTTCTTTGGTGCTCTCAAGTGTTGTCCTTCATTTGCCCTTTACGACAGCCCCAATGCTTTACTTGATTCTATTGGGTCTTTTTCACCTAGGGCTGGTCGTACCTTGGACCCTTGGCATATACGATATCAATCGCATGCCTTGGTTTGCGCCCTACGGGCTTTCTCGCGCCCTCGCGCTGATTACTTATTCAATTTTGGCTTATCAGTTCGGGCTGCTCGCGGCCCTCCGGGGCAAGCCGTTTTCTGATGGCGCACGCCTCGAATGCGGCTCGAGATTCGAAGACTCGAAGTTATTTATCGCGGGGAATTTTCTCTTTGTTCTCGGCGCTCTAATGTTCGTACTCGGATTGATCCAATTGGACCCGGTCGGCTATTACAAACTTACTTATTACGACACGTTTCGATTGCGGGCTGAGTCCGACCCCCGCCTATTCGGCGCGGGCATAATGTTTGCTTCGATTGGGTTGTGTTTGGCTGTAACCAGCGCTTCAAAGACCAGGCTCCGGCTCGCGTTTTTGTGCACGGGCCTTTGGGCCTGCATGTTGTTTTACCTAGGCTTCCGGGGACCTGCGCTTATCGACTGCCTGGTCGTTTACACGCTATCGCTGAAGAAGGGAATAGATTTCCCACGCTGGTTTCCGTGGTTAGCCTTCGTCTTTCTACTCGTAGCTATCCCGATAATTGGTGTAGTTAGGGACGAACCTTTGAACGACCGCAATTTCGGCAGTGCCGTAAATATCTTGGATGCCCCGGTGGAAATGGGCCAGAGCATCAGGCCGCTGGTCGAAACCGAAGCTCTTATTGGACCCGCGGACTTTCGCTACGGCAAGACATATCTAATCGCGATCAAGACGATAATTCCAAACCTGGCTTTCCGATGGCAGGCGCCGGCAACTGAAGCACTGGACGAGCTGCCTCCCAGTCAGTGGATTACCGCGCTTGCCGACCCCTGGGCTTACAAGAATTATGGCGGCATGGGTTTTTCAGCGATTGCTGAGCCATACATGAATTTCGGGATAATTGGGGTGGTTGGGTATTTCTTTCTTCTGGCATACGCGCTGGTGCGCCTAGAACAAGTTTCGATTCGCAGTTCCTACGCGCTCGCAACCTGGGGGCTGATCCTGGGTCCGCTGCTGTGGACGACCAGAAATGACTCTACAAATTTCTTCCGACCTGTTACTTGGGGTCTCTTACTCCTCCTGGTCACATGGATTTCCTCCACGGTTGCTTCCATCATCGCCCGAAAAAAGCAACGCGCCAAGCCTGCCTTCTATGAGAAGTTGTTCGACCCGAAGCGAGTTTGAGAAAGTATAGTGCGTCTCTTGACCACGTCCGAGGGGCACTTTACTCGCATGTCCGCGCGAGAAATCCACGCTTTAGGACCGGCGAAGTATTCATTTTGGTCTCACTATCTAGAAACGTTTGACGAAGTAACTGTGTTGGCCCGAGTCGGCCTGAGTTGTGGACCGTGTCCTGAAGGAGCGAGAGCCAATGGGCCTTCAGTGTCATTCTGTGCATTGCCCGACTATCAGGGTCCGTGGCAATACCTTCGCCACCTTACCGAACTTAAGGCCAACGTGCGACAAGCCGTACGCGAGTCCGACGCATATATTCTTCGTGTTCCCGGCTTGGTGGGGCGCTTGGCCTGGCAAGAGATTCGGCGCCTAAAAAAGCCTTATGCCCTGGAAGTTGTCGCTGATCCATGGGACGCACTCGGACCGGGAACCTTGCCCAGCCTGTTCCGGCCCATTTTTCGCCGGGCTGCGGCGCGAGAATTGAAAATGATGTGCCGGGGAGCTGCTGCCGTTCACTACGTGACCGAAAGCGCGTTGCAGCGGCGCTATCGGGCTGCGCCCGGCGCCTACACAATTGCATTCCCCAACGCCTTTATGGACTCAGCTTTTGCCTCTGTGCCCATCCTAGAGGAAAGATTTCGGCGAATCGCTCTGAATCAGTCTTTTCGCTTGGGATTCATTGGCAGCTTGGCTCAATTGTACAAAGGTCCCGACGTGTTACTGCGTGCCGCTGCGCTCTGTCACTCGCGTGGACGCGAGTTCGAAATTGTTATGGTCGGCGAGGGCCGCTACGCTGAGCAGATGAAGGCGTTGGCGGGTCGGCTCGGGGTAGAGGACCGGATGCAATTTGTTCCCCGGCTCGCGTTCGGCAAGGCCGTCTTTGACTTTCTGGACACCGTCGATTTGTTTGTAATGCCATCCCGAGCGGAAGGGCTACCGCGTGCTTTAGTGGAAGCCATGGCGCGCGGCTGCCCGTGCATCGGCTCCAACGTGGGCGGGATTCCCGAACTGCTCGCCGCCGACGATCTCGTTCCTCCCAACGATCCCGAAGCCTTAGCCCGGAAAATCATGGAAGTGACTGCCGACCCCGAGCGTATGAAGGCCATGTCTGCGCGTAATTTATCGAGGGCGAAAGAATTTGATCCGGAGGTTTTGCGGAATATGCGGCTAGCTTTCTACCGGTACGTGAGAGACCATTCGGCGAGTGCCGGGAAATTCTAAAGTCAAGAACGACAGCTTTTTTAATCCTTGTAACCCACCGCGATTATGTTCAGCCGAAATCCGGAAAGAAAATCATAACGATTCACCAGCCATTCGTAAGTAAGTCCCAGGCGGTGCAGAAGGGAATTGAACGCGAGCACGCTGGGAGCTCCCTCGACCAGGCTGATATCGGAGCGGCTGAATCCCGATTTCAGGAATAGCGCCCGAAGGCGTCGGCGCGTATTCGCTCGATAGCGAGTCGGGAAGATATCGTTTTCATCGAATCCGCGCACGCGGCTATTGAACCAAACGTGGAACCAGTGAGGGGTCAAACTCGCCGCCGCTCCAAAATAATGCAGCAGGTTCGGAGTAAAAATCGCGAGTCTTCCGCCCGGCTTGAGCACCCGGTAAAATTCCTTCAGCACAGCATTCGGGAAATCCACATGCTCGATCACCAGTCGGCAGTTCACAACATCGAACGAGGCATTCGAAAATGGCAGGTGATTCAACTCTGCGCGGACTCCAAAATCGATTCCTAAGTTAACGCCTATATTTTCTCTCAGGTCGATTCCCACCAGTTGGCAGCCGGTCCTCCGCGCGAACTCCATTCCAAAAAATTTCCCCGTGCCGCACCCTGCGTCCAGGACGCGATCACCAGCGACAACGACCTGCTTAAGTTTCTCCTCAAATGCAATTTCAGGCGACAGACTAGCCCTTTTCGTTTGTGGCGCAAGCCGCTTGTCCGCGCTCGAAGAAAGAGCGCTTGCAGCGGCGGGATCGTGTTTTAGCTCAATGTCCACAGCCCGCAGATCCTTAAAGAGGCTTGGCCTCCGCGCGTTCGAGCAAACCCAGTTGGCCTGACGGCGCGAGCTTCCCGCCCGCAGCCGCAGCCATGGCGCGCATCGCGATCTGGTTGTGGAATTGATCGGTAGTGAAGTCGGCGATCAGGCCGGAGCTGATCGCCGCGTAAATTTCCTCGATTCCGGACTCCAGACTCCGCTCGCATCCAAAACCCAAAATCCGCTCGATTTTTTCGAACGAGACGCGATAGTTGCGGCGGTCTGCATTCTCGATTCTGACGATCTCAGTGTTCGGCACCCCTCGTGCAATGGCCTCAGCGAGTTGCTCGATTTGAAGATTCAGCGCCGAAGATCCCACATTAAAAATCTCGCCGGAGACTGCGCTTGTCCCCGCGTCCAGGCACGCGATCACAGCGCGCGCAGCGTCATGAATGTGCAGGAAAGGACGCCACTGGCCGCCGTTCAGAACTGTGATCTGACCGGAAGACGCTGCGCGCGCCACGAACAAATTCACCACCAAATCGAAACGCATCCGCGGAGAAAGCCCGAACAAAGTTCCCAGCCGCAATATCGTCGGCGCAAAATCGGGAGCCTTGGACGCCATGAGGATATTTTCGGAATCCACTTTCGTCTGTGCGTAGATCGAAAGCGGATTCACCGCGGAAGTTTCATCGAGACAAAATTCGGAAGCGCCATACACACCGCAGGATGACGCGAAAACAAATCGACGCACTCCACACCCCCGCGCGACGTCTGCAAGCATCCGCGTGGCCGCGCGATTTACTTCCATCGCCAACTGCTTATTTTCTTCGCAAGCGGGGTCTCCGACGATCGCGGCCAAGTGCACCGCCGCGTCGCATCCCTTCATTGCTTTCACAACCGCGCCGATATCGCGTATGTCCCCGCGGACCAGCTCGCAATTCGGGTGCGTCTTCAGGTCGTCCAGCGAATTCTCGCCGAAAAGAAAAGAATCGAGCACGCGAGCTTTGAATCCCCGTTGCAGCAATTGCGCAACAATCGCCGAACCCAGATAGCCTGCTCCCCCGAGCACGAGAACTTGTCTCACCCTTTCCGGATCGGCTTTCGGTTCGAAATTATACCGCTTTAGAATTTTATGCTTCGTAAGGCGAATTCCACCGACGGTGAGAAGCGTCAGAATCCACGCGATCACTGCCACACCACGCGGCACCAGCGCGCCGCGATACAGAAAATAGTCCGCAAAAACAAACAGGACGATAAAGGAACTGACGGCGCGAATCAGCGAGACGGCTTTGCGCACCCCGCCGAGATCCTGCGTGCGTGGATAAAAGCCACTGAGCTGGAATACCAGGAGCGCGAGGAAAGACCACAGCAGCCAGTAATGCGTTACAAAGTTCTTGAACACCTCGGCAAGTCCCTGGGGGTCGGGCGCACGGAGTATCACCACGTAAAACAAAAACCAAAGAGCGAACGCGGTCAACATCGAGAAGTTGACCAGGAAAACATCGGCCGCCATGCGTGACAAACTATTTCTCCACGGGTAGGCGCGAGTTTCGCTTCGCAGCGAATTCCAGTAGCGATCCAAGTTCGTCGATTTCATGCGCGTTGCGCCCTGCTTAATGTTCTCTTCTTTGCGAAATCGTAGCAGCGAAGAACGGCATCGCAAATCTTATCCACAGTCTCATCGCTCAATGTGGAGTAGATCGGCAAATTCAAGATGTTATGGGAAACGCTTTCCGTAACTGGCAGAGGGCGCTTGTCCCAAATATTGCGGTAAAGCTTTTGGCGGTGCACCGGCGGCCAGAAATAGCGCCGCACCTGGATGTTTTCTTTTTCTAGCGCCTCAACGAGCCAGTCGCGCGACTTGCCGAACGCAGCTTCATCGACCAAGACGGCGAAATCTTTGCAGGCACTTCGGTTGCGTGGACGAATGTGTTGGAAGCCGAAGCCAGGTATAGCATTGAGACGCCACTCGTAATGGAGGCGAATCTGATTTCGACGTTCGATGCGCGCGTCGAGACCGTCAAGCCCGCGGAGCGCAAGGGCAGCATGGAATTCACTCATGCGGGCGTTCAGACCCGCCAATTCCGGGTCGTAGTTGCCGCTATCGCCGTAATTCCGCGCGGCGCGCAAAATGCGCGCAAGATCCGCATCTCGCGTGGCGACCATTCCGCCCTCGCCCGCGACTAAAAGCTTCGTGGGAGAAAAGCTGAAAACTTCGGCGGTGCCAAACGTTCCCACTTGGTTGCTACTTATGCTGCTTCCGAAAGCATGAGCCGCATCACAAATCAGAGGGATATTCAAATCCGAAGCGATCGTTTGGAGTTCCACCATGGATGCCGGGTTTCCGAAGAGATGGACCACGAGTATTGCGGCAGTGTCAGAAGAAAGCTGGGCCCTGACGGCGTGCGGGTCGATGCAAAACGTTTCAGGATCGCAGTCCGCAAAGACGGGCTTGAGGCCATTCCAGAGCACACTATGCGCACTGGCATGAAACGTGAAACTAGGAAGAATTACTTCGCCTTGAAGATTCAGCGCGCGAAGAGCGAGGATAAGGCCTGCCGTGCAACTTGAGACGGCAACACAATGCGGAACGTTGAGATATTCTGCGGCGGCCTCTTCGAATTTGCGAACGAATGTTGCGTTGGTGAGCTGCCGACTATGCAAAATCTTCCGCACGTCGCGAAGGAACTTACCGTCCGGAAGACCCTCCGGCGAAACAATAGGCAAACGCTCTTCAAACATGGGAATGGCGCTCGAAGTCTGTTCATGCTTCTCTGCCACAGGCTTCCTAGCTCGTCGTGTATCGCTCGCTTGCACGCCTGACCTCAGGAACCCATTGCGATCGAAGATTCAAGCTGGTGATTCTTTACAACTCTGCACGGGACGCCGACTGCAGTTACGTGCGGAGGGATATCGATCCCCACGGCGGCACCGGCCCCGATGACGGACCAGTCACCAACGCTCTTCCCGTGAACGATCACCGCGCCGGTGCCGAAGTAAACGCCATCGCCAATCTTTACACAGCCCGAAATGTGGCAGCCAGGATTGATGTTGCAATAGGCGCCGATTAATGTGTCGTGGCCGATCGTAGTGTCGAAGTTCACGATCGTGTGAGGTCCAATTTTAATCTGGGTCGTCAAGATAGTGGCCGCAGTGATGATCGTGCCCGCACCCAGTTCGACCCATCGCGAGATCCGCGCGTTAGGGTGAACAAGGATGCAGAAATTGAGACCGAGATCGGTAGCATAACTTGCGATTGCTTTTCGCGAACGCGGGTTTCCGACCCCGCAAATGACTTCGAAATTCTTGGCCGAGTTTTGTTCCAGCCAGTCGAATCCGCCAAGCACCGGTATATTGCATTGCTCCGTGCCGTGCAGCTTGGGGTTGTCGTCAACGAATCCGAGCACATTCCATTTTTTCCTTTCTTCATTGTCCTCCAGGAACGCCCAGTAAGTCTCGCGCGCGAAGCCGCCCGCTCCGAGGATTACGACGTCGGTCATGAATCCTTCCGCGATGGCGTTGGGATATCGTCGTGCGCAGAGAAGAAAAATCGGTCGCGTGGAGCATAGATCCCGTTGCCGGAAATCCATACTTTCAAAGTTCGAAGCAGAATGCGGGCATCGAGCCAGAGTGAAAAATTATCGACGTACCAAATATCCTTCTCGATGCGTTCAGGCCAGGAAAGCAGGTTGCGACCATTGACTTGGCTCCAGCCTGTGAGGCCCGGGCGCATCAGCAGACGGCGAGCCTGCTCGGTGGTATAGCGCTCAAGTTGATAGGGAAGGGCCGGACGCGGCCCGACCAAACTCATCTTACCGGTCACGATATGAAGAAGCTGAGGAAGTTCATCAATGCTCAAGCGACGCAAAATCTTGCCAACGCTGGTAATACGCGAATCATTCTGGGAAACATAGAGTCCGGAACCGATACGGTCCGCGTGCTCGACCATGGTGCGAAATTTTGAAATTCGAAACGGTTTTCCTCGACACCCGGCGCGCTCCTGTGAAAAAAATACCGGGCCTCGCGACCCGAGCCTGATGCAAACCGCAACCAAGGCAAAGAGGGGCAGAAGCAAGACGAGACCAGCGGCAGCAATCAGGATGTCAAGAAGACGCTTCACTGTTAGTTCAACGCGTCGGCTCATAAGACATCCATCCGGCGATTCGAATTGGTGGCGTGAACAGTGATGCCTAGCCCGAGAATTGCCGAGAAAAGAAGGGCGTTCGCGGGGATGTAAAGATTAAAGTCCGCGAAGCTGTGGAGGAGGATGGCCACGATGCTACCTACGCAGCCTAGAGCGATAACTCTTTCGAAATCCCTTCCGCTGAGAAGAAAAGTGCGCACCGCGCGAGCCAGAATTAATAATATAGAGGCGAAGAGTATGAATGCACTGGGAATGCCGAAATCCGCGGCGAGCTCAAGGTAATCGTTGTGAGCGTGGTTCACAAATTGGGCAAGGAATGCGGTTTGCGCGCTCGTGTAGGCCATGGGAAAAGTGCCCAGACCCGTGCCGAGCCATGGATGATGTTGAATGAGCGGAAGGGCATCGCGCCATATAGACATGCGGCTCGAGCCGCCGAGCGAGTATTCATTACCAACGTCTTGAAATCTGGAAACGATAGGACCCGGACCGATCCAGACGGCGAGAGCAATGCTTAGAAAGATAAACGTAGCAGCCAGTAGGGAACTCGCGCGTCCGTGGAATTTGGAAATTGTGACCAGGGCGAAAATGACCACAACGGAAGAGAGCGCCGCGATGATACCCATCCTCGAGCGAGAGAAAACGAGGGCGGCGCAGAGTATCACTGAAACGCACAGCGACAGGGTCAGTCTTTGGAGCCCAGACGTCGCAATCAGCTTTCGGAGGGTCATGCTCGCGCCGCGATTTTCGCGCAGTTTCGCATATTCGTAAAAAACAAGAGCCAAGCTGAAGGGGAGAATCATTTCGAGCAAGCCTGCGTAATGGTTCCGATTAATGTAAGTGCCGGTAGCTTCTGCGAGGTCAAACTTTTTCACGTAGGTGAAGATCTGTTGCCAGCCGGTCAGGTACTGCACCAAGCCGTAGAAGGCTTCCAGAGTTCCCAGAGCGATAAGAGAAGCAATAAAGAACTGCTTGCGGCGCCGATTTTGACTGACGATTTGAGCAAAGTAAAAGGCGACGAAGCAAGCGAGCAAACTCAGAAAATGAGTGCGCGTTGCATAAGGTTCGAAACTAAAGTAGCCCGTACGGACGCCATCCAGGGAAGCTTCGCGACCGGCAAAGCGATGCAGCCAGGATACGGGCAGGGGACAAAGTTGGAGCAGCACCACGCCGGTTAAGACCGCCGGAACGACAACTGACCTTGCAGTTGGACGAAACGCGGATTCTGGTGCGCCGGCGACAAAGATTGCCGCCGCACCGAAGAGAAGAAGTTGAACGATCGCAAACGCAATTGTCTCGGTGCCGCCGAATGCGAGAACGGCCAGCACCAATCCAAGAGTGAGAGAAACCTGAACCTGTATCGTCAGAGGCGCGTCAGTTAGGGATGGTTCAAAGACAAATTTAGCGGCGCGCGCATCATCCTTTGTGGCCATTATTTTCCTGGTGGTACCCGTAGGAATAATAATCACTCTTGGCGTCGGCAAAATTGATAGTGGCTCCGAGAACGTGGGAGCCGGCGTCGACGGCGGAGGCATAAGCGCGATGAACGAGCTCGCGGGGCGTAATTCCTCCACCCACAACCAGGATGACACCGTCGACCAGAGTGGCAAGAACGCGGCTGTCCGCAAGATTCAGGAGCGGCGGAGAATCCAACACAACGAACTTATATTCCTTGGTAGCCTCGCGGATAAGCAGGGGCATGTACTCGGACGAGAGCAAGTCCGCCGGGTTGGGCGGCACGGGTCCGCTGGGCATGACAAAGAGGCCAATGGGCGCCGCCTGGGACAGCAGGCTACGCCAATCCGGACTTCCGGTCAGGAAGTTTACGAGGCCAGAGGTGTTGGCAACTCCGAAAAACTTGTGAAGGCTTGGCCGGCGCAAATCGGCATCGATGAGGAGCACTTTTTCCCCCAACTGTGCGAGCGACACAGCAAGGTTGGCGGCCACAGTGGTTTTACCTTCGCCACCTTTGGCGCTTGTCACCAGCAAAGTTCGCGGAGGATGTTTTGCGGTGGAAAGCAAAACAGAGGTACGCAACTCGTGAAACGCCTCGGCTAGGGGAGTGTTTTGTCCATTGCCTTCGATCCGATTCCAAGACGGAACGATGCTTGTGCTGCGATGTTTGTCATTGGCAAGATGGCGTGCGCGTGCATACAGCCCATGCCCATTGCCGTTGGTGGAAGATTCAATCGCGGGAACAGATGCAAGCGCGGGCAATTGCAGAAAGCGCTCAATTTCCCCAGCGGTCTTAAACGAATTGTCGAGATGCTCCTGCAAAAACGCTGCGCCAATTCCGAGACTCAGCCCCAACAGAAGCGCCAGAGACAGATTTAGCGGAATCCGAGGACTATCGGGTTTCTTGGGAGGGTATGCGGGATCAATTACGCGGATGTTCGTTGCTTTCATGCTGGTGGAAACACCGGTCTCTTTCAGTTTTTCGAGCAGGCCCACGTACAATTGCTTATTTGTGTCCGCTTCACGCTTGAGAATGTTGTACTGCACGGATTTTTCAGCGATAAGGTCTGCTTCGCGTTGCTGGTCTTTGAAAGCTTGTTGCAGCATATTCTCACGCCCGACGGAAGCGCGGTAATCGTTGGTAATGGCTTTCGCGGCACGCTCGCGTTCGCCCGACAAGGTAGTCTGCGATTCATCAATCTGGCTCTGGATTTCTTTTACTTGCGGATAGTCGGGATTGAAGATTGAAGACAAGCGGGAGCGTTCGCGTTCGAGCTCCGCCAGTTTCTCCGTAAGATCCTGCATCAATTTATTGTTGAATACACCTGGAAGAGAGGCGAAGTCTCCCTGCTGCACAAGCAGATAAAGCGATTCTTTTTCGTAGCGGTTGGCTTGCGACTTGGTGAGCTCTTCCTGCAGCTGGCGGAGCCTTTGGGTCACGATGTTTTCAGAAGTTCCCTTGTCCGTCTCGAGGAATAGAAGTCCGTTATCGCGAGCGTACTGCTGGAGGTCGTCTTCCGACTTTTCGAGCTTGGATTTCATGCCGAGGAGTTGCTGCGACAGCCATTCAGAAGCCTTTTGAGAAGCCTGCCAGCGAGCTTCCAGATTTTGCTGAATGTACGTTGCGGCGAGCGTGTTGACAACTTGAGCCGCCAAATTTCTGTCGTTAGACTCGAAGCTGACTTCAACGAGGCGGCTGCGTTTCAGCGGCTCGACATCGAGGCGATCTTGAAATTTCTTCAGCACCTCATTGTCGATTACGGACTCGGGAGAGACATTTCCTCCGGCATCAACGGCTGGCAATAAAGAAGCTTCCTGCTTCGGGCGGGTCCACCAGAATGCAGGTTGGGAGAATTCGGTCAGCCGGTCGAGCTTGAGATCGGCAATTACTCGGCGCGCGAGATTCTCGCTTTTCAATATTCGATACTGAGTTTCGAGATACGTATCCGAAATGCTTTCGACCTGAAAAAGCTCTTGCAGCGTCGGGATGTCGGGATTTTCCTTTTGAATTTCGACCAGCACGCGAGCGCGATAGATGGGTTTTTCCTTGAGGGTTGCGAAAAGTCCGATGGTGAAAACCACGAAAGCGATCGTGAGTATCGTGGCGCGACGCTTCTTTATGACACGGCCGTATTCGAGCAGGTCGGGGACTTTATCAGCTTCGTCAGCTTCAAACGAAGGAACGGCGGGCGGACGACGCTTTGCGATCGCGGCGGGCGTGGTGTCGTAGAGGCTGATTTTGGTTTCCGGATCCATTAGCGCCAGATGATCAGGCCGCTGGCAGTTGCGACGGCGGCCTCACTTCCTTTATAAAGCATGGTTTTTCCCGAGCTGTTTGGGATGAATACAATGTCAGCGGGCTTCAGCGGAGTATCGGGAGTTTTTCCCGCGAGCACTTTTCCCAGATCAATAGGGAATTCGAAGCGCTGCCCGGTCTTTTCGTCTGTCCGAATTATCTTTGTGCGGCTCTTGGCTGCGGTTGCATTTAAGCCCTCCGCCAGCGCGATGGCCTTGAGGACGGACATATTTTGATCGGTCTTGAGCACGAATCCACCGGGTTTTTTCACGTCACCGATCACGTAAATGATGCCGCCGCGGGTTACTTTGACGATATCGCCGGGATAAACGGCGACGTTGAATCGCTGGTCTCCGGATTCGAGCAAATCCTTCAGATTTATTTTAATCGTGTCGTTGTAGCTCAGATCGTCGGCCGCGCCAGCAGGCATTTGCTTTTGCGATGGGCTTTGCGAGGCGGGATTCGCGCTACCGCCGTTTGAATCCGAGCCGAAATGCAGGCCTGCGCCACGCATGACGAGTACTTCGTCGCCGGCATCGTCCGAGAGCCCTTCAGCCATGGAGAGCATCTCCAGCACGGTTTTGGTGCCGCGAATTTGGAAGACTCCGGGTTTCTTGACCGCACCGACAACGGAGACCGGATGGCTTTCGACGGTGGTGACGAAAACACCGACGTGCGGATCTTTCATGTATTGGCGCAGCCGTACTTCAAGGGTTCCTTCGAGCTCGCGGGCGGTCAGGCCGGATGATTGAACGGCGCCGAGCAACGGCATGGAAATTTCGCCTCCGGCTGAGACACGTAGCGAGCGATTCAGGTCTGGGGCCTCAAATACATTTATCTCGAGGAGATCGTGCGCGCCGATTCGGTATTCACCTTGCTCGCTGTCCACGGCAGGAGTTGCGAGCGATTGATTCAGTTGTTGCAGGCGTCGATTGTAATCTTCGGGCGTTTCTGCCTGAACGGGCTTTCCAGTTCGATTGGGTTCGTCTTGAACGGACTGCGGGTGTGACACGGGAGGGCACAGCAGGAGGCACGCGCCGAGCGATACCGCCAAGAACGTTAGCCGTTTTTCAGGAGGTGGCGGCATCAAGTTTTGCACCACGGCATATCCTTTTGATTCGGAATGACGTTATTGCTTGGCTGGGTTAATGACGAACCGGCGCAGAATTCCGCCAAGGCAGAGCGAGAGAGCAATTCCACCTCTGCGGAAGCTCGTGGGCCCAATGGCATCCCTAACAACCCCGTAAAGTCTGCCGCTACAATCTGCGCTGGTGGCGTTCTTACCTCTGCTTGGGCCGCTAGCGTGTTTGTTTCGCGGGCATGACTCCCCTCTCTACGGGGTCTAGATCGCAATATTTGGTGTTCGATGCCGTGCCCGCAAATGGTTCCGGGTGAGTGTTATCCCATGCACAGCTGCATGTCAAGCACCGCGAGTGATTGCTCCTTACTTCTGCCGGGGTATGAAAGAAGAATCCTGGCGGCGACATCCGCAAATTCATCCCTTGGATAAGAGCGCCGGATTTCTAAGGCAATCCAAAAGCAAGCGCCGCTTGCATGCTAGTTGTTTCCGGTAATACGCAAATGTTTGCATACACCTCATGTATACCTTGAAGAGCGGCAATGTTTGCTAAGAAAACAAAGGATCTACGGAGTTGATATCCGAGCTCAATTTGGCACTGGATGTGCACTAGGAGTCGGCAGGTAATTATTAGGGGAGGATTCGAATGAAGTTTACAGGTGTGTTGCGTTTTGGAGTTTTGGTGGCCCTTGCGGCTGTTTCTGCGGGGATGGCTTGGGCGGACGGCAGCGGCATTATAGATCCAAAGGTGGAAATAACCGCGCCTAAGGACCAACCAGTGTGCTCGCCTGGTGAAAATTCTGGATCGTGCTTTTCCGGTGATACCATCACGATCGACGGGTCGATTAATAGCTCGCTCGTATTTACGTATGACGGTTCGGTCACTCTCGAAACGCTGTTCATCGACGTCACTCCTACTATTCCACATGAGTTCTACTCCTGCAACGTCGCGCTAATAACTGACGCAACGAACGCGTTTACCCCTGGAGCGTGCTCAACAAGCTCAGATAGCACACCGACCGAGCTCATCTTTGCGGCTACCTGCGATGGCCTCGGGGACTGCGTCGGACTCACACCGTTCGAGGGAGTTGGAACGGTACTAGCCACGCCAGAGCCCACCGAGAAAGAGCTCCTGCTGTTCGGTGTTGGCGGTGTATTCCTCCTCGGATTCGGCGGGCGGAAGGGTTGGAAGGTAATTGGGGCTAGTCAGATCAGTTAAGACAGTTGGCCGCGAGCTTGAGCTAGGCCTGTCCGCTCTATTTCGAATCATCTAGATTTCGCCGGTCGACGGGTTTATTCCTGTCGACCGGGTCCGTCAGAGAGATTTTCCCGCTCGCTGTTTCTGAATGGTATCGATTCTAGAAGTCTCTTTCCTTCCGCCGCTGTTCTGCAGCGAAAACTTACCTCTCCTGCACAGTTGAGCTATGGCTTCTTAATTGAATATTTCTTGATCAAGTTGTCGAACTGCGGGTTGCTGTGAAGATTATCCAGATCCGGATCGACCGCTGCGTTTTCGGCGGAATAGTGGTCTTGGAGTGCGTTTTCCAGTAACGCGAGCGCCTGATTCGACTTTCCGGTCAGGGCATTGATCTGGGCTTCCGTATAGAGGATGTTCACGTTTTTCTTGTCTTGCGCCCGAGCACGCCGGATAAAGGTTTCTGCTTCTTGAGGATTCCCAATCTTGGCGTAGGTTAGTGCAATCTCCGCCATGACTGTTGCGTCTTGTGGATTCGTCTGCAATTCTTTGTAACCAAGGGAGATCGCCCGCTGATACGCATCCTTGGCCTTGTCCGTTTGTCCCGATCCGCGATAAGCGTCACCCAAATTTACGACCGTGACGGTGTCATTTGGGTTGAGCTCTACAGCCTTCTCGAATGCCTGAGAGGCCTCGCCGAATCGCTTTAGGAAAAAATAGGCCGTACCAATGTTCGAGTAGGCGCCAGAGTCAGGTTCAATCTGAATAGCCTTCTCCAAGTACGGAATCGACTCGCTGTATTTGCCTTCCTGAACCAGCACGCCCCCGGCATTTTCGAATCCGGCATTGACGTCCGGTTCTAGCACGGTAACTTGTTTGAACGCCTGTAGGGCTTTATCGTATTCTCCGACTTCATAGTAGGCGTCGCCGAGAGAATTTTGGTTGATCCAGTAGTAGGGATTAAGGTCGATTGCCTTTTGATAGGCTTCTATCGCGCGGGGAGCGTTGCCGCTAGCCAAATAAACGTTACCCAAACGCCGATAGACGTCATCTGAATTGGGCGCCAAAGCTTGAGCCCGATTCAGCTCAGCAATTGCTTCCGGATACTTGCCGGTGGCACGATAAACGGCGCCGAGCATCCAGTGCACTTCCGGAAGTTTATCGTTGAGCTGTTGAGCTTGTTGCGACGCGGCCAGTGCCTTTTGGGTCCAAAAGGCATCCTTCTTGATTGTATACATCCGCAAGCTGGCTTGGGCCACCCCAGTGTATGCAAGCGCAAACTTTGGGTCTTCTTTCAATGCCTGATCGTAGTAGTCGAGGGCTGCCTGAATACTCTTAGCGTCGTTTCCGCGCAGGGAATTGCGCCCACGGAGGTAGAAGTCATATGCCGCAACGTTATCCGTGGGGCGCGCCACTGATTTGGCAAGCTCCTCATTCGTCGGAGTGATCGTGAGCGCGGAAACCAATTGATTGTAAATCTGATCTTCAAGCGCGAAGAGGTCCCCGGTGACGCCATCGAATTCGTGGGTCCAGCGGCGCTTGCCCGCGGCGGCATCTTGCAGAGTCAGGACGACGCGAATTTTATCGCCTTGCCCTTGAACTGTTCCCTGAACGAGAAGGTTCACACCAAGCTGTCTAGCGACCTTTTCGAGGGGCTGCTTCTGATCAACTTTCGCAACGGCTTCACCGGTAGTGACATGCACTTCAGCCAACTGAAATAATTTTGCCGAAAGCGCCTCCTCGATGCCTTGGGCCAAGTAGCCGAGTTGCGACGGGTCGCCGAGCACTTGGAGCGGAAGCACAGCGATAATTCGGCCGCTTGCGAGGGGCGGGACACCAGAGACGCTCGAGGATCCGCTGCCGGCAGGGAGGATCAGGTGACGCACGGGCGGAATCGCAAATGCCAGAGCGATCAGCATAACACCGCCGGCGGCAGCCCATACCCAGCGGCGTCCGGCGAACTCCGGGAGCTGGATCTGGATGCTGGAACCGCTGCGTGAAACACCGCTGCTCGACGATGTCTTGGCGCCTTGCAGGTCAGCTAGAATTTCGTAAGCGCTTTGATAACGATCCGCAACATCTTTTTCCAGGCAGCGCATGATGATGCGAACCAGCCAATTCGGCAGGTCCGCGTTGATCAGCTTCGGGCTCTTTGGTTTTTCCTGGATCCTCTGGTACATCACCTTCAGCGTGGATTCGCCCGTAAACGGCACGTCCCCTGTCACCATCTCGTAGAGGATCAAACCAAAGGCGTACAGGTCGGCGCGCTGATCCGCGGGCTTGCCTTCCACCTGCTCGGGCGACATGTATCGCGGAGTGCCGAGAAAAGCTCCGGTGCGGGTCATGCCAATCGCGTTATCTTCAAAAGATTTTGCCAAACCAAAGTCGCAAACGAAAACTTGATCGTCATTTCCGATCAGAAGGTTTTGAGGCTTCAGATCCCGGTGTACCACGCCTTCCGCGTGCGCCGCCGCCAGCGCTTCGGCAATCTGTTGCGAGAATTTCAAAACGCGGTCGAGCGGCATCTTCGGGTTTTCCCGGATGATGTGCTGAAGGTCCTTTCCCTGGATGTAGGCCATGGAGATGAACCGCACTCCGCCCACTTCGCCCATATCGTGAATGCGCAGAATATTTTTATGCGAGATTTTACTGGCGAGCACTAACTCCTGCTTGAATCGTTTTAGAGCGTCGGCTTGCCCGATCGCTCCTTCGCGAACCACCTTGATGGCGACAGTGCGATCGAGTTCTTTGTCGTAGGCTTTATAGACTCGCCCCATGCCGCCTTGGCCTAGGAGCGATTCAATGCGGTAGCGCGTTCCAAAATCGCTGCCCAGAGTGATGGCAGCAGGATCGACCATCTGAACCGTTTCTGAATCCATATCTCCGGTAGAGAGAAGAGGAGTGCTGCACTCTTTGCAGGATGTTGCGAAGTCAGGGTTTGCCGTGCTGCAGTGGGGACAATTCGTCATAAGGAATGGCTGGCCGGATGAAAAAAGCTCCGATTCTGCGATTATCCGGCATAGGGGTCTTGTCTGCAACTATTGGCGAAATCTAATGTGACACTCATGTCACATGCGTCCGTTGCAAAGGCGCGGCGACGTCCTCAATCGGCGTTTGGGTTACAATCGAACAAAATACGAAGCTTCAGGAGCGAGGTAACGCGTGAACGTGAGCTGCAACTTCTTGAAGGAAGCGGAGGAAAAGCCTTTGGCGCCCCCCCACGACAAATCTGCGCACAAAGGCGACGGTCAGATTCCAGAACGTCGCCGAAGCGGCCGCCTCTGGGTTTATCTTCCGGTACTGGTTTACGGACGTACAATCGAAAGCGAACCCTTTCACGAAGGTACCGAAGCGCTGCGCGTGAATGCCG
>Ga0224545_1000052_pt1 | contig 23591 bp, 17 predicted proteins | sample 714P12024metaG_FD_179906 | JGI IMG/M metagenome (GOLD analysis project Ga0224545, IMG submission 179906) | Peat soil microbial communities from Stordalen Mire, Sweden - 717 P1 20-24 | ecosystem: Environmental > Terrestrial > Soil > Wetlands > Peat | place: Sweden: Norrbotten County, Stordalen... | reverse complement strand
TAAGAATCCAGCGTATTTTCAGGCCGCTGAAATAAGTCGCGAGCGGAAGTCCGGTATTCTTGCGGAAACGATCTTGGCCGCCGTCAGCTGAAAACTGGGCAACGTCGTCGGCAACGCGTGTGTCCTGCCACACCAAAGCATTGCAAACCGGCTTGCCCGTTGCGCGGCTCCAGAGGATCGTCGTCTCCCGCTGATTCGCGATTCCAACAGCAGCCAGATCGTTTGGACGAAGCCCTTTCAGCTCCATCGCCGCAACAATTACATCTTGCGTCCGGCGCCAAATCTCTTCGGGATCGTGCTCGACCCATCCGGGCTTGGGATAAATCTGCGCGTGCTCCTTCTGCGCGGAAGCAACAATCCTTCCATTTCTGTCGAACACAATGAAGCGAGTGCTGGTGGTTCCCTGATCAATTGCCCCGACGTAGCCGGCCACAATTACATTCCTCGCGAGAGTCTGCAAGCCAACCCAGCCACTCCGGGATGGATCGCACAAATGTCGATGCGCAATGTTACTCGGGTTCTTCCAGCATGGATTCCGGCCGAACTACTACGACGATGCCGTTTTCTGTGACGGAGTAGCGGGCGCGGTCGGCTTCGAGGTCGTAGCCGATTACCGTACCTTCGGGAAGATTCACGTGGCGGTCGATGATGGCGCGGCGGATGCGGGAGTGGCGGCCGATAATTACGTGGTTGAAGATGATGGAGTCGTCGACCTCGCTGTAGCTATTCACGCGCACATCCAAGCCCAGTACGGATTTCTCTACGCGCCCGCCGGAAACGATGGAGCCGGCACCGACAATGGAATCGAGCGCGACGCCTTTGCGTTCGGGGTCGGCGAAAACAAATTTTGCGGGCGGATACTGTTGTTGCCAGGTATGCAGCGGCCAGGTTTTGTCGTATAAGTTGAAAATGGGCGAGACGGAAACGAGGTCCATGTTGGCTTCGTGATAAGCCTCGACGGTTCCCACGTCGCGCCAATAGGACATATCCTTTTTATTTTCATCGAGAAAGTTGTAAGCGAAGACGCGATATTTTTCGGTGATGCGTGGAATAATGTCTTTGCCAAAGTCGTGCGAGGAATTGGGATCTTCGGCGTCGGCGATCAGGATGGGCAAGAGAAGTTGCGTGTTGAAAAGATAGACGCCCATGGAGGCGTTCACTTTCCCAGGGTGAATGCGAGATTCCTTGGGATGCTCGGGCTTTTCCTCGAAGCCGACAATGCGCCAATCGCTGTCCGTTTCCAGTACGCCGAAACGTTTGCTGGCCTCTTCGCACGTAACTTCCAGAGTGGCTACGGTGACGTCGGCGTGGGCTTGGACGTGCTGCTCTAGCATTTTCTGGTAATTCATTTTGTAGATGTGATCGCCGGAGAGGATAAAGACGTAGTTGGACTGCTCGCTGCCGATAGAATAAATATTTTGGTACACCGCGTCGGCGGTGCCTTGATACCAATGTTGTGAGACGCGCATCTGCGGCGGAAGGACTTCGATGAAATCGCCAAGCCCCATCAAGACGGACCAGCCGCGCCGAACGTGTCGATTGAGGCTCAGCGCTTTGTATTGAGTCAGAACGAAAACACGGCGCAAGTCGCTATTTAGGCAATTGGACAGCGTCACGTCAATGATGCGATACACGCCGCCGAAAGGGACGGCAGGTTTGGCACGGTCGCGGGTCAAGGGCCACAGGCGTTCACCCTGGCCGCCTGCCAGGAGCACAGCGAGGGCGTTGCGCATCAGAGGGGCCATGGGATGCCTTCTCCAAGAACCTGCAAACCGGAGAAATGTATTCTAGCAGTACCAATGGAGGCAAGCACGTGCTTGGTTTTTTGAAGGTGCGTGCCAGCCGGGCTGGAGGCAAGCCCCCGAAAAGCGCCACAGAGGGTAACTGGAGAGGTATCTACATGCTGATTAAGACCCTTAAGCAATATATATCTTGACTTCGGTGGTAGCCTCCGTTAGAAGAACTTCACAATTGCCGGAAGCGGTCTGAACCGGTAAACTGATTAGATTCCATCAGACCAATTCTACAGACAACAGGGAATGGGGGTGAATACGCGTGGCAGAAGTCGTAATTCAAGAGGGAGAATCTTTGGAAAATGCTCTCCGGCGCTTCAAGAGGAAGGTGCAGTCGGAAGACATCATCAAAGAGATCAAGAAGCATAGCTACTACATGAAGCCCGGTGAAAAGCGTCGCGCAAAGGAAGCCCTCTCGCGTAAGCGTCTCCGAAAGAAGCAAAGGCGTGAACAGGATTAGGCCAGTTTATTGGGGTCCATCCCGGCAGTTTCGTGTCAGCTAGAAAGCGGAACTGCCTCGCTGCCTCTCCTTCCCAGCCCGGTTTCGGAGTGGCATATGGAATACAGCGATAAGGTCCTGAAGTGCGCGGATTGCTCGGCGGAGTTTATCTTCACGGCCGGCGAGCAGATGTTTTTTGCGGACAAGGGTTTTAAGAATGAACCCAAGCGATGCAAAGCGTGCAAAGGGAACCGCGGACAGAGCACGGGTGCGGGCTCAGGCTCGGGAAATGCGCAGCGGGTCGAGACCAAAACTGTTTGCTCGCAATGCGGTAAAGAAACCACGGTTCCTTTCAAACCCACACAGGGACGGCCGGTGTTCTGCCGCGAATGCTTTCAGCAGCGGCGCAGTGCAGGCTCTCCCAGTGCGACAGTGTAATTGAAGACGCGCCGGTAACAACCGCGGCCGAAAACTGCTCGGGTGAGCCATCGGTTTTGCAGAGCCTGGAAATAACGGGCGGACCGGACTTTCACCTCACGAAGCGGCATTCGTATTGTTATGGCTTTTTGGTCGCGTCGCAGGGCGCGACGAGAAAGCCTTTTTTTTGCGCTGCGAACGGGCACATAGGCTAGGCCGCTTTGGAGACTCGGGCCGGGGCGATTTCTCGAAGAGCCGTGACGAACATTTCCGTTTCCTGCTGCGTCCCGATAGTGATACGCAGGAAGTTGTTCATCGAAGGGAAACGGCGGCCGACGAGAATATTGCGAGTCGCAAATTGGTCGATGATCGGCTGCACATCGGTGTGCATGTCGATCATGACGAAATTAGTTTGGGAAGGGATGAAAGACCGGCCGTCCTTGGAAAGTTCGCTGCAAAGCCAGCTGCGTGTGCCGTTCATTTTATCGCGGCAGGACATGACATGCTCTGTATCCGCGAGACTCGCCAGACCTGCAGCAAGCACGGCAGCGTTTCCGTTATCCTGCAAGGCTTGCTCGCTGATCCGCGCAATCGTTTCCTTGGCTCCAACTGCGTAACCCAGCCGCATACCGGCCATGCCGTAGATTTTTGAAAATGTGCGAGCAATAACCAGGTTGGGGTATTTCTGCGTCCATTCGGCGACGCTGCCGTAGCGCGGATCCTCAGCGAAATCGAAATAGGCTTCGTCAACAAGAATCAGAGTGGAAGAAGGGACAGCGGGGACGAAGATTGCCAATTCCTCGCGCGTAACAATCGTGCCGGTGGGATTGTTGGGGTTGCAAACATAGACGACGCCAGTCTTCGAAGTGCACGCAGCAGCCATTTTCGGAAGGTCGTGGCGGTGATCGGTGGTGAGAGGAATTTTCACGGGATCGGCGTGCGTGATGCGCGCGTAATCGAGAACGGCTTCGAAAGTGGGCTGGGCGGCGACAACATTCTTCCCAGGCCCGAGGAAAGCCATGTCGACACACCGCAAGATTTCGGTTGATCCGCAACCCAAGGCGATATTTTCGCGAGACATGCCGTAATTTTTGGCGAGCGCATCGGTCAACTGGAGATAAGTGGTGTGAGGATAACGCGCGGCCACAGGCCCGCATGAATCGAGCGCTTGGAGAGCCTTAGGGGACGGGCCGTAGGGATTCTCATTGAAGTTGAGGTGTATGGTTTTTTCAGAGGCCGGCAGGTCGCCCGTATCATCCAATCTAAGGGGCAGGCTGGGAGCGGCGAAAGCCAGGGCCAGCGAGCCTATGGTGCGGGAAAAGTCGCGCCGGGAAAAAAGTAAATTAGACATGTGACGCTCCTCAAAATCCGCTTGGATGATACGACGCGATAAGCAAACGGACAAGCGATTGCAGGGGGCACGGCGACTCTTTCGATGGTGCGACCCACTGCGATCCTTATCACGCCCTATCGGTTATCAGTTTTATAAGGAGAATCTTGATGGATAAAGTCCTACGCGAACAACTACGAAAAGTTTTAGGCTGGGGTGAAGCCCACGCTGATTGGAAATCATCAATTGATGGACTTTCAAAATCCAAGCGCGGTGTGAGGCCGCCTGGTGCACCTCATTCGGCATGGGAACTCCTGGAGCACATGCGAATTGGGCAGTGGGACATCCTTAATTTCTGTCTCGATCCGAAACATGTTTCGCCAAAATGGCCGGCCGGTTATTGGCCAAAGACCCCGAAGCCACCTAACGATGCCGCGTGGCAGCAGTCGGTGGAAGCGTTTCAAAAAGATAACGAGTCGATGGGAAAACTGGTGATGGATCCGAAACACGATCTCTTCGCGCCGATTGCCCACGGGACCGGACAGACGATTTTGCGCCAGGTTTTGCTGCTAGCCGATCATAACTCCTATCATCTGGGCCAATTTGTATTGCTACGCAAGCTTTTGGGAGACTGGCCGGACAAATAGCGATTGGCTCTCCAGTTCGGTTGCGCAGCCCTTATAATATAAGAACCAATTGCGAGGAGATTCATGAGCAGGCAACACGCTGTGGCGGAGTCCATAGCATCGAAAGAGAGCCAGGACCGGGTGTGGGATGCGTTTCGCCGGTGGGGTTACTTACAAGCGGACCTGGATCCACTAGGCGATCTGCAACCGGTAACCATGCCGGAGCTCGAAGTGACTGGGCCCGAAGCCGACGCGGCTCGGCGCTTCTACTGCGGAACAATCGGCGTGGAGTTCATGAACATCGCCGACCGTGAGCGGCGGGAATGGATTCAGCAGCGCATGGAGTCCGAAGCTCCGGAAGTCGATCGCGAACGAATTTTGGAATGGCTGGTGCGCGCCGAAATTTTCGAGCAGGTCCTGCAAACCCGCTATCTGGGAACGAAGCGTTATTCGCTTGAGGGTGAAGCGGTTTTGCTGCCATTGCTGGATGCGATCCTGAGCGCGGGAGCGGAACAAGGCCTGCAGCAGGCGATGCTGGCAATGAGCCACCGGGGCCGATTGAATGTGATGGTGCACATCGTGGGCCGCGGAGCTGCGGAGGTTTTTGCGCGATTCGAGGATGTGGATCCGCGCAGCGTGCTGGGCGGTGGAGACGTGAAGTATCACATGGGCGCGACGGGGGATTTTTCTGCCGCGGATGGGCGGAAGGTCGGAATCCACCTTGTTTCCAATCCAAGCCATCTGGAAGCCGTCGATCCAGTCGCCATGGGACGCGCGCGCGCAAAACAAACCCGCGCGGGAGAATCCGGCCGAAAAGAGGTCGTTCCAGTGTTGATGCACGGCGACGCTGCGTTTGCGGGACAGGGAATCACCGCCGAAACTTTGAATATGGCTGGAGTAGAGGGATTCACCGTCGGCGGCTCGGTGAATATTATCGTGAATAATTTAATTGGTTTTACGACTGTTCCCCGCGATTTGCATTCTTCGCGATTTTCGTCGGACTTGGCGAAGCGCCTGCCGATCCCCATTTTTCACGTGAACGCCGAGGATCCCGAAGCAGTAGTACGCGTCGGACGAATGGCGATGGAGTATCGCTACGCGTTTAACTCGCCGGTCGTAGTGGATTTGATCGGCTATCGCCGGCACGGCCATAGCGAAGTGGATGACCCCACCATCACGCAGCCGTCGCGCTACCGGAAAATTCTCGCTCATTCGCAACTCTGGCAGATTTACGCCAAGAAAATCGGGGTTGATCCCGAACCGATCGTAGCTCGCGTCAGGCAAGAACTGGATGCCGCGCAAAAGCATGCGCTGGAGCTGGAGAAAAATCCGCCGATGCGGAAGCTTCCTTCTTACTGGGACGCTTATCGTGGTGGACGATATTCCGCGTCTCTGGAAGTCGATACGGGCGTGCCGGAAAGAGAACTGACGACAATTGGCGAATCTCTGGCAAGCTATCCGAAAGGTTTTCACATCCATCCGAAGGTGAAAAAGCTCCTAGAGCAAAGATTGGAGATGGCGCGTGGCAAACGGCCAATCGATTACGGCATGGCTGAAGCTCTCGCGTTTGGTTCGCTGGTGAATCAAGGAACGCCCGTGCGGCTGACCGGGCAAGACACTCGGCGCGGGACTTTTAATCAGCGCCACGCCGCGTTGACCGATATCGAAACCGAAGAGGAATATGTCCCGCTCGAGCATGTGTCGTCAGGCCAAGCCTGGTTCGAGGCTTACAATTCGCCGCTTTCCGAGGCCTCCGTTCTGGGATTTGAATACGGCTTCAGCCGCGACTTCCCGGAAGCGCTGGTGCTGTGGGAAGCTCAGTTCGGTGATTTTGCCAACGGCGCGCAAATCATCATCGATCAGTTCGTAGCAGCGGGCGAAGACAAATGGAATTTGCTTTCGGGAGTTGTGATGCTGCTGCCCCACGGTTACGAAGGGCAGGGGCCGGAACATTCGAGTGCGCGTATCGAGCGATTCTTGCAACTGGCGGCTCGGGACAATATTCAAATTTGCCAGCCTTCCACCGCCGCGCAATATTTTCATTTATTGCGGCGGCAAGCGTTGCGAGCTTGGCGCAAGCCGCTCGTGGTTTTTACTCCCAAGAGCATGCTGCGCAACCCGGTGGCGTGTTCGTCATTGGCCGATCTTGCAGCCGCTCGATTCCGACGTGTGATTCCGGACGCAGGCGACGGATCCGCTACGCGTGTTCTGCTTTGTAGCGGCAAGATCAGGTACGAGCTAGCGGCTGAACGAGAGAGTCGCAAAGATACGTCGACGGCCATTGTTACTCTCGAACAGCTCTATCCATTTCCTGAGGCCGAGTTAGCTGCGGAAATGGATCGTCACGCGAACGCGCGCGAGTTTGTGTGGGTGCAGGAAGAGCCGGCGAACATGGGCGCGCTTGCGTTTTTGCTGCCGCGTCTCGAGCGTCTGGCGCGCGGACGAGCGGTGCTCTCCGTGAAACGCTCTGCAAGCGCCAGCCCGGCCACAGGCTCGCACAAGGCGCATGAGATGGAGCAACACACGCTCATCTCACTTGCGTTCGGCGCGCCTGCCGCAAAATAATCTTCTGCGATTTATTTCCGCGAAATGATGATGCTTTGCGGGCCGGGCGTGCGGCGCAGTTCGCTGGAAGAAAATCCTGCCGCACGAAACATCCGCTCGTACTCCGAGAATGGATACGCGTCCCCTGCACGCGTGGAACCGAGCATGACCATGCTAAAAGCCGCTGGAATAGGGGGCGTGACGCGGTCCTCATTGGGCACGAATTCGACGGTAACGGCGGCGCCACCGGGTTTGAGCGCGGAGTAAACCTTGCGCAACAGAGTTTCAATCGCTGCCTGATCGAAGTGGTGTAGGAAACCGGTTATCAGCGCCAGATCGTAGTCCATGCCGAATTCCACATCGAAGGCATTGCCGGGCAAAGCGTGGTAGCGCGAAGCGACCCCGGCAGTCTGGGCGTTCTCTTTCGCTACATCCAGGACGCGAGGCCAATCCACGGCGAATATTTCCGCGTTAGGATTATGTTTTGCAATCGTGACGCCGTACATTCCATGGCCGGCAGCGATGTCCAGCACTTTCCATTTCGCGCCGGCGCCGGCATCTAGGCTTTCGGCGACTGCTTCGGCCGGAAGCTTCTGCAAGGGCGCCATGGAGCGGGCAAATTCAACCCATTTTGGACTATCGGGCTCCGCGGTCGTGGCATCACCATCCAGAGATCCGCCCTTGCGGACGATGGCCGTCAAATCTTTGAAAGCGCCCGTCAATTCCGGAAGGGTAAGAAATCCGACGGCTGAGCCGATATATGCAGGGGACCGCTTGTTAAGAAAAATCGCTGAATCAGGCGCGAGTTCATAGAGCAGCTCGTTCTTCGCCAGGAATCCGTTGACCACGAGAAAGTCACACAAGATGCGAATTCCGCGCTCGGATACCTGACATTTCTTGGCAAGCGCGGCCGTAGTATTTGTTCCCTGGCTGATCGCGGTGAAAACGTCGAGTTCGATCGCGGTTTTTAGCGCTGCTGTTTTTTGATACGCGTTGAGTGTTTCAAAGATGCGCTCCGGCCCCGGACCCTGCGATGGACGATCTATGGCTGAAGCCATGTGGTTTTCTCCTGGAGTTAAAAGCTCTTACTTCAGCGAGCAATTGAATTTTCGGCGAAGCACCAGTGAACGAACTCGGGCTTATAGCGGCTGACGACGGCAGCCGGCACGTCAGATTCTTGCAAGCGCTTGAACGTGAATTGAATTTCCCCTGAAGGCTGCACTGCCGCGAGCAAGAAGCCGTACACGTTTGTTTCCGCCGCGTGTGCGCCGGAGTGATCCTTCGGCAGGGCATAGCGAACCGCGCCCGCAGTGCCGACGATCCACCCCGGAAGCACACCGCCATTAGCGCGCCAGTAATCCGTATTGAAAATTCCATCCATATAATAATGCGAGTGGCTTGCCAGCACGTAAATGCGCTTGTGAGCTTCGTTCTGCGCCTTGAGCAGATCGCTGTAAACGCGGCGGCCGCTTTCGATTCCGGCAGCAGACTGATTCATGCTGTGATTTTCGGAAATACTCTCAGGGAGAGCTTCGTGCATTCCGACGACGACGGTGCGGATCTGCGGATTCGATTCCGCGGCCCGCAATGTTCCTTCAAACCACTTCATCTGCGCCGCATCGAATTGATCGGGTGTGGAATTATCGAGATTGATGAAATCCACTCCGCCTTGTATCCAGTGGTAGTAGGTGGTCAGCTTGTGGGAGAAAGGATCGTCACGAAGACGCTGCTCGCGAAGCTTGGGCGCGTCCAGCCAGTCGGCGAACTGAATGATGTATTGCTCGCGGGTCTTTGGAGAGATCGTTTCATGGTTGCCGATGCCCAAAAAAACAGGAAACTCTCCGAACGCAGTGATTTGATTTCGAATGAAGTCGTCCCACGCGATTTCTTCATAATCGATGATATCGAGCGGCTTCGCAAGGTGCTCGGGCTGGTGTTGGATGTCCTCATCGAATTCGTAAATCGCGCGAAAATCGCCGAGGTGCCAATAGAAGATCGCTCCCGATTGGATTACGTTGGCAGCAATCCCAGGCATTACGACATCGCCGCAATTGCGCGAATCGCCCGAGACGGCGAAGTACCATGCGCCGCCATTCGATTGCTGCGGCGCAGATATGGATTCCTGCATAGCTGTCTGGGCCAGTACCTCGGGAGCCAGCGCGCACGTCAAGCTGAACCCAAGCAACGCGCCGCAAAGAATTGTTCGCCAATTCATCGAACCTCCTGCCAGTTTCTGGCAGCCAAGCACAAAGAAAATTAAGGCAAAGATAACGGGTGTCATTCTCTCGCTAGCGCGCACAGGAGGCAATCGTAGAAATACGGAATTCACTTGGAAGAATGCCGCGGTCTCGCTTACATTTCTTGCGACCGAAACGGCGGTACGCGCACTCGATATGGCGCAGAGGCAGCCTGCATGCAAATACAGCCCTTTGAACTCGAACGTTGGCAGTCCGTCTGGGAAAACAAAGTTGAATTAAATATTTCAGAGAGCGGAGTGCGTCCGCTCACGACTTCCGAACTCGTGCCGGACGCTGCGACGCTGCAGAAAATCATCGATGTGCCGCAATACTATCCCCAGACGAATGGCAGCGAGGAATTGCGCTCGCGTATTGCCGAGTTGTATCCGGGAGCGACGGCCGAGAATGTGCTGGTGACCTGCGGCGGCTCCGAAGCCAATTTCATTTCCACCTGGTCGCTCATTGAGCCCGGAGACGAAATTGTTTTCATGATGCCGAATTACATGCAGGTTGCTGGGTTGGCGCGCTCATTTGGCGCGACAGTAAAACCGCTTTGGTTGCGCGAGGAACTTCAGTGGGGAATCAACATTGGCGAGTTGTCGCGGCTGATCGGGCCAAAGACGAAACTGGTAGCGATTTGCAATCCGAGCAACCCCACCGGCTCTGTTTTGCGAAAAGACGAGCGCGAGGCAATCGTGGCTGCTGCGGAAAAGGTGGGGGCCTGGGTTCTTGCCGACGAAGTTTATCGCGGAGCGGAATTTGATGGCGCAATGACTTCAAGCTTTTGGGGTGGATATGACCGCATCCTATGCACGGCAGGGCTTTCGAAGGCGTACAGTCTGCCTGGTTTGCGTACCGGGTGGGTAGTCGGATCGCCAAAAATGGTGGAGAAGCTGTGGGGATATCATGATTACACGAGTATCGGCCCGAGCATGCTCACCGATCTTCTGGCTAGCGTTGCGCTGGAACCGAGGCGCCGCGCGTGGATTCTCAATCGAACGCGAGAAATCCTGCTGCGCAACTATCCTGCTTTGCGCGCTTGGCTGGAGAGCCATGCGGATTCGTTCTCGCACGTCCCGCCCAAAGCAGGCGCAATTGCATGGGCCGGGTTGAGCGGCGGCCGGAACTCCGCTCAAATGGCGGAAGAACTGCGAGAGAAGAAGGGCGTGCTTCTGGTGGCGGGCGAACAACTGGGAATGGAGTCTTTCGTCCGATTCGGCTTTGGCGGCGATCCTGGACACTTGCAGAAGGCGCTGGGACGCATCGACGAGTGGCTGCAGGAAAATCGTGTGCGTTCGCACACGCGGTAAGCCTCTAACCGCAACTAACTGAAACTTTGTGGCTGGCTACAGAACCGGCCCAAGATTGCGGCTTCCGTTGACTTGCCGTCGCCAGCGGCCATAAGATTGCTCGCTGCTGTGTTGGCCCGGCATCGCCCTCCATGAAAGCGCCTATACCCGAAAACGAAGTGGCGCGACTCGAAGCCCTCCAGCGGTACGCCATTCTGGATACATTTCCCGAACAGGAATTCGACGACCTTTCCCGCCTTGCTGCGTTGATCTGCGGCACACCCATCGCGCTGGTTAGCCTGGTGGATGCAAATCGGCAGTGGTTCAAAGCGAAAATCGGAATTGATGAGGCCGAAACGCCGCGCGACATTGCGTTCTGCGGGCACGCAATTCTGCAACGGGATGTAATGGTGGTCCCGGACGCGCTGGCGGACGAACGTTTTCGAGGTAATCCTCTGGTCACCGACCGGCCCAAAGTGCGGTTTTATGCCGGCGCGCCGCTGATTACGCAGGAAGGCCATGCGCTGGGAACTTTGTGCGTGCTCGATCACGTTCCTCGGGATCTAACGCCGGACCAGAAACAAGCACTGAAAGCGCTGGGCCGCCTGGTAGTAGCCCAGATCGAACTCCGCCGAAGCGTCTCCGACCAGGCGCAAGCGATCCGAGAGCGCCGCCGTGCAGAAGAAGAACTCGATCAGCTTTTTACACTATCGCTCGACATGCTTTGCATCGCGGGCTTTGACGGATATTTCAAACGAATCAATCCGGCATGGGAGGGCACTCTCGGCATTCCGAAAGACGAGTTGCTATCGCGCCCGTACGTGGATTTTGTTCATCCGGACGATCGCGAAGCCACAATTAACGAAGCAAGAAAAATGGATCAAGGAGAGCTGACGATTTCGTTCGAAAATCGCTATCTCTCAGCGGACGGTACATACCGTTGGCTGCTGTGGAATGCGACTCCGAACAAGAGCCTGCGGCTGATTTTTGCGGTTGCGCGGGATATCACCCAGCGCAAACAGACCGAACGCCGTCTCGCTACCGGTTATGCCGTGACGAATCTCCTGGCCGAGGCTGAATCCCTGGAGACGGCGGGCCCGGGAATTCTGCAAGCGATTTGCGAAGGGTTGGGATGGGAATTGGGTGCGATCTGGGGCGTTGAGGATAGCGGGGAAGGTCTTCAATGTCTTACCGTCTGGCATTTGCCCCAGCTGGAATTTAGCGAGTTCGTCAGCGCCACGCGCCAAATCACGTTCAAGCAAGGCGTCGGTCTTCCCGGCCGGGTGTGGGCGTCGGGACAATCGGCATGGATCCCGGATGTACCGCACGACCCCAATTTTCCGCGAGCGCCTCTGGCGGAAGCCGCAGGATTGCATGCGGCATTCTGTTTTCCGATTCGGACGGGCGAGCGCGTGTTGGGCACCGTTGAATTTTTCAGCCGCGAAATCCGCAAATTGGAAGGTGAATTGGTAGAAATGTTCGATTCTATCGGTAGCCAGATCGGACAATTCATCGAACGGCGGCGCGCTGAGACGGATTTGAAATTGTATGCCGATTATCTGGAAGCCGCGAGACACGTGCAGGAAAAGGACGCGAAGCGGCTGGCCGCGTTGGTGAAGGAACTGGAAATCGCCAAGAAAAAAGCAGAGGAAGCCACCCGGGCCAAGAGCGAATTCCTAGCGAACATGAGCCACGAAATTCGCACGCCGATGAACGCCATCGTAGGCATGACGGAATTTGCCTTGGAAACCAAGTTAACCGCCGAGCAACGCGAATATCTGACAACGGTAAAGACCTCAGCCGCGTCGCTTCTGGACTTAATCAACGACATCCTTGATTTTTCAAAGGTCGAGGCGCGAAAAGAAGAATTAGATCGAGTGGAATTCAAGCTGCGGGATACGGTTGCGGATACGATGAAGGTGTTGGCTGTCCGCGCGCAGGAAAAGGGCCTGGAATTAGCCTCACACTTTCCTCCCGACATTCCCGATGATCTCGTTGGCGATCCGAGCCGGCTCGGGCGGATCATCGTGAACCTAGTAGGCAACGCCATTAAGTTTACCGAGCGCGGCGAAGTGGTGTTACACGTCGGGTTGGAAAAGCGCGAAGGCGCTGAGGTGGTGTTGCACTTCGCCGTTACAGACACGGGAATCGGCATCCCGATTGATAAGCAAAAGAGAATCTTCGAAGCTTTCGCGCAAGCGGATACTTCCACCACCAGAAAGTACGGCGGCACGGGACTCGGCCTTGCAATATGCGCGCAACTCGCGGAACTAATGGGCGGGCGCGTATGGGTCGAAAGCCAGGTGGGATCCGGGAGCACGTTTCACTTTACGGCGCGGTTCGGATTACAGAATGCATCGGCGAAAAAATCTCCGGAACCTGCCCCGGTAAAACTGCAGGATCTGCCCGTGCTGGTTGTCGATGACAACGCAACGAACCGCCGCATACTTGAAGAGATGATCACAAATTGGCGGATGCGGCCGGTGGCGGCGGCAAACGGAGCAGCGGCTCTGAAGGCCATGAAGCGGGCCCGAACGGAAGGAAATCCGTTTCAAGTAGTTCTATTGGACGGGCACATGCCCAAAATGGACGGATTCGAAGTGGCCGCTCGCGTGAAAAAAGATCCGCACCTTCGTCACGCAACCGTGATCTTGCTCACATCCGCAGGGCGGCGTGAGGACGTGACCCGGGCGAAGACGCTGGGGGCCGCGGCGGCGCTTACAAAGCCGGTAAAACAATCCGAACTCTGGGATGCAATCGTAACTGCGCTGCACGTTCCGGGGCGCGCTAAGAAGCGACCCTCGATGACCCGCGAGCGGGCTCTTGGTGCGAAGCGTCCTCTACGGATTCTTGTGGCCGAAGATAACCCGGTAAATCAGCAACTCGCGCTGCACCTTCTTGAACGGCGCGGACATTCAGCGATCGTTGCGGAGAATGGCCGGGAGGCGCTCGCTGCAATCGAAAAAAACACATTTGATCTGGTCCTAATGGATGTGCAAATGCCGGAAATGGGAGGCCTGGAAGCTACGCGGGCAATTCGCGAAAAGGAGAAATCCACGGGCAAGCATCTGCCCATTGTTGCCATGACGGCGCACGCCATGCAGGGAGATCGCGAGCGCTGCCTGGAAGCCGGGATGGACGGATATTTGGCGAAGCCGTTGGATCCTAAAATATTTCTGCAGGTTGTGGAGGGCACGGCTATGCCGGGGGGTACAAGCGAAACGGAGCCGAGTACCTTGAAGTCGGAGCAAACGGTAGATAACTCGACGCTTTTGGCGCGATTCGGCGGTGATCGGAAATTGGTGTTCAAGCTGGTAAATGCTTTTCGTAAGGATTGTCCGCGCATGATCGCAAGGATTGGAAGCGCCATCAGAGCGCGAGATGCCGCCGCTCTGGCGGATGCAGCTCACGCGCTAAAGGGCTCGGTCGGGAATTTCGGCGCGTCGGCAGCCTTCGAGACAGCTCGAGAGGTTGAAAAATTGGCTCGTGAGGGTAAACTCGACGGCGCGCGTGAGTTGAGCGGCGCGCTGGAAGGGCGGATCGCAGCTTTTCTTCTGGCGCTCCAAGCAATTGCGCAAAGAGGCAAAAACATAAAGCAGAGAATCCGCTCGCGAAATTCTCGGCGGAGGAAAAAATGACGCGCATCCTTGTCGCAGATGATGATCGCACAACGCGGTTATTGCTTTCCGAGACGCTTCGAGCTCAGAAATTCACGACCGTGAGTGTGGCGGACGGCGCGGCCGCGCTCAAAAAAATGAAGCAGGGCAAGTTCGATTTGGTGTTGCTGGACATATGGATGCCAAAGATGAATGGCCTTGAGGTTCTCAAGAATCTTCGCAGCCTAAAAGTGCGGCCGAAAGTGATTGTGATGACTTCCGATGACACGCCTGGGACGTTGCTGAGCGCGATTCGTGAGGAAGCCTACCAGTACGTTGCAAAGCCGATCGAACCGAGAGCGCTCGTCGCATTAGTGCGGGAAACACTCGCCAAGAAAACTGAGGCAACTCCTATCGAAGTTGTTTCGGCAACTCCCACGTGGGTTGAGCTGCTGGTTTCCTGCTCGCTCGCGGAGGCCGAACGAATCGAAAGCTTCATGGCGCATCTTAAAACCGGGCTGTCGGATGACGTACAAAGGGCCGTGGGGCAGGCATTTCATGAGTTGCTCCTGAATGCCGTGGAATGGGGAGGCAAACTCGACGCCAGCCGGAAGGTCCGGATCTCCTATCTTCGAGCTAAACGCATGCTGATGTATCGCATCGCAGATCCCGGCACAGGCTTCAAGTTTTCGGAGCTTGAGCACGCCGCAATTTCGCACATGCCCGACAGTCCCACCGTGCACGATGACATTCGCCGTGAAAAGGGGCTGCGTCCAGGAGGTTTTGGTCTGCTAATGACTAAGGCTAGCGTGGATGAATTGCTCTACAATGAGGCCCAAAACGAAGTCGTCTTCGTGAAATATCTCGATGAATAGTCGGTTACAAAATTAGAACTCGGCATTGCTAGAGCTGATGCCGGCAATCCATGATTTTTCGGTAAATGCCCATGAGACTCCTTGTTGTAACAATTGCATTCATAATCTCTGGGGCGCTGTTGTTTTTTACTTTCACCCGGCTCTCGACAGAAGCGATCGCGCCAAAGCGGCCCGAGGGCTGGAATGCAACCGCGATTCGGAGCAGCTTCGAAGGACTTCAGGTTAAAGAAGTTGACCCTACGCATGCCGCACTGATTTTCAATTACGATCTTGAGAACACAACGGATTCTGACTACCGTTTGGCCAACGACCCGAAGGCGTTGATTATGGGGCGGCTCAAATCGAGCAGCACTTTGAAAGCTGAAGATTCGATGCAGATTGATAATTCGATTTTTCTCCCAGCTCGAAATCGGGCGCGCATCGCCCTGGAGATAAGCTATCCTTTTAACTGGCCGACACAGATGTTTCCCGGGCAGGTGGGGCCGCTGACGCAAGAAAAATTCAGGTCGTTCGTGACTGGGAAAGTGGCGGATTTGCAGGGATTCATCGTGTTCGATCAGGTTACGCATTATCAGATCGAACTTCCGGGCGGCTGGCAAGAGTTGCAACCAGCCAGCCCTGCGGCTGGAACCGATTAATCCTCGTCGAGCAGCGCATCCCGGGATCGCATATAAGAAGGTATAATCACTGACGAAACGGTTTGCTGCGCAGCCCCCCTCGCAGCGAGGCGTGAAAAATGCCCAGAATTTCCTGAGCTGATGCAGAATCTCCCGGAACATACGGACCGCCGCACCCATTCGCGCCATCGCATTAGGGCGCTTGCGTATGTTGAGTTGGGGGAAAACAACGGCGGAATTGTTCTCAATATCAGCGAAGGCGGATTTGGCGTCCGAGCCGCGGAGGCCATACAGGCGGATAGTCTCTCGCGGTTGCGCTTTCAGATGCAGTACGCCACCCAACCGGTGGAAATGAGCGGCAAGATCGCGTGGACGAGCGAATCGCGGAAAGAAGCGGGCGTGTGCTTCACAGACCTGCGCGATGAAGCGCTCTCGGAAATCAGGACATGGATTCTTCAGGAAGTATCGCCACGGCGCTCGCCAAAGCAGTTCCCTGTTGCGCGCCGCTCCTTTGGAGCAACGGCCGAGAAAAATGAATCCATCTCCGATGAGTTCTCGAGGGGTGACATTGTTGAGGTTGAGACGCAAGACGACGCCGATTATCAAGTGGCTGGCCCTTCCGTAATTCCAGATTCGAAAAGCAAGTTTTCCGGTCCAATTGTGTCGAAAGCGCCCGCCGAAAGGCCGGAGTACGGTGCAACGCTCTTCCCAAAGGCAGCCAGCACCGCGCCCGCCTCTCGATTGCCGGTCACCGCCTTACCGGCTATTAAAGAACCGGGATCTGTGCCCTCAGTATCGAGAGCGCAGAACGCGCCGGAAAATTGGATGGATTTTCGAGTTCAGATGGGAAGAGGTTGGATGGTTGCAGCTCTGGTGACTTTTCTTGTAGCTATTTCGTTTTCCGCGGGAATGGCGGTAAGGAGAGGCGGTCTAGTCGGACTCAGACGCAACGCGGACACGCCCCCATCCACCAGTCCCCAAACGCAAAATTCAGTTCCCGCTGCCCCGCCCGCCCGCACGTCCTCGAAACCGCTGCAGATCGATATCGTTGACTCGAGCAATCAACGGTGGACGATTCCTGCGAACACGTCCGCTCCTCATTCAGGAGCAAGCGGCGCGGGCATCGAGAGCCGCGGCAGTCCCTACGATTCTTCAGAGAATATTGCGACTCCTTCTTCCGGCCTTCGGCCGGCGCCGGAACATCAAGATGCAGGAGGCGCGTCCGCCGTCCCGAGCCAGAGGGGTGCCTCGCCGATTCTATTGAGTTTGCCGGAACACTCGGTGAGCGCTTCGGGCTCAGTGGCAGTCAGTTCTCAGCGTTCGCTCGTGGTGCCTGCAGAATCTTCTCAAAGTACATCGCCACCGGGAAAAAATCTTCAGGTCGGACAGTTGGTGAATTTGGTTGACCCACTCTACCCACCCGAGGCCGAACAGCGGCACATTGAAGGAACTGTCAGGCTACACGCGACCATTGGCGTGGATGGATCGATCAAGGACCTTCAGCCGCTGAGCGGCCCCTCATCGCTCCTGCCGGCGGCGCTCACCGCCGTGCGTGAGTGGCGCTACAACCCTACTTTGCTGAATGGGCAGCCTATCGAGACGCAGGAAGATATCAGTGTCGTTTTTCGGCTTCCGAATTAACTGTGTGGTCGAGAATCTTAAGGCCGATCCGTCCGATTAGTTCGTAAAGAATTTCAGGACACTTCGGCTTGCGCAGCGTTTCAAACCGGCGAATATAAAATTGCGAGTTGTCCTGCGCGGGTGAAAGGCGATTTACAAGGTTGATTGACGTTTCGTGTGCCTCACGTATACGATGGCAGTTGTTCAAAAAGGAGGACAATCATGGCAAGAAACCAGCTTAAACGTGCGGCTAAGAAAATCGGTGAGGCAATGGGAAGGGCGGACCGCACAGCGCACAAGGTTGCGAAAGCGGGAATAGTAGCGCGAGAAGAATTAATAGAATTGTCAAAACAAGTGGAATCGCTCAAGCGGCGATTGCAGAAGACCACCAAGCGTTTGAAAAACGCTCTCACATAAATTCCCCAGCATTCGCGCGATTCGATTTTTATTCATCGCTGAGGCTTGCGGACAATCTCCGCACCTTTGAGTGAAAGCTCGGGTAAAATCGGTGTCACGCGTCCGTAGCTCAATTGGATAGAGCATCTGCCTTCGGAGCAGAGGGTTGGGGGTTCAAGTCCCTCCGGGCGCGCCATAGCTCACTGCATAGAGTTCGACTTCCTCCCGATTCATGAACATCGGCTTCGATCTGTGGCCAATTTGCGGATCGAAATCAATTCCCCGCCGACATCGACGATGAAGTGAAAAAGTGACTGAAGACTGCATACGCCTCGTCGCGTGACTATCCGACCAATTATGACAGGCGGGGCAGCAGAACGGAAAAGTGACGTGTGTGTGTGCGAGCGCAGACGCTCAAACTAACTCGCTGAAAATAAATAGTGGGCCCGCCAGGATTCGAACCTGGGACCGACGGATTATGAGTCCTTACTCACCACATGATTCTAAAGTCGTTAGAACCTCTGGTGTCCAGACTGGTTGCCATTTCGACACGGCTGTCATAGACTTCCATCGTGCAACGCGGGCGCATCTACAAGCACCACGGCTCATGGTTGCTGCAATTCTACGACGACGTTCTCGTTGACGGCAAACCCACTCGAAAACGCAAATCCGTAAAACTCGCACCTGCCAACAAAGAGTTCCCCACCAAACGCAGCGTCCTGTTGCTCGCCGAAAAACATCTCGCTCCAGCTAACAGCGGTCAACTCCAACCCGAATCCGCAATTCGGCTCACTGACTACATCGAGAAGGTATACCTGCCCGCTGCTGAGAAGCGATTGCGCCCATCCACGGTAAAAGATTACAAAGAAATTTTCCACCAACATTTGAAACATCGCTTGGGAGAACTGCGTCTGCGTGATTTCCGAACGGTTCACGGTCAGCGCATCATGCATAGCATCCCCGATGTCGGACACGCTCGATTGTTGCGGATTCGCGCAGTGCTGAGTGCAGTGCTGATGCACGCAATTCGGACGGGCGTGCTTGACGGCGCAAATCCAATGCATCTAGTTTCCGTTCCAGGGAAGCCCAAGAAGTTCAAAGGGCATGCGTATTCGGTGTCTGAGATTGAACATATGTTGGTCTGCAATTCGGGTGTCGCTCGTATTGTGATTGCAACGGCTGCACTGACTGGTTTGCGGCTATCGGAACTGAGGGGATTGCGCTGGAGTGATTTCGATGGTGAGAATTTGAACGTGAAGCGATCCGTGTGGCGCACTATCGTTGGCGGAACAAAGACTGAAGTCTCGGAGAATGCCGTTCCCGTTCTACCGCTGCTGCAGGCTGCATTGAAGAAACACCGAGGCGATGCGCCAGACGAAGCGTACATTTTTGCAGGCAAGAAAAGAAAGCAACCGCTGAACCTGCACAATTTGGCACGCAGAATCATCAAACCCGCCATCGAGCATTGCATCAAATGTGAGAAGTCGAGCGCCGACCACGAGAAAACCGACCATCCATTTGAACTTGACCCAACATTTCGCTGGGAAGGTTGGCATTCCTTTCGGCGCGGGCTCGGTTCCAACTTATACGAACTAGGCGTTAAACCGAAAGTTATCCAAGCAATCTTGCGGCACGGTGACTTGTCCACAACGATGAAGTACTATGTGGAAACACCGACCGAGGAGTCTCGGGATGCACTTCAAATCTTTGAAGATAGTTTCCCTTTCGGTTTGTAGACGGGCCCGTAGCTCAATTGGTTAGAGCAGTCGGCTCATAATCGACGGGTTCAAGGTTCAAGTCCTTGCGGGCCCATCAAAATCCATCTATTGCTCGTTCCTTCAAGAGCCGACGTTGAATTTTCCGCAGTTGGCAATTCCTGCCCGTACACGACTGCACTAAAATAGTGCAATTCAAAACATCAATGTTTTATTGAGTTTTTAGGAACAAGAATATTCGTTCCATATATGAGCACTGTTTATATGTCTAGGCTAGCTCTTTATCGGGGTGGGTTTGCTGACAGCGGCTGTGATGCGGCTGTTGGAATCGGTTCACGGAGCCGATGAACAAAGAAGTCAAGGAGAAACCGATGATACGCAGTTGCTTTTATTTGACCAAGGCGCAGGTCGAAGGCCTAAAACAAGCAGCCAAAGCTGATCCTGACAGATTGACGCCATCACACTTGATTCGGCGATATGTCGACCAGGGGTTAGCCCGCGCGAAACGGCACGGCAAGTAACCTGGACAGCAGTACGGGGTAGCAAATTTTTGTTGTGTTGATTTGGAGGATTTTATGACAGCAATCATCGTTGTAGACAGCGGTCGCGGCTATCTTTGGGCTGAGGCCGACGACACCCACCAGAGTATATTCATTCACCAGAACGAAGTTAAAAACCGACGTGTCTTGCATGTCGGCGATAGGGTTCAATTCGACATTGAGCCTAATCCCAAACGTCCAGGTCAATCCCAAGCTGTCCGAGTTGAGTATCTCGGCGAGAGAGGTGCGCTATGAGCCGCCAACCGATCATCCCGCAGAACCCAACCGTCGATCTCGCATTCCTCGGGATGGGTAAAATTCTAACTGCAACAACCGTCGTACCGCAGGAGTTAAAGGACGAACCTCGATGGGTGGTTTGGAAAGAAGAGAAACGTAACGGAAAGAAAACTAAAGTTCCCTATAACGCATTGACGGGGGCGGGGGCTTCCTCCACCGATTCATCTGATTGGATAACTTTTGAAGAAGCCCGTGAAGTCTTCCTGAACTCGAAGGGGAGATACGACGGCATTGGTTTTGTCCTGGGAGATGGGTTTTGCGGATTTGATTTTGACGCATGCCTGCACGATAACGAACCCGACCCATACACGGCGTCGATTCTTAACGTGCTCGGAAGTCCATACTGTGAGGTTTCGCCTTCTGGAAACGGTCTCAAGGCTATATTCATTGGAGAACTGCCCCCAGGCCACAAAAAGAAGTTCACGAATGGTAGCGAACACTCGGGGATTGAAGTCTACAGCGGTAGCCGCTACTTCACCACGACAGGCGCTCATTTTTCAGGGTCGAAAGAAATTACTGAAGTAGTTCCCGAACGCGCGGCTCTAGCGTACTTTCTCGCATCGAGAGTCAACGACACACAAAACCAACGCTTCAAAGAACTGTGGCTGGCGAATGCAGCGTACTTTCTTCGAGAGGATAGAAAATGGGCTGGTCGTTCAGAGGCCCAACTGGCGTTGGTCCGCGAACTATATAAAAACGGGTTCAACACGCCAGAGAAAATGGTGGGGGCTTTTCGATACTCGGGATTGGCTTACCATGATTGGGAACGCACGATTCCGAACTACGATTTTCCCAAGGTCGCCAGCGGCAAAGAACCGCAACCGCAAAAAGAATATTCAGAAAGCGGAAACAGCCCGCCGAAAAAACAGAAGCCAACGCTGGCGTTTCATTCTACTCCGCGTCTCGAATCCAAGACCGAATACGTTCTTGCGCCTTTACCTGGTGCAGATGATGGCTGGTTCCCTGTTGGAGATATCAGTTTGGTCGGCGGGGCCAGCGGTTCGGGGAAAACTACTTTTCTTTTTGACCTTCTATTCACTCAGAAGCAGGGCTTCCCGTTTTGGGGCCACCTCTCTCACGGACTCACGTTTCATGTGCTGGCTTACGACCGAGGGACGAAAGCGTTCCTGCGTACCATTCGCCGCATGAGATTTTTGCCAACCGACATCCCAGTGACGTCGTTACCGTTGGCGTTTGGTACTGATGCGGTTCAGGGCGTTATCGATGTGATTAAAAACATGAATCCAATCCCAGACATCATCGTCATTGAAGCGTTAGACCAACTGCTTGATGATGCGAATAAGAAATCTATCGTCGCTCCGTTCATGCGTCATTTTCAAGATGTAGCAAAGCATTTTCAAGTTGCGATTATCGGTACCTGCGGTGCAGGCAAATCCCGACCAGGTGAAGAGTACGCGGACAGACGAAACCGCATTTCAGGCAGCGAGGCTTGGGGGCGAAATTGTGAGACGGTAGTGATTCTGGACAGGACGGAGGGGCAACGCGAAATCACTGTCCTGCCGCGCAATGCCGCGCCAGAAAATTTTACGGCAGATTTCCAAAGCGGGCGGCTCAAACTAGCCCCGCCAAAAACCGAGGAAGAGAAGAAGCAGATGGGGCGTCCCAACGAAATGCTGGGCGTAGCCGTAGCATTTTTGACTCGGGAACTACAAAAGCATCCCGAAGGCGTGGCTGGCCCAATCCTGATTTCTGAAGGTCACGAGGAAGCCAACATCGACAGGCGCACGATGTATCGCGCGGCGGATGACCTTGGCATTGATCGGAAGAACGCCGAAAAAGTTCGCCTGTCTACTGGGCGAGAGGCTCGGTTGTGGAAACTCGCACCAATCAGTGAAGGCGTCACGGAAGAGGAAGAAAACCCGACTGTTCAAGCAAATCTCCTGAGCCTGTGAGGACTTCTGCACATTAGGGTTAAGTATATTATTATCATATATATTAAGATGTGCAAAAGTCTCTGAAAACACATTTGCACATCAGACATTTGCACATCAGAAGTCTAATGTGCAAAAGTCGGCGGTACGGGACTTATGCACATGACTTTTGCACATCACCAAGTAATTCAGTTTGCACGTACTTAGGCTCAAAAAGTCTGATGTGCAAAAGTCCTCACAGGCTCAGAGAAACGCCGAGCAGGAGTTGGATGCCGCAGTGGCATCAATTCAGGCGCGCAAGTAATCGCATTCAGGCGGCGTGAGCAGGATGAGCGCGACAGCGATACGACCATCACTTTTGACGACCACGAACGCCTCGCGCGTTTATCAGTTCCCACCCGTCATGGCAGATCGGCACGGCATCATTCCGATGCACGGCAAACGGCAAAGGGTTGACCAGGATTAGTCCTACTGCCCGAGGGATGAGCACAGAGAGAGGAGAGGAACATTTACAGGCCAATGCGCCAGTCGTGAGCACGCTGCGTGCGGTGGCGACGCTGCGGATGCGTGCGATGGCTATTCTACACTTGAGCAGATCGTTAATGAGTCAGTGCTGCGGGACGACTGAGGTAATTTTGCCTCAGTGCTTTGGATTTTACGGAGCCGCTCTTTTTCTGCTATCTCTAGCAGGTGCCCACCATCACTTTTCACGACCACGAACGCCTCGCGCGTTTATGAGTTCCCAGCCCTCGCGGCATTTCACTTAGCGCGCATCAGAAAGCACGGAGCCCGCCAAGAGAAGTGGACCTAGCAAGCCTGTGACCACCTGAAGAGCAGATAGACACCTTAGTAGGGAATGACTGAACACAGACTGTGGATCGAGGATAAGACAGTCGCTCTCGACTCCGCGCTGCTCATCGAAGCCTTTCTCTGTCGAGCGGTGTGTGATGGATGGATACGCGAACAGCGGCAGTCATCATTACATTTCAATCATGTGTCGGCGGTCCTGCTGAGCAAAATGCCCATCGGAGCTACAGAATTCGTCGATTTTGTTCCGATTTCGTAAAAAACGGTGAAGTGGCGGCTCTATGTCGGCTGATTTAACCGACAAGGTGGCATCGGAACGGGCGCGCGCAGTGAGTCCGCTCTGTGGGGGCTGTATTGACCTCCACAGAAATACCCGCTGGCTTGTCGGCTGATTTGACCGAAAGTCGGGTGCGCGTGAGTTCGAGCGCGAGGGTACAGACGATCCCCGAGCCCGAAAATGTGACATTACGAGAAAAAGCCACCCTAGATTCAAGGTGGCCAGGAGGGCAATTCAAAGGGCTTGCAGCGGCGGGAGGTTACAGAATGATTAGAATGTCACTTC
>Ga0224545_1000051_pt1 | contig 24494 bp, 27 predicted proteins | sample 714P12024metaG_FD_179906 | JGI IMG/M metagenome (GOLD analysis project Ga0224545, IMG submission 179906) | Peat soil microbial communities from Stordalen Mire, Sweden - 717 P1 20-24 | ecosystem: Environmental > Terrestrial > Soil > Wetlands > Peat | place: Sweden: Norrbotten County, Stordalen... | reverse complement strand
TCACGCGTTCGCTCACTGCGGCAGCTCTTTGCCGGCCTGCTCCGCCACCATGTAACTGGCGTACCAGTCGGGCCAGTCCGGATCTGCCTTGCCGATGCGCTTTTCGTGCTCTCCGTGTGCGGCCTCCGCACGCCGCATGGCGCCGGCCAGATCGGTGGCCGACGCGAAAGTTGTTGTCGCCGAGTCGATGCGACCGGGCAGCCGTGTGGTGATTTCCTGGAACAACCAGCCGTTGCCGTCCGGATCTTTGAACGAGGCGAACGAGCTGTAGCTGCGATGCTGGGGATCCGGACCGCTGGCGCGGGTCCGTCCAGACAGGTAGGCCTCGTCGGTGCCCGCGAACACGCCGTTGTTGTGGAACGCTTCGCTGATCTGGACGCCGCGATCGAGCAACGTTTTGCGGGCGGTCTGAATGTCGGAGACGATCAGGTATAGGCCCTGGGCGGAGCCGGGTGCCGCTGCGGTGACGTTCTTGCCGAAGATGACCGAGCACCCGGAGCCAGGAGGCGTGAACTGGATCACGCGGTAGTCGGAGCCGGCGGCGAAGTCGGCGTCGAGCCGCCACCCGAGCTTGGCGTAGAACTCCTTTGCGCGGTCCACATCCGAGACGGGGATGACGACGATCTCGAACTTCATGTCAACTGGCGCGACGCTGGCGTCGATACCACGGACTGCGTTCGTGCTCATAGCTGCCTCCTGAGTTGTGTCGTTTTCTTGGCTTCAATGCGTGCACCGTACCCCGCCCTTATCGGCGAACTTTACTCACGTCACTTTTATTGTCAAGAGCAAGCTTAGGGCTTGACAATCCATAACCACATGGTTATGATTCTCACATGCAGGCCGCGGCAGAAAATGTCTTCAAGGCTCTCTCCGACCCGACCCGCCGGGCAATCTTCGAGCACCTAGCCCGCGATGGGGAGCAAACCGTACATGCGTTGACGGATCGTGCCGGGGTATCGCAGCCGGCCGTATCCAAGCATCTGGGCGTTCTGAAGAATGCCAAGTTGGTGCGCGATCGACGCGAGGGACGCGAGACCCACTACCGCGCGCAACCGCAAGCGCTAGCGCCACTGATCGACTGGATGAGCGTCTATGGCGCTTTCTGGCGCGACCGATTTGATCGTCTCGAAAATCTACTGAAAAGGATGGACAAATGACCAATACCGCCCCATCACGTAGTCTCGTCATAGAACGTGAGGTACCGCATCCGCCGGAAAAAATTTGGCGCGCGCTCACGCAAGGAGCGCTGATAGAGGAGTGGCTGATGAAGAATGATTTCCAGCCGGTGGTGGGCCACCGGTTCAACTTCCGCTCGACGCCCGTGCCGGGCTGGAACGGGGTCATAGACTGTGAAGTCTTGGTGCTCGAACCGAATTCACGGCTCTCCTATAGCTGGGGAACCATGGGTATGAAGAGCGTGGTCGCCTGGACGTTGACGCCTACCAAGGACGGCACGCATGTCCGCATGGAGCAAACCGGTTTCGGGTCGGAAGAAGATGCCGCCTATAAGGGTGCGCGCTGGGGATGGACGAAGTTCATCGGCAACCTGGAGGGTGTGGTTGGGAGGTTGGACTGACGATGAAAGCGAAAAACATTGCCTATTGGACGACCACCGTACTCGTGGCGTTTTTTATGACCGGGGGCGTTGTGCAGATAGCACAATTTAAGGCCAACCCTCATGGCGTAGTACCCGAACTTGGCTATCCGATGTACTTCTTTGCGATCATCGGAGTTTGGAAAGTGCTTGGAGCCATTGCCATACTCGTGCCGCGTTTTCCGCGGCTCAAGGAATGGGCATATGCCGGCATCTTCTTCGACCTGACAGGCGCGGCTATGTCGTGCGCGGCGGTCGGCGGTTACGGCGCTTACGGCTTTCACGTTATCGCCCCGCTCTTGATTGCAGGTCTTACTGTGGCATCGTGGGCGCTGCGACCGCAAAGCCGTACCGTCGGCATCCTCTTTCCTGCGACGAACGGCAGGGCGGCATAAACAATTTTGAACTTCGAGGGTGAGAACATGAAAAAGTCAGATGCGAGCGAAGGCCAGCGGGCCTCGGAGCTTATCTCGAAAAAAATTGCCGAACTCGGGGACTGGCGCGGGAAAACCCTCAGCAGAATGCGCAAGCTGATCAAGGAAGCAGACCCGGGCGCCGTCGAGGAGTGGAAGTGGGGCGTTCCGGTTTGGTCGCACGACGGCATCATCTGCACGGGCGAATCCTACAAGAAAGTCGTGAAGCTTACGTTCGCCAAGGGCGCGTCGCTGAAGGATCCGGCCCGTCTTTTCAACTCGAGTCTTGAGGGAAACGTACGCCGCGCGATCGACATCCACGAAGGAGAAGAAGTTGCCGAGCCCGCCTTCCAGGCGCTCGTTCGCCAAGCGGCGGCGCTTAACAGTTCCGGCAAGTCGAAATCTTCGAAGAAAGGGAAGTCCTAAGAGATTCCGGCGCTGAACAACTATTTGGGTTCGTCGGGTTTGGCGGCGGGAGGCTCGGCAGGTTTCGAGCTGTCGGGTGCGCTCTCCGGGGCGGCGGCCGGCTGCTTCACGAATTCGAAGGTGCAGGGGCGGCCCAGGACGCCGGCGCCTTCGTTGCGCGTGCCGGTGCCTTTGGTGTCTTCGAATTGGGCTTTGATGTCGTAGCTGTAGTTGTCACCTTTCATGGCGAAAACTCCGTGCGCGTGGTTCTGGGTGACTTTGCCTTTGGCGGTGAGCTTGGCGCTGCCGTCGTCGGCAATCTTGCCGTCGATCACCAGGTAGCCGGGGCCGCCTTCTTCGCCGTGCTGTCCGTGAAAGTTGCCGTCCTTAACTGTGCTGGGAAACACAAATTTGTAAGCCGGAGTTTCTCCATGCGCTTCGCAGGCGAGGTGCGTGATCCAATCGCCGTCGTAGCGACCGCCTGCGATCGAAGCTCCCGGCAGGAGCAGCAGGGCGCAAACCACTGCAATCCGGATCGCACTTCGCATTCCCATCGCACTTCTCCTCGGAAGAGAATTATTTCTACAGCGACCGCATCAAGCCGCGACGGCTCTGGCGGGCTTGGTTCGCTTTGCCAGCAAAGCCAATCTCTCTTCGTGATTCATGGGCTGCCAGGGGACGAGTTTTTCGGCCAGCACATCCATTCTGCGGAGGACGGTCAACTCGAGGAAAAGCTCCATCACGTCCAGGTCGCGGAAGACCAAAGAGCCGGCATCGCGCATCTTGTCGCGGATCCGGTCGAGATGAGCGGGCATCTCGGTCCAGTGCAGGCTGGAACGGTGGTGATGGCACAGGTGGTATCCTTCGTTCATGAAGTTCAGCTCGTCGAAGAGCGTGACGGTATTTGCAAAATAATCCTCGGGATGTTCCGGGTCGCAGAAGGCGTGCTGGACCCAAGCGGTGAGCGCCATGATGAAGTTCATGCACAGCAGCGGAACCAGCACGTACACGATTCCGATTCTCCAATCGTAAATAAAGACAGCGGCGAAGAAGAAGTAGTAGCGCGCCATGCCCCATAAAATTCGGCGGCGGTTTCTTTCATCACCTTTGGCTTTGAAGTAAGCGTAGGGGGCCAGGCCCAGGGCGGTCCAAATGTTGTCGGAAAGATACCAGAGAAAATCCACCGGGCTGGTGCGATCGTAGCGGCTGGAGGTGACGGTGTCGTCGGGCCCGCCGTTCTCGCGATGGTGCAGGCCGACGTGAACGGTGCGATCCAGTTCCGGAACGTTGCCGTACAAATATCCCAGGAAGAATTCCACGTAGCGGCCGAAAACTTTATCGTATTTCTCGGAGAAGTAGCCTTGGCGGCGGTGCGCCTCCAGGTGTTTGGCGCTGAACATCCGCACGAAGCGCTCGAACTTGAGGCCGTAGAGCGAAAGATAGAAAGCGATGGCGAGCAGAAGTCGAGGTCTTCCTAAAACGAGTTGGGCCACGAAAATCGGCAGGGCAGTGAGGCTGAGCGAAACCATCAGGCGCAAGGCGGGCGTGTCGCGCGGGTCGCGCAAAACTTTTTGGCCCAGGCGGTCGAGGAAACGGTCGTAAGTGCGGGAGAGAAACTGATACGCGTCGCGCAACGGGCGAATCTTGCCGAGAAGCTTGGCCGCTCCGTAGCATCCGATGGAAAGCACGGCGACGAGCGCCACGGCAACCGTGCTGGCCAAAGCCATGAGCACGGCCCAGCAGCGAAGGACGAGTTCAGGTAAGGCGGCAAAGCTGATGGCAGGCCAATACGCGTTTGAGCGAGTGCCTTTTGGCACGTCGCTCAAATCCGCTTCCATTAACTTGCCTACGAATTGCATGTTCGTCGTTTATACCGAGTGACGGGCTGCGTCCGGCGACCTACGCAAAAGAACTTTACTATCACGGAGAGCAAAGTTCCAGCATCGAAGGGTTGGGCTTGATGAACGTGGCAATCGGAGCAGTGGAATACTAAGAAAGGGGTGACAGTCGATTTGCAGTTACGATGGGCAGAGGTTATAGTCGGCTTACCTTACTCTTGAGGAATACAATGTTCCTGACACTCTGCGGACGATTTCTGCTGTGTTTCGTCTGTCTTTCTTGCGCCACTCTGGCTCAAGAGCCTAAACAAGCGATTGATGCAGGGGACGCTACCGGGGGTTATTTTCAAGCTTCATTCTTTCATTTTCGATACGAACTTCCCAATGGTTGGTCCGCTTTGCCGGATGACGTCCGCATTGAAGAGAATCGAAAGCGATACGAAACGCAATTAGAAGACGCACTAAAAAAGGAGGATCCTAATCGCGAGACCCAGAAGACGCAGGGTAATAAAACGACCACAGAGACTCGCAAGACTGAGGTTTTCCCTCCCTACAATCTGCTGGTTGCCGCCCCAACATTGCTAACTTCCAGCGAAACAAGCCAACTCCCTCGCCTGGTTATTTACGCTCAGAAGCGGATCGCCATGCTGATGGAAGCCGGTGACCCCGCAAAAATGGTGTCGTACGTCCCTGGTGCCAAAGTGTTGCGAGGACCTGAAGATTTGCTTCTCTCAGGCCACAAGTTCGTAAGAACAGATTTTCGTTTCCAGGACGGGGGAGTTCTGTCGAAGTTCGTCACAGTCGTCGGAGACTATCTCATAGACTTCGATTTCCGTGCTGACAATGAGAAGGACTTAATAGGCTTAGCAAGCACGATGCAAACCGTCGCATTCAAGCCGTAGGATGCCTGATGAACGCGGCAATCCAGTTTGCGCTGCAAATATAAATCACTTGGGAATCATTCCGATTGTCGCCAGCCAGGTCTCCACCAACTGAGGCCATTCCGTAATCGGAAACTCGGTGCGGCGCAGGCCGAAAGCATGGCCGCCCTGGGCGTAGAGATGCATTTCCGTGGGAACGTGTGCCTTCTGTAATGCGATGTAATAAGCAACGGACTGCTCTACGCCGTCGATGTCGTCATCTTCGGCTTGCACCAAAAACGTTGGGGACGTCTCCTTAGTGACCGGAACTTCCGGATTCAATCCATATGTCTCGCCCCCGGTCCACAGATGACCCGGATAAACTGCCACGGCAAAATCCGGGCGACAGCTTTCTTTGTCTGCTGCATCGATAGGCTGATACAAACGGTGCGCGAAATCCGTACTGATTTCCGCCACCAGATACCCGCCCGCCGAGAAACCAATCACTCCGACCTTGTGGGGATCGATGTGCCAATCTGCGGCATGTAATCGCACGAGGCCCATCGTTCTCTGCGCATCCTCGAGCGCGAGTGTCGATTTGTTTAAACTGTGGTTGGGCCGGCAATCGCAGTGCCAGTCATAAGGCGGGCTCGGCGCGCGATATTTCAGCAACACGCAGGTAATCCCTCGCGACGTCAGCCAGTCGCAAATCTCCGTGCCTTCCAGGTCGATCGCCAGTCCCTCAAAGCCGCCGCCGGGAAATACAACGACTGCAACGCCCGTATTTTTTCCCGTTGGCGAGTAAACCGTGATCGTCGGCTGGGTCACATTCTTCACCCAGACCCAGGTCTTTCCGGCGACCGGGTGATCCTTTACGATCGCCGTGTCCTCGGGACCGGGGGCAGGCTGCGCATCAGGTACGGCGCCCGGCCAGATCGGGATTTGCGTATGTCCCGGCGACGGCTGCCAAACGGGTGTCTGCGCGCGGAGACCGCCAGACGCAAACACAACACAGAGAGCTACGATCGAAAGCTTCATCACGATCCTCACGCCCTTAATATAACCGGCCACTGCCGGGAGTTTTGAATATGAAAAGACTACTGTGCCCGGCGGGCCACGCCATTAGCAAATCGGAGCAGATGTTCTTACCAGATTAAAAAACTCTAATAGATCGCGTGATGTCTTGTTTAGGGACAGTTTCGCAGACCGCTGGGTGAGAAAGCGAGAGCCAAGTTCGTAAAAACACTGTTGCGCAAGATGGCGGAGCCGATTAATAGAATAGAGTTGTGGGCAACGGAGAATTGAAGTGACCAAACTTGCGGAAATTGCCGGAGGCGTCAAGAGGGGCGGCGGTGTTGGCACTGTTGAGAGTGTGGCGGACATCCTCGAACGCGAGATGCCAAATCTCATTCAAGAATGGCTTGACCTAGTGGAAAAGGAACCGGACCTGACCCGTATTCCATTGAGCTTTGAAGAGCGCACGGGCCATCTTCCTCAGCTTCTGCACGATGTTATCAAGCGCTTGCGCCTGGACTCCGGGAGCAAAGCTCCGATTTCGAAGGCTGCGGCTTACCACGGGGATCTGCGGCACAAGCAAGGCTACACGGTAGCGATGGCGGTAGAAGAGTCTCGACTACTTCAGGTCAGTATTTTTACCACGCTGCACAAAAACGTGAATCAATTGGAATTCAAAGCGCTGCTGCCCGACGTGGTGACCATCGCGGATGAGGTGGACGCGCAATTGAAAGAGCAAATGCTGCGTTTCATGGCCGCAGATGCCGCTGAAAAAGCCGGCGGCAAGCGACACGTTCCGGTGGGTTGAGTGAAATGCCAAGCCTGGATCTCAGAACTGAAAACCGTAAGAGCACGAATCATATCCACGAGTGTGTTCTGCTCATCGATGCCGAGGCTACTGACGCGGCGAGAATTTTAGAGGAACTGGGCTCGTCAGCGGGCGAACGTTTCGATGTGGAGTGGGTTCCCGAACTTTCCAGTGGACTAGGCCGGTTGCGTGACGGAGTAGTGGGGACAGTGGTGTACGACATGACCTCGCTCGACAACCGCGCCCTCGAGACCTTCGATAGGCTTTTTCAGGCCGCGCCCGGCGTGCCGATTCTGATCCTTGTTGGAGCGGATGCGGAAGAAATGGCGCGGAAAGCAGTACAGCACGGAGCGCAAGACTACCTGGTGAAGAATCCAGCCGACGGCTACCGGTTAAGGCGCGCGGTGCGCGCGATGATGGAACGCCGTTCGACCGCCGCCGTGTTGTTGGAAAATCAAGTGGCCAACGTAACGCTTGACTCGATTGGAGAGGCGGTCCTACGCACGGATGTACGCGGCAACGTCGCCTATCTGAACCGGATCGCGGAAAACTTGATCGGGTGGCGGCAGGAGAAGGCGCTCGGGCGTCCCGTTGCGGAGGTGCTGCGAATCGTGGATGCCGTCAGCGGCGCGGCGGTTCGCGACGCTCTGGAAATCGTAATGCGGGAAGACAAGACCGCGGGCGCAACGGCGAACTGCGTAAACTGCATTCTGGTTCGACCGGACGGCTTCAAACTTGGGATTGAGATTAGCGTGACACCTATGCGGGACCAGGATGGAGCTGCCACCGGGGCGGTTGTGGCTTTTCGCGATGTGAGCGTGGCGCGGGCCACTTCGCTTGAAATGTCGCACCTGGCGCAGCACGATTTCCTGACCGATTTGCCGAACCGGATGCTATTCAATGACCGGCTGCAGCAAGCGATTTCACTGGCAGTGCGCCAGGGCAAGCAACTCGCGGTGATGTTGTGGATTTAGATCACTTCAAAAAGATCAATGACTCCCTGGGTCACGGGGTGGGCGACAAACTCCTACAGTCGGTAGCCGGGCGATTGGTGGCTTGTGTCCGGCGGACGGACACCGTAAGCCGAATGGGCGGCGACGAATTTGTCGTACTGCTCTCTCAAGTCGAGAATGGGGAAGACGCGGCAGTGAGCGCGCAAAAAATCCTGAGAGCGCTCGCGCAGCCGCATATTATCGATAACAAGAGTCTGGACGTTAGCGTGAGCGTTGGAGTGAGCACCTATCCCAGCGACGGCCCGGACGCCGAAAGCCTGATGAACAAAGCGGACACTGCGATGTACGAAGCCAAACAACGCGGGCGGAACAACTATCAGTTCTTCCGGCGGGAGATGCACGCGCGGCTGGCAGACCGGCAATTGCTGGAAAGGGATTTGCGCTACGCGCTGGGCCGCAATGAGTTTTTGCTGCACTACCAGCCCAAGTTCAATCTTCAGACCGGACAGATCACGGGAGTGGAATCGCTGATACGGTGGGAACACCCGGAGCGAGGAACGGTAAGTCCCGGGGAGTTCGTGCCCATCGCCGAAGAGTGCGGATTGATATTAGCGATAGGGCGGTGGGTGCTTCTGGAAGCATGCCGGCAGGCTCGAGCCTGGAGCGATGCGGGGCTTGGGGTTGTGCCGGTGGCGGTGAATGTGTCCGCGTCCGAGTTTGGGGATAAGGATTTTGTCTCCGGAGTTCGCGCCGCGCTGATTGCGACGGGAGTGGAGCCTGCGAATCTAGAGCTGGAACTGACGGAGAGAGTGCTGATGCACGACGCGGAGTCCACAGTGCGCACGCTGGTGGCGCTGAAGGCCATGGGCGTGCAATTGGCAATCGACGATTTTGGCACAGGTTATTCGAGCTTCACCTATCTGCGGCGCTTTCCGGTGGACGCGCTGAAACTACACCAATCTTTCGTGCAGGAGATCACCGCGGACCCGGGAGACGCGACCATCGTGGATGCCATGATCAATATCGGGAAAAGCCTGAAGCAGCGGGTTATTGCAGAAGGAGTGGAAACCCGCGCGCAGCTCCATTTCCTTCAACGCCACGGATGCGCCGAAGGACAAGGCTATTATTTCAGCCGTCCGGTAATTGCCGGGCAGGTTGGCAAGCTTCTTCAGCGCGGCCTTCAAGAAGGTGCCTTCAACTAGCGGTTCAAAGAGAGCGGGGCAGGCCGTTTTAAGTCGATAAACGCGCTAACCCGACAAATGGAGTAGCGGTGCCGACTTGTCCGGTTAACCCTCATATCACTTCGCCGCTCGGGGACCGAGTCTTCCACACGACCTGGAACGCCCCTATACTGCACGAGGTTGGAGGAGGGAAATGGCCAAGGGCAAACTCGTTGCGGCTATTCTGCTGACCGTTATGGCGTCGAGCAGCGTAGCCCGCGAGCGTCAGCATGCGAGTGGCGAGAAGTTGGGAACGGTGCACTTTGCTACATCGTGCAACGAAGCGGCGCAGGCGGAATTCAACCGCGCGGTAGCATTGCTGCATTCCTTCCAGTTCAGCCGCGCCATCGAAGGATTCAACGCGGTGCTGGGCGAGGACGCCACGTGCGGAATCGCCTACTGGGGAATCGCGCTGAGCGATTGGAGCAATCCTTTCGCGCCGGGAGCGAAAGACAAGAGCCAGTTGCAGGCAGGGCACGAGAGCGCCGCGCGCGGCAAGACTGCGAGCGCAAAAACGGAGCGCGAACAGGCGTATATCGCGGCGGTAGGCAAGTTGTACAGCGATTACGAGAGCACGCCGCAGCGAGCGCGCTTTATCGCCTATCGCGACGCCATGGCGGAAGTCGCAGCGAAATATCCTGAAGACCATGAGGCGCAAATCTTCTACGCCTTGGCGCTGGCGGCTTCGGAAGATCCCGCGGACAAGACCTACGCCGACCGGCTGAAGGCTGGAGCGATTCTCGAGAAATTGTTCGAGGAGGAGCCGACGCATCCGGGCCTGGCACATTACATTATCCATACGTACGACGTGCCAGCGTTGGCGGGGCGCGCGCTGGTGGCGGCGCGGCGTTACTCGGAAATTGCGCCAGATGCGCCGCATGCGCTGCACATGCCTTCGCATACCTTCACGCGCACAGGGTACTGGCAAGAGTCCATCGACAGCAACATCGCGGCGGCCGCAGCGGCGCGGCGCGAAGATCAGACGGCAGAAGAGTTGCACGCCAGCGACTACGAAATTTACGCCTACCTGCAAACCGGGCAGGACGAGGCTGCGAGACGCATCGTGAATAGCTTGCCGGAGATTGCATCTCGCTTCGATCCGCAGGCGGTGATCAGCGGCGCAGGCCCTCCATCGGCTGGATATTTTGCGCTGGCGGCGATTCCGGCGCGATACGCGCTGGAACGTCAGGATTGGAAGCAGGCCGCGCAACTCGCGCTGCGGGAGACGCCGTTTCCTTATACCGATGCGATGACGTGGTTCGCGCGCGGGTTAGGCGCGGCGCGACTCGGTCAAGCAGCCCAGGCGAACGAGTCAGCGAGAGCGCTGCAACAAATCCGAGAGCGGCTCTTGCAGGGCAACGAGAACTACTGGGCGGTGCAGGTGGAAATCCAGGCGCTTGCGGTCCGGGGATGGGCTGCGCTAGCGGCGGGTGAAAAAGAGGAAGCGCTGCGGCGGATGAAGTCGGCAGCGGAATTGGAAGATGGGACGGAGAAAAGCGCGGTGACGCCCGGGCCGCTGGCTCCGGCGCGCGAGTTGTTGGGCGAGATGTTGCTGCAGATGAATCAGCCTGCGCAAGCATTGGAACAATTCGAAGCGACGCTGAAGAAGGAGCCGGGACGTTTTCGCGCGCTATATGGAGCGGCGCACGCGGCGCAGCTCAGCGGAAATCGCGATGCGAGCGAAAGATACTTTCGCGAGCTGTTGAAGGTTTGTGCTCACGCCGACAAGCGCGGAAGGCCCGAGCTGGCAGAGGCGCAGCAGGCGATTTTGCAGAATTAGTCTGCGACACGCATCGTGTTCCTACAAGGACAATGAGCGTGTTATTCGATGGACACCTTATTCTCTCGCGGGGTTAGGAGCGTTTCGAGCTATTGGAATTGCTGCGGTTACTTGCCGGTCGGCACGAGCCTCCAGTGGCATCCAAACTGCCCAATGAAAAGTGCTCGCCGCGAGTAGAGCAAATATCTAGCGCAGGGCGCGCAAGGAGACTCTAAAGTGTGCCGATTGCTACTTGTGACGGTCGCGTTTGCAGCAGTGATAGTGAGCGCGGTTCCCGGATGCTCGGCCCAGGACGTAAGCATTCCCGCTCTACCGGGAACAGCCCAGGTTTACCGCGAACTTCTGGCGTTTAGCACAGACGGACGGTTTCTGCGTGAGATCGTGCCGGTCAGTTCAGCAACGGGTACGGAACAATTGTGGCACGCCCGCGCGATCACCTACGTTGCAGCAACCGGCAAGGTACGCCACGTGTGGAATCTCCAGCCCGACACGTGGTGCTTCTCAGCCACTACTGATGGGCGCATAGCGGTTATTTCCGCCGATAGAAATCGGAAGGAAGGGCGCGCTCATACCTTCTTGTTCGATACAGAGAAGGGCCGCACTGAGGATATCCCATCGAGTTGGTTTGACGCCGACGAGCGCGACCCTTACGCGGCGATTTCCGGAGACGGACTACTCGTTTCGGCTTTTACAGAGTCGGGTCCGGGTGACGGCCCTTTGGTTGTGAGCGTTTATAACTGGCGGACGAAAAGACTCGTCGCCAAACAGGCGACGGGCTACCCGGCCGGAGGATACCCCTCCGGCGGCGTAACGGTGGACGGAAAAATCGAGTTTTCCAACAATCGCGTTGGCAGTGACGTTGTGGATCCGAAGACAGGTCGATCGCTGGTAAGCGCTGGCCCAAGTTCACTTCGTTCTCCGGACGGAGCGTGGGTGGTCGACTTTCCGAATCTGTTGTTTGGGGACCCACCACGGGAAATCGTCATCAAGAACGGGCGCAACGGAGAAGTAACCGGCAAGCTGGACCTTCAGATTACGGACGCCGAGGAAAACTGGGTTTGGAGGGGAGCGTTTTGCGGGACGTCAGGAAGATTTATCGCGGCGACCAACGATACGGTGCAGGCTTTCGCGATTCCTTCCGGGAAGAAGATCGCGGACATTCCCAGCACGACTTGGCAAGACACGGAGGCGATGAAGACTGAGCCTGCGGTAGCCGTTGCATGCAGTCCAAACGGAAAGCGTGTCGCAATTCGCTCTGGCGCGCGCCTTACGCTGCACGACTTGAACTGACGATTGCCTTATCAACGCCGAAGCCGCACACATGGAGTATTACGAAAGGACTTGTCCGGGAATCCGGCTTACCAGGAGCGAGCCGGCGGGTGGTGCACTCACACGTCTCCGCCGGGGCAATGCTGCGTTTGGCTACATTGGTTACTTCGGCGGTTGAGACTCGCCGGGGCTGACAAAATTAATGACGAAGGGCGCGATTCCGTGGACCTGCAAAATCGTATCGCCCTTGCATTCGGCAAAGTGGTTCATATGCGGCGCGGCCCAGAAAAACCCGCCGGTGGGCACGTCTTTCAGCGCCGCGTCGTCCCATTTCGATCCCATTCCTACAGCGGCCCCGCCCTTGATCACCGTAACGTTTTCGGTGGTCGGATGCCAGTGCGGCGCGATCTTGGTTCCGTCGGTACATGAAAGGCGCAGAGTGTATGAGTGCCCCGGCGTCATGGGATCGCCTTGCAAAATGGCAATGCGCACTGTGCCGCCCATCTCAACCGACGGCGTGCCTACCATCGCGGCGGCCGGGACATCTCCCCATTTTTCCGAACCCGGTTCTACAATCATCGAGCTGCTTGCAGCACGCGCAGGAGCCTCTTTTGCGGGCGGCTTTGCCTGAGCGCCCGCGACGACAGGAAGCAACACGCAGATGATTAGCGAACTCGCTCGCCACTTGGACATGGATATGTTTCCTCCCCGTTGAATGGATTTGAGCTGCGATATCCGATTTAGACTTCTATTCCGCGCATCGTACGCTCCTACTGAGCTTGACGCAACCAACTCGCGCCAGGAGAGTCCCAGCTAGTCCAGCGGGGACCAGCCGGAATAGACCGGGAGGTAGCGGGGGTTTTAATCTGATTTGGATAATGGCGGGGGTTCTGCTATGAGATAGAGCGTAATGGGATGGCACATTGCGACCGTTGCGGTTCTAATCCTGCTGATCGCATTCGCCATCTCTGCCGTTGTGCTTTCGGTCATGATCCTCAGCCGCGGCAAGCTCTACCAGCGTCTCAGTCCGGAAGCGCGCCCGAGACGGTGGGTGCTGATCGCCGTACTGGCCCTGTTGGCGATATTCGTCATCTCGATTTCGGTGTGGGCGATGTGGCCCGATGCGCTGGTTTCTCGCGTCCTCCTTGGTGCGTTCGGTGTGGCGTTTTTCGTGGTGGGCTTGACCATCAGATTGCTGACCGAGAAGGTGGACGCTTATGTGGAACGAAGGGGCTGGCAACTGCGATAAAAGCAGGAAGCGCCAAAACGGTCGGGCAGCCGCGCGATTCTTCGTCGGTAGGAACGAATGGGGCGCGCGCCGGAAACTTCAAAATCCGAACCTTTTCTGCCCGAGTCGCAGAAAAGATTCGGCACCCCGCGAGTATCAATCGTGGCTTGGCAAAGTGCGCTGCCGCGGAAGAGTTATTGCATAATTGCTTCCGGGGCAGGCTTGCTCCACGGGCATGGAGGAACGAATGGGATCGGATGCGGCTAGCGGCGAAAAAACTGATTGGAGAAACCACGGGCTGCGAATTATCCGCAGCGGCGAGTTGAGCACCGACACGGCGCAGACTGTGGGAATGACGCGGGCGGAAGCGATCTCCCATGCTCGCGTCGGCGCGCAAAAACTTTGGGCCGGGACTGTGGTGGTGCATCCGGATGCCAAGACGGGCCCGCATCATCACGGGGAACTGGAAACCGTCATCTATGTTGTTCGGGGCCGCGCGCGATTTCGCTGGGGAGACCGCCTGGAATTTGTGGACGAAGCCAGGCCGGGAGATTTCGTGTACGTTCCGCCTTACGTCCCGCACCAGGAACTGAACGCCAGAAAGGACGAGCCGGTGGAAGCCGTAATCGTGCGCAGCGGGCAGGAGCCGGTGGTCGTGAATCTGGACATTCCGAGCCCGGAAGAAAATCCCGCTACGCCGCAGCCCGATCCTTTCCATTCCGCTCCCGGCAAATCCTAAGCGGAACCATTTCGCTCCGCCGTTTAACATGTCACTGACTGGGTCGGCGTGTGCGCGTTAGATGTCGGGTCCATTAACACTAGATTCAATAGCATTCTGGGTGGTGTCTCGCTATGCTGAATCTAGGTGATCGCGGAAGTAATATCCGCCTAGCATCGGATTCAATTCAGCCCATGGGTTAACGGGATGTTCGCATGAGCATGTCGGACCGCACAGTTCAGATTGGTCTCCTCGCTTGGTTAACTGTAATCGTCACGCTTTTCGAACCAGTATCTAATTTCGGCGCGCAATCTATTCAGCCTTTTGCAGGGAGTTGCAAAACTGATAGTGAGATTTCCGCAAAGGACCTCGCCGCAGTAGACAAAGCGGCAATCGGGTTTGTGCAAGACGCACTGGGGCCGAATCCTGCAGCTGCGTATTCGAATTTCACGGCTGAGGCAAAGCAGAATGTTAATTCTGAAAAGTTCGTGTCGGTGTTTAAACAAGGCGTTCAGCCAATGGGTCCATTCAAGAATTTGCGTGTCGCCCACACGTACCTCGCACAGGTGACGGGTGGCAGCGAAGAACAACGGGTGGTATGCGGAAACCTATCGAGCCCAGAGACTTGGGTCGCGGTGAACGCCAAGCCCGGTCCGGCGCAAGCCCACGTCATCGTAGAGGCTCAAACACTGAACAATTCCTGGGCATTTGTTCTGTGGTTGCTGCCCGAGGAGGGAAATTGGCACATACAGTACAGCCAGGCGATGGCCACGGCGATGGTGGGCAAGACCGCTGAAGACTTGCAACGGATGGCTGAGTCGGAGATGCACGAAAATCACGACTTCAATGCGTACATTCTTTACACGACCGCATTGCAGTTAGCGGCTAGGGGTCCCTTTTTGCAGCTCGGAATTCAGCCAGAAATTCAAAAAGGCTTGGAGAGTTTGAAACCTCCTCCGGTCCTCCAAGGCCGACTGCCATTTGATTGGCAGCTCGGCCAAGCATCTTTCAAGATCCTAAATGTAGGCCCCATCGGGGTGGGTCAAAAAATTTACCTTCAGATAGACCAAGAGATTGAGCCGTGGGCAGATAACAACGATGCAGACAAGAAGAACCATGAACTCATCTCCGCGTTTTCCAAGTCTTTTCCGGAATACAAACACGCTTTTGCAGGTTTAGTCGCGAGAGCGCACGAACGTGGAGGAAACCGACTATTCGGCACAGTCTCCGAAACTGACGCGGCCACCAAGTAGCCGAGACACTCGGCGCAGCAATTGATTCGGAAGAGTTGCTCATAACTTGCAGGTTATAAAGGGATTGCTACAAGGCACAATCTGACAGATGGATTTACTTTATCCGTCGCTGGGCTAGGGCTTGCGTGCGGTGAATTTTTCCGCGCGCTTTATTTTCGGGGGTTGGGAACTTTGAGCGGCTTTTTCATCGCATCCGCCATCTCATCTTCCGTTGTTTCCGATACGGATTTGTTGCCTTGGTCGAACAACCGGTCTTCCATTTCATCATCAGGTGTTCGCGGCTGCGGAAATTCAAAACCACAATGAGAACACTTTACCAGCGAGCTAGAGGTCTTGCCGCACTTCGTGCATTTAATCGAGTCCATGATCTCTCCTATCGCAGGTGACCTAGCAGCATTTTACTCCAGGGTTGCAGTTGGCGACGTTCTAATCGGAGAGAGGGAGTACTGGGCAAGGATTTCTCCGGTAGTCCGGCCTAATCAGGCGTTGAAATGTTCCCACGCAGCGGCGCGGAGGTAGTATCCGCGGATCCATTGCGCTTATCTGTTGAACAGTTTCACGGCGCGCCGGCCCGCCGCGGCGAGCGGCCTCAGCGCGGCGGGGCGTTTTTTACGTATTTGTCGAACCAGCGGAGCATTTCGTAAACGAGCTGCTCGTTGGACTCCAGTGCCGTGTAGGCATGGGGCTCGTGCGGAAGGATCACCAAGCGAGTGATGCCGCCGTTGCCTCGAATGGCTTCGAAGAGCTTGGTGGATTGTATCGGCGTGGTGCCGGGGTTGGCGTCTTCCGCGCCGTGCATGAGGAGGAGCGGGGTCTTCAATTTGTCGGCGGAGAAAAACGGGGAGACTCTCAGATAGACATCCGTGGCCTCCCAAACGGATCGCCGCTCGTTCTGAAAACCGAAAGGCGTGAGCGTTTTGTTATAGGAGCCGCTGGTTGCGACACCGGCGCGGAACAAGTCTGAATGGGCCACCAGGTTTGCGGTCATCAAAGCGCCGTGGCTGTGTCCGGTGACGCCGATGCGGTCGGGGTCCACAACGCCGAGCCGCACGGCCTCATCCACCGCGGCCTTGGCATCGGCGACGAGTTGTTCCAGATACGTGTCGTATGCTTTCTTCGGGTCGCCGACGATGGGGAACGAAGCGCTGTCAATGATGGCGTAGCCCGCGAGGAGCAACAGCCGGTAACTCCGCAGGCGCGTGAAAGTTTCCTCCGAGCCGGAAACTTGGCCGGCTTTCGAAGCGTCGGCGTAGTCGAGAGGATAGGCGTCTAGAATGGCGGGAACGCGCGTGCCTTCCGTATAGCCGGGTGGGGTGTAGAGGGTGAAGGACAGGTCCAGCCCGTCAGCGCGTTTGTACTTCACCAAGCGCTTCTTGATCGCGCGCACCTCCGGCGTGGGATCGGGGATGTGGGTTATCGCGACGCTGGTTGAGGCAAAGGCTGCCTCTCCTGCCGCCGCTGCGATCGGTTTTCCAAGCATTCGTCCAAACGCATTCGGCGGGTCAGCCGGCGATTGATGCCAGGTGATAAACGTGTGCGTGTCCGAGCCGGCGAAGGAAAGGAATTGCTCGAAGGAAGTCTTGTCGCTGCGAAACAGACGTTCGTATTTTACGGTATTGAGATCGAGGCGGTCGAGAAACGGCCGGTCGCCGTCGGGTGAGGCCCCGGTTCCTTCCAGGTAGATCGAATCGCCGTCCATGCGCACGACCCAGGAGCCGTTGGGGAGCTGGCGTTTCACCGGCTCGCCGGGGTTCGCATATCTGTCGTCAATAGAAAGATCCCAAAGCAAGCGAGGCTTTCGTTGCAGATCGTCAACGTTGATAACGAAAGTTCGGACCCAGTGCCGGTTTTCATCGTACTCAATCAAAAGAGCGATGCTCGGTTTTTCGCTCCAGGACAAGCCGACATAACGCTGCTCGGTGCGCGTGATTTCCACGGCGGGTGAATCGAACGGCGCCTTCAGCAGCATGATCTTGTCGCGAGCCGGAACATTTACGTTCCAGTCGCCGCCATCCAGCGCCTCGGCCCAGACGAGCGTCGCCGGATCGGTGGAACGCCAGGAAAATTCGCGCGGACCCAGCGGAACGCCGTGGACGGGAACGCGATCCGCCAGTGGAAGCGATGCGATGGTATGAGTGAGAACGTGTGCGCGATCCGCTGTGTCCCAGACTTGGACTTCTTGCGGGAAACGATCGTAGGTGGTGACGTAGGAGTAGGGCTTGTGGATCGCGGTGACGAGTATGCGGCGCCCATCCGGCGCGGGATCGAGCGAAAAGTAATTCGCAGGTTTTCCCACAGGCGCGATCGCCGAGGTGGCCGCGTCAACGAAAGCAAGTTGCGAGGCCGCGAAGTAATCGAAGACATCCTCGTCGTGCTTGTTCCCCAGCGTATCGCGATTTTCGTAGGTGCTGCTTTGTCCTTTTTCGCCGGTGGTTTCCTGAATGCTCGGACCGGGCGGCACGATTGGTTCGGGCTGCGGCGCGCCCATGCCTTCCGGCACCAGCTTGACCAAAAGAGTTTTCTGGTCCGGCATCCATTGCATCTCGTCGCCAAACATGGGGTTCAGACGCGCTCCGGGAACTTGATGGACCTCGCCAGTCTTTGCGTCGCCGATCCAGAGTTCGACGGAGTCGGGAGCGATATTCACGAACGCGAAGCGCTTTCCGTCCGCGGACCAGATTGGCTGGCCGGGGCAGGCGCTCTCGGGAAGCGCAACATGAATTTGCGCGCCATCGGGGACGCGCACCAGTTCAATACTGCGGGCGCAGGGAGTGATTCCGTAGCCGCCGGGCGTGTCGTGCTTGCTGTGATTTTTTGGCTCCACGCGAACGCCTGCCAGGCGCAAGTAAGGAGTGGCCACGCGGTTAATCGAGGGGTAGTCGCGCCAGGAAACCAGCAGAATCGCGTCCTGCGTCGGGCTTACCACGGGCCTCGGCGGTGAGGGCGCAAGCATCACATCCAGGATGTTTTTCGGAGGCAGATCATATCCAGATGCGGTTTCGCTCGGAGCCGCCGGTGTTGCGATCGCGCTCGACGCAGACGAGTTTGACTGCGCTGCGATGGGCAAAGACGCCATGCAGGCAACCAGCGTTCCGGCCAAGAGGCGGTTCAAGGCGTTCTGGACTGGCATAGTTTCCTCCGCTTCAATTCACCTGCAAAAACCGGCAGATAGCTGAATAGTTCGCGGCTTTAAGTACTTTGCTCATCCGGCAACGACGCTGAAAATTCTGCAAGTCGCCGGTCATCCTAGCTTGCGTGTCTGAGATAGTCAACGAATGGGGCCAACCTGAGGGTCGAGAGTCCTGAAGAACGCGTTTAGCGGACGAATAGAATAAGAGGGAGGGACTAGTCGGTAATTCGACTAATCGGGAGTTACTAACTTCGTGGAAGAGAAGCGTGAGCCCCCCGCCAAAGCGAAAGGCTCACGTTCGATGACTATAGGGCTGTAACGTTTGCCGCCTGTAAGCCCTTGGGGCCTTTTGTGACCTCAAATTCAACCGCCTGTCCTTCGTTCAGAGACTTGTATCCGTCCCCTTGAATGGCCGAGAAATGACAGAAAACGTCCTCGCCGGACTGGCGCTGGATGAACCCAAATCCTTTGCTGGCATTAAACCACTTCACTGTTCCTTGTTCTCTCATTGATTTATTTCCTTCGTTGCTTTTTAAGCTATTTGTGCTTCTCGACCGCCTTCAGGGGAGTAAAGCTGCAAGTTGGACCTGCGCCTCTGATCAAATCTAAAGGTTCACAAGAGCGACAAACGCAGGGCGATTGTAACATGCCTACTTCCGCGGGGTCCGAACATTTACCATTAATCAGTCGGACTTGTTTGGTTATCCGACTCTTATTTTTCTCCTTCGCACTGAGGTATGGTTCTGTATGATATTGCAGCTTGTGGAGGTCCCGATGATGGCTCGACGACTCTCACTCCGTCTCCTCGCCGCGCTCGTGTTCGTCATAACCTGTCTGGCGCAGCCGTTATCCGCGCAGCGCATCGTAGACCTAACCTCTGCGGACGGTACCAAACTAAAAGCGAGCTATTTTGCCGCTGCCCAGCCGGGTCCCGGAGTGCTACTGCTACATCAATGCAACGTTCGCGGACGCAAGAATTGGGACGGCTTGGCGCAGCAGCTCGCGGCAGCGGGAATCAACGTGCTTACGCTGGATTATCGCGGCTATGGGGAGAGCGGTGGTGACCCATCCGAGAAAATGCCGCCACAGCTAATGGCGCAGATTCAAAAAGAAAAGTGGCCCAATGACTTCGACACCGCCTTTCAGTATCTGGTGTCCCAGCCGGGCGTTACGCCTAACATGATCGGCGTGGGCGGCGCGAGCTGCGGGGTCGATAATTCCGTTCAGATGGCGCGCCGGCATGCTGAGGTGAGATCTTTGGTGTTGCTCTCGGGCGTTACAGACCTAAAAGGGCGCCAATTCCTGCGCGACTCGGCAAGAGTGCCGGTGTTTTTCTCCGTGGCCGATGACGATGAATTCCCCACCATACCGCTAGCGATGGAGTGGCTCTATAGCCTCACTTCGAATCCAGGGAAAGAGTTCGCTCATTACGCCACAGGCGGACACGGAGTGAATATGTTTGCGGTCCACCCGGAGCTGTCGGGAATTATCGTGGAGTGGTACGTGACTACGTTGATCAAGACTCCAGGCCGAGCACCCACGCCTGCGAATGCTTCCGCAATCCCTCCGGAGGCACACATCCTGGATCAGATAGACCAGCCCGGCGGCGCGGCCAAAGTTGGACAGCTTCTGGAAGAAGCCCGCCAACACAATCCCAAAGCCACCCTGTTTTCCGAGGCGACGGTGAACTTCGTGGGATACGAGCACATTCAATCCGGCGATGCCAAAGGCGCAGTTGAAATCATGAAACTCAACGTTGCGGCTTATCCGAATTCGCCGAATGTTTACGATAGTCTTTCCGATGCTTATCTTGCAAATGGCCAGAAGGATCTGGCACGCCAGAACGCAAAGAAAGCGGTGGAACTTTTGTCCTCCGACACGACTTACAACGAGCAGGTCCGTAATTTAATTAGGGCCAATGCCGAACAGAAACTGAAACAGATCGGGGATACGCCGTAATAGTTCGGATCTAAGAGGGCATTGCACACCAAGCCAATTCTTCTCGTCCCGTAATCAGTTTTCAGGCGGCTTTAGCGGACGAAACCTACGTTCTGTTCCCCTGACTTGTCCGGTTATCCGACTAATCAGGCAAGTGGAATTACTTCCGAGTTGCCCGTCATCCATGCACAATCCATATCCCGCGCTTTTCAATACTGTACAATCTCACGACTCGGTATGTCTTAGCTCCGAAGGTGGCAGAGCTAAAATCCCGGTTTGCCGCGGCGTCTTCTTTGGAGTTACTTGAGATTGCAAGGGAGACTGAAGATGAAGCTCCAACCGACAAAGCACCGCGTTCTATCCTTATGCGTAATCGGTCTCTGCGTCCTCAGTGGTGCGTGGTTCGGAATACACGCCGAGCCGCAACAGGACAAGGTGGCCCAAAAATTCATCGGAGCTTGGCGATTGGTTTCAGTAGAGGGCACAGACGCCACTTTTCACTTTGCTTATGATCACCCTACGGGCCTCATCATCTACGATCGGTCCGGTTGGATGGCTGTCCAGATCGACATTAAGGGTATTCGCAAGCCCTTCGTTAACGGGCCCGCCGGCGGTACTGGCGAAGAGAAGGTGGCTGCGTTCGATAATTACATCTCGTATTACGGCACCTACACGCTGGATTTGAAGGCGCAAACTGTCACTCACCACTTGGAAGACGCGAGTCCACCAAATTGGCGCGGCGTCAATAATGTCCGATGGTTCGAATTTCAAGGCGATGATCGCCTTCTCCTTATCCCCCGCGAGGACGGGAAAGGAGGAGCTATTGATCGAAAGAATGCGACGTTTAAGCTTCTGTGGGAGCGCATCAAATAGTGACTTATCCGCAAGTCCGGGTTCCTGCGAATAAGAGTAGTAACCAAAGTGGTCTTAAGCATTTAACATTTGATAACCTACGAAAACTAAAGCTACTCCGAAGGCCGGATGGGTGTCAATAAGTCGCGATCGGCCCAGTAAGACTCGAAGCGGCTGTTTAGAAGATGAGCCACAACGCCTGATTAACGGGCTAACGGGACGAATGGAATGCTAGGAAGGGACTTATCCGGTAATCCCACAAATGGGGAATTGACTGTGTGTCCAAAGGCTTTGAGTTAGGATACCAGGCCAGAAGTTTCTAGTTCACCGTGAGCGGTGCTGACACGCTGCCGATCCTGCCGCTCAGATTGTCGCGCACCACAAATCGCACTTGGTAATTTCCGGCAGGAAGTTCCAGAGCATTTTGATAGAGGATTCCGTCCGCCTTGATTTTGTCCATGGAGGCCGGGGGCACGGTGCCCTTGATCGTCTGTCCCGCGTTACCTACGGGCGCGCCGACCTTGCTGGCTTGGGCAATGAAGTCGATGTCGAAGCGGTTCTTGTCTCTTTCGTCGATCACACCGGAAGCCGGCAGGTGCACGGCAAATCCAACTTTCTTCTTATCCCCGTCCGGCGAGATACCTTGCCACCGAACGGTCACTTCAAGTCCGGTGCTGTCAAAAGGAGAACTGAGAGCAAAGGCCACATCCTCCTTATGCGTCAATTCAGGATCGATGGTGGCATTCGTAACCAAAAAGCCCGTGCGCGCATGCACCTCCACATCTTTGCGCGCAACCTGAATTTGCAATTTCCGCCAGCCCGGCTTGGTATTCAGGTTATCCACATAATAGCCAAGCAAGTAGTAGCTTGAAGAATCGTCCGCCGCGCGCTTGAAGCCCGTGGACACATCATTGTTGTTGAAGAAGGCCCGGCCTCCGGTCATCTCCGCAAAATTCTCAAGGCTCTGCACGGAAGAAGTTTGCAGCCAGCTTCTGTCGGCAGCGGCATCGGCGAATCCGGGACCGCTGAGACTGCCGGAATAGGTGGCATCGGCTGTCGGCGTGGTGCTTACCAAACCGCGGACATCCACGGGATAAACGGAAACCTGAGCGTGGTTCAACGCTTCCATGGTGCGCTCGTAGAGTATCGACAAACTACCGCCCGGCAACGAAGAAGGAGAATCCAAGTTGAAAGGAAAGCTGCCGGTGGCCCAGATGAGAGACTTCCTTCCCGGAACTCCGGAAAGCGACCACGCGATTGCCAGAAAAGCTTTCAGGGTGTCTTCGATAGCGCGGGTCTGCTGGTAACTGCCTTGAACGGAGTCCGCGCTCAGAATGAACTGCTGCATTCTGGCCACGGGATCGGCCGGGGTTCCACCAGTCAGTTCGCTGGCGCCCTCTCCGGACGCAGCCGCAATCTTCCCGTCTGTTCCGAACGATTCCATCGGCGACATTTCTCCGCTTGCTTTCTTAAGTGCCGCAACGATGGAAGCAGGATCGCTGTTCAGTCCGCTGATTACCTGCAGACCTTTTGACCCAATCACCACGAGTCCGAACACTCGCCCCGATTCCAGGTTGTCTGCCAGATACTTAATCAATTGCTTGCGGCCGAAGGTCTGATCGAGAAAAGGTGTATTGATGGTATCCAAAGCAATCACGGTGATGGCAAATGGCTGTCGCTCGAGAGTGAAATTGCTGAATGTGTTCGGCGGGTTCTTGGCTTGCGCGGAATGCGAACTGCCCGTATTCACTTCCTCGAAAATAGCAATCCGCTGCTCTTTGCCATTTTCAAAGATTTTGAAATCTCCTCTGCTCAGGTTATGGACATGATTGCCGGCCTTGTCGGCGACAACCGCGGGGACCTGAACGAGAATCGTTTGCGATTTGAACGCGAGCTTGCGTTCTTCATCAGCGCCGCGGGAGTGGTGCACGTCCGCCTCCGGGATGCTCCCCGGTGTGGAGGGACTTGCAGGCTGCCCGGTGAACGGGTCATTTTCCTGAGCCAATGCGCAGGTAGGGAGAAAAATAATGCAGCACCAGAGGATCAGCAATTGGCGGCGCATGAGTTGCTCCTTCGGGTTCGGAGTCATTATACGTCAGCGCCAGTACCGATGTCTGGGCCAGGATTTCCAATTATGGCAGCAGCGGCCGCCTGGCACTATTGATCGTTTCCGCAGATCCCGCCTATGCGGACGGATGCAGCACGCGGAAAGGCCCTGGCCGGTAAATTCGCCTTATCGGGGTTAGGCTGCGAGCTAGGCGGGTTCAACGGCGGCGAGGATAATCTTGGCACTGTGCGCGTCGTACACGAAATAATCTCCGGGGCGGATTTCGGTCAGGCTCGCGAGACGCTTCCTGGCATGTTCAAGATCTTGCACGGCTTCAACCCATATCGGCCCGCTATCGGGAAGCTTCCTGAAGATATCGTAAGTTAGCTTCATGACTATCCTCCGAAATTCCGGTTTTCAATAGCGTTCGGGAGTTTGCTGCGCCCTGGCTTAACCAAAAAGCAATCGAATTGCCAAGTTCTCTTGGCGCCGGGGCCGCAATCATCGGTAAATGAGCTAGTTATACTCCTGCTTGGAGTAGGCGCAGGACGGGCGTCCCTGGGGATGCGAATTCTTACAGTTTCCATGTAGATATTTCGCCGCACCTGCCGCGAGGCGTTACGGACAAGGTAAACGGCTAAGAAGGTTTGTGCTTCAGAGTGAGGAACGACAGAATCGAGAGGCCCAGAAGAATGCCCACGCTGATGCCCAGGCTGAGGTCGCTGGTGTACGCGGATTTGAACACCGTGAGCCGGAGGACAACCAACAAGGCACAGAACGCCGGGACCAATCTCCAAAGGCTGGTCTTGCTCGACATGCTAGTACCTTAACACATGCCCTGACCGTGCAGAGATTATAACGGGGCGAACGCTCTTCGTGACTGTGGATAGGGAAGGGAGGCAGTTCGGTTTCAGCTTGACCACAGTGTGCGGCCGGGCGCGAAACGAGAGCGCTAAGGCGTGTACATCCACAGATCGCTGAGGTCGCCTTCGCCTCCTCCTGCGACGCCAAAACCGCCGAAGAACCAAAGGTTGCCGTTTGCATCGATCCAGCCACTCATCGAAGTACGAGCGCCGGGAATATTGCCGGGAGCAATCATGCCTTGCGTCCCATACACTCCATTTTGGTTAATCAAATTGGAGCCGGACATCCAAATCCATTCACCATTGCTGTA
>Ga0224545_1000050_pt1 | contig 24821 bp, 21 predicted proteins | sample 714P12024metaG_FD_179906 | JGI IMG/M metagenome (GOLD analysis project Ga0224545, IMG submission 179906) | Peat soil microbial communities from Stordalen Mire, Sweden - 717 P1 20-24 | ecosystem: Environmental > Terrestrial > Soil > Wetlands > Peat | place: Sweden: Norrbotten County, Stordalen... | reverse complement strand
CATGTATGCGATCGTGCATGGAGCTGCCGGGGCTGGTCAGTTGCTCTCTATCCAGCATATGCGTCTGCGTGCGCATGGATGTGGCACCCACCGATTCGGCCGCGTGCTGGTGCACGGAGGTGAGCTTGGCCAAGCCAAAATCCAAAATCTTTGCCTGCCCGCGTTCCACCAGAAAAATATTCGCAGGCTTGATGTCGCGGTGCACGATTCCTTTGGAGTGCGCCGCATCGAGCCCGTTGGCGATCTGAATGCCGATCTCCAGGAGCTTCGATATTTCCACGGGCTTCCCCGCGATGGCGTGCTTAAGCGTCTGACCTTCGAGCAACTCCATGGCGATAAACGGCCGCCCCTCGAATTCTCCAATATCGTAAATGGTGCAGATGTTCGGATGATTCAGCGCGGAAGCAGCGCGCGCTTCGCGGCGAAATCGCTCGATGGCCTGCGAGTCCTGGGAAATGTCGTCGGGGAGAAACTTCAGCGCGACGCTCCGGCCCAGGCGCGTGTCTTTGGCTTTGTAAACCACACCCATGCCTCCGCCGCCCAGTTTTTCCAGGACGTCGTAGTGGGAGATCGTGCGACCTATATACGCGGAGGTATCCGGCACAGGGTGTGCATATTACGCCACCGCTTCAATCCTTGCAAATCGCGCAACATGGGTCCGTGCAGATCGAGCCTCCAAGTTATGCAGCGCGCGTCTGCTGACTCAGTTTGAATTGATTGCCCCATGTGCTAACTTCTCTCCCCGAAACCGCCGCGAGCACGTGCGCCGCGGAACGCCGCGCAGGAGAGCATAATGAAGACTAACGCCGTCAGATTTCTACTAGGACTCTTCGTATTAGCGAGCTTGGCATGTGCCGCCGCCCCGCGAGTCTTCGCCGCCGATAAGCATCCCTTCAGCATTGACGATTACGCCGCTCTGCGCTCGGCCCGCGCCGTTTCTATCTCGCCGGACGGCAGGACTATTCTCTATCGCGTCTCCTTCGACGGCACCGCTGGTCCCGCCGACAAACACGAATGGCACCTGATGGATGTCTCCGGTGAAAATGGGCGAAAGCTCGACCTGCCGGAACATTTCGAGCCGTCAGGTTTCACCAAGGATGGCTCGCTGTACGGAATATATCCCGTCGGCAAATTGCCCCAGCTGGCAATCGTGCCGCTCGGAGACGGGAAACTGGTGCAAATCCTCTCCCTCCCCTCCGGAATCCGATCTGCAACCATCTCGCCCGATGGCACGCGCTTCGCCGTACTGGCCGATCCCCGCAAACCGGACCCGCTTGCGGCCGTGCGCACGATCGCAGCACCCGATGAAACGAGCTTGTACGTCGTCGGCGTGAACGGCTCGGAACCTGGCTGGTGGTGCCCCGCGCTCGTGGACGTCGCCGAGATCGCCTGGTCTCCCGACGGCTCGCAAATTGCCGTAGTCTCCATGTGGCCAAAGGCCGGACATCACGATGTGCATTCGTTCGTGGATGTTTGCAGTTCCATTGGAATGCGCCGCCTTGCCGAAATTCCCGACGCCACAAGCGGCCTCGCCTGGACCTCCGGCGGTAAAGAACTCGTCTTCGCCGGCACCACTTCGCCCGTCCTTACTCCGGAACACGTATTTGCGTTGCCGGTCAGCGGTGGCCAGCCCGTCGATCGCACGCCTGATCTCGCAGGCACCGCGATAACTTTGGCAGCCGATCCCCACGGCAACGTCTGGGTCGAGATGCACAAGGGCGTCGTCACCGAGACGTACTCTTATCGCGATGGAAAACTCGAGCCTGCCTATCGCTGGCCGGACGGTATCGTGCAAGGACTTCCTGCTTACTCCTTGCTTTCATCCGCGCCCGCCGTCTTGGCATTCAACGTCCAGGATCCCTCGCACTGCACAAACGTAGCCGTGGTTGCAGGCGCGCAACTGCAAAAGATCACACACGAAGGCGACGACGCTCTGGCCAACGTAAATCTCGGCGAAGTGAAAGCCGTGCATTGCACCTCGAAGGACGGAACCAAGCTGGAAGGAATTGCCACTTTCCCAGCGGACTACGCCGCAGGCAAGAAATATTCCTTCCTGGTTCTTCCACACGGTGGCCCCGAAGCTAACGACGAGCTTAACTTCGACCTTTTTGCACGGCTGGTCGCTGGGATGGGATATGTCGTCCTGCAACCGCAATATCGCGGTTCTACAGGCTACGGCGCGGATTTTCTGGCGGCGATTTATCAGCATTTCGGCGATCGCGCCTATGCCGACGTCGATAGCGCCACCGATTTTGCCATCGCGCAGGGATGGGCGGACCCCAACCGCCTTGCCATTTTCGGCTGGAGCGCCGGCGGGTTCATGACTTCCTGGACCGTCACTCAGACCCATCGCTATCGCGCCGCGATTGAAGGCGCCGGGATCACCGACTGGCTCAGCTTCATCCCCACCAGTGACGTTTGGCAGACTGACTACGACGCGCGTTTCCAGGAGAAGGATCCCGCGCCCATGTTGCAGTTCTCCGCCGTTATGCACGTCGATCAAGTCACCACGCCGTTGCTAATCCTTCACGGCGAAGCCGACGCACGCGTCCCCACATTCCAGGGCCGCGAATTCTACGTTTTGCTCGCTGAGCGAGGAAAAACCGTCCGCATGGTCACCTATCCGGGCTCGCCCCATTTCCCCCAAATAGTCGAACAGCGCCGCGACGTTTTCACAGAATTGGAAAATTGGCTGAAGAAGTACAACCCGTAAACTCAAACAACCAAGGAGTTGGCGGATGATCTCTTCGCCTTCTCGTTCCCCCAATAGGGAATCGGAGGCCTAAGTAAGTTATGCTCACACAGACGAATCCTTGAAATTCGCCGGGGGACGTGCTAGCGTTTTTCGTGATTAAATTAGAGTATCCTCTGACCCTCCACCAAAACTTAACGAAGACATCTCATCAGCCCTTAATCCCAATCTTCCCGGCTGCAAACGCACCTGCCTTCCCGCCGGCTGAGAGGTCTGTGAGCGGCGTGACCAGTCCCGGAACGATCTGTCATCTCGCCCCGGTTTTCCTTCCTAAAGGGCCGGTTAGTAGGTTTCAGACTGCAAAATTAAATCGCCAAACTCAGGAAATAGAACACCTTGTAACTCACAGAAAACAAACAACCGCAACTTGCTCAAATCGCCAAAAAACTCACTTTTGCCCGACACGCTTTTCTTCCGCTTTTCACCTTCACGCCGGTAGCATCGTCACTCCTAGGAATCCTCGCGCATGATGCTCGACTGGGCCGCCCTGGGTATTGAAACTGCGAAGCTTCGCGGCGCCTCCTACGCCGATGCGCGGGTGATGGACACCCGCCAGCGCGAAATCGCCACCAAAAACGGGGAAGTTGGCAATCTGCTCGAGTCCGAATCGCTGGGCATCGGTATTCGCGTGATCGCCAGCGGCGCCTGGGGATTTGCCTCCACCGACAGGCTGACGCGCGAAGGCGTCCAAGCCTGCGCCGCGCAAGCCATCAACATCGCCAAAGCATCCGCGCTGGCGAAACGCGAAAATGTCGCCCTCGCTCCGGAAGAAACTTACGTGGACACCTGGCAAAACCCCTTCGTAAAGGATCCGTTTCGCATTCCCGTCGAACGCCAGATCGATTTGCTTCTCCGCGCTGATAAGGAAATGCTCGCGGTGAAGGGCGTCACGCTTGCGGAAGGCTCGATGTCGTTCCGCAAGATCGATCAGCTTTTTGTTTCCAGCACCGGCTCCGTGATTCATCAGGTAAAAATGCAGTCGGGCGCGGGAATTGTCGCCACCTCATTCTCTGATAGCGAAATTCAGAAGCGTTCCTACCCCAATAGTTTTGGCGGCCAACACGCTTTGCAGGGCTACGAGCTGATTGAAGCGCTCGACCTTGTCGGTAACGCGCCTCGCATCGCCGAAGAAGCCGTTGCGCTCCACTCCGCTATTCAGTGTCCCGAGGGAACCAGCACAATTATTCTCGGCGGCTCGCAACTTGGCTTGCAGATTCACGAATCCATCGGCCATCCCATCGAGCTAGACCGCGTCCTGGGCCAGGAGGCGAATTTTGCCGGCATGAGTTTTCTTACCCTGGAAAAGTTGCGCAAACTCAAATACGGCTCCGACATCGTCAACGTGGTCGCCGACGCGCGTCTCGAACACGGCCCCGGTCTCGGCACGTTTGCCTATGACGACGAAGGCGTTCCGGCGCAATGCACCCCCATTATTACCAACGGCCTTTTCACCGGCTACCTGAGCAATCGCGAAACCGCTGCCACCATCGGCGAAACGCGCTCGAACGGGACCATGCGCACGGAAAACTGGAATCGCCTGCCCATCATTCGCATGACCAACATCAGCATCAATCCCGGGACCTGGAAATATGACGACCTGATCGCCGACACCGACGACGCCATCCTGATGGAAACGAATCGTTCCTGGTCCATCGACGATCGCCGCTATCAATTTCAGTTTTCCACCGAAATCGGCTGGGAGATAAAAGGCGGCAAGAAAGGCCGCATGATCAAGAACCCCAGCTACAGCGGCATCACCACGGAATTCTGGAATAGCTGCGACGCCATCTGCTCTCGCGATTACTGGACGCTTTGGGGTACGCCCAACTGCGGCAAAGGCCAGCCCATGCAAACCATGGGCACCGGACACGGAGCGTCCCCGACGCGCTTCCGAAACATAAAAGTGGGAGTGGCCTTCGCCAAGTAAAAATAAAACTCAAACATGAAACCTACCAAGAAAAAATCGCCGCCGGCACGCGCCCGCCGCTCAACAGCGGCGAAGACAAATGCACGATCGCTTAGCAGCGGCGGGCTCGCGGAAAATGGCGCCCGATTCACTCTCGCGGAACTCCAGCGCATCGCCGGCCGCGTGATCGCGCTCAGCCAAGCGGATGAAACCGAAATCGAGATTGATTCTACCACCGACGCGCTCACGCGCTTCGCCAATAACACCATCCATCAAAACGTGGCGGACCATACTCTTTCAATCTCGGTTCGCGCCGTGGTTGATGGCCGCACCGCGCGCGCCACGACGAACAAGACCGATGACGAATCACTTCGCCGTGTGGTCGCTGCCGCTGCCACGCTCGCGAGGCACCAACCGGAAAATCCCGATCTACTGCCTATGCTCGGTCCGCAAAAATACCAGAAGGTCGCGCGCTATTTTGACGCCACGGCCGCGGAAAACCCGATGGACCGTGCGCGCGCGGTAACCCGCGTTTGCAAAATGGCGGAAAAGAAAAAGCAGACCGCTGCGGGGATTTTTGCCAGCGGCTCGCATCAATCCGTTTTGGCGAACTCGCGAGGGCTTTTCGCCAGTCATCAGTACACCGACGCCGAATTCTCGGTCACCATTCTGGAAGACAAATCTTCCGGCTGGGCCAAATCGAGTTCTCCCGACATCCGTGATATCCATCCAGACGAACTCGCCGAATCCGCGAGCAACAAGGCCATCGCCTCGCGCAATCCGCGCGTTCTGGAGCCCGGGCACTACACCGCGATCCTGGAGCCTTCCGCCGTCCTCGATATCATCGGCTCTCTTTTCCTGGATTTTGCCGGGACCTCCATTCTCGACAAGCGCTCCTGCCTGAACGACCGCATGGGCAAAAAGATTTTTGGCGAAAACGTCACGCTCTGGGATGACGTTTACCACCCGTACCAGTTAGGAGCGCCCTACGATGGCGAGGGCTTGCCGAGGCAAAAAATTCTTTTGGTGGATCGTGGAGTACCCAAAAACCTGGTCTATTCGCGCACGACCGCAAAAAAAATGAAAGCGAAACCCACCGGCCACGGCCTGCCGCTGCCAAATGAGTATGGCGAAGCGCCCATGAATCTCGTTTTCTCGGGCGGCGACAAATCCGTGGACGACATGGTGCGCTCTACCGAGCGCGGCATCCTGGTCACGCGCGTGTGGTACATCCGCGAAGTCGATCCCTACGAAAAAATTCTCACAGGCATGACACGCGACGGCACATTCCTGATTGAAAATGGCCGCATCGCCGCCGGCATCCGCAATTTCCGGTTCAATCAAAGTGTGATCGAGATGCTCTCGAACGTTGAGATGCTCGGCCCTGCTGTGCGCGCCGCCGGAGAAGAATCATTCGAGATGGTCGTCCCGGCCATGAAGGTAGGCAACTTCCACTTTAGCGAAGTGACGAAATTCTAGAGCGCGGAAGCCTAATGTGTCTCGCCTGCCGGTTTCTCAGGTGCCGCCTCAGGCCGGATAAAATAGTGCCATTTATCCAGATCGGCGCGCACCGCAACGTCGAAAAATCCGACCATCATTTCGTCATAAGTCTGATCCCCCCATCGCACCGACGCATCCGGATCGGGGTTGTGTGAATTGCCGCGCGAATTGTCATACAGCGCGACGGCCTGCAGCATCGTGCCCGCCTTCAACGATCGCGGCTCCGCCAGCCGATAACTCAGTTGCCAGTAAAAATCATAATTCACCCGCAGAAGAGTCTCGATGCTTCCGTTCGCGCTGACGATGTTGTAATCGAATTGTTTTCCGCGCAGATGCATGTGCGGGAAAAAACTGAGCAGCGTCGCGTCGTTCGGTAAAGTGCCGCGCGCCTCCACTCGATAGTCGTCCGCGCCCGGCGGTATCACGAAATGGTCGTTGGTCAACTGCAATGTAATCACGCGCTGCGCGGGCCTCTGCTTGGCAAAGACGATCCCGATGCTCGTCTGATCGCTAGCCGCATGCCCGTGCGTGGTGTAATGCATCTGAAACACCAAATCCGAGCTGGCAGGCACGAACTTGGCCATCCCAACGGGCCACTGGTCCGGCGAACTTCCCGGCGCGTACACCAGCAAGATGTCGCTGTCGGTCCAATGTGCGCCGTGCCGGCTGTCTTCATCTGTCATGTCCGAAGCATTGAACGGCACGCCGACGGGAGCGTGCCTCAGCCATTTCGAATCCGGCGGCCGGATATAAACCACCGCGTGATGGACGTTTTCGCGGCTTGATGGGCGAACCTCCGACATCTGCACCCATTTGTCTTCCGTGAATCCGGCGGGCACGATTTCGTATGTGTACTCCACATCGCCGTGAGCCGGGAGCGCGACGGGCGTGGGCATTTTCACAATTACGTCCGGCTGCGGAATATTCCATCCGTCAGTCCATTGACGCGGAAGCGGCGCGTCCTTCGGATCGCCTGCCGGGGCATTCGCGTCCGCCCAGGCTGCGAGCTTTTGAATTTCCTCCGGCGTCAGCGACGGATCATTGGAGAAATGGCCGTAGCGCGGATCGGCGAACCATGGCGGCATTTTTTTCTTGGCGGCGACATTTGCAATTTCAAGAGAGTACGATCGCGCGTTTTCATAGGTAACCAGCGGCATGGGCCCAATCTCGCCGCTGCGGTGGCAACCCTGGCAGTGCTGCTGGAGGATTGGGAGGACATCGCGATAGAACGAAGTCACTGCGGTTTCGCGAGGCGCATCCGGAGTTTTTGTTTCTCGCGTTTGCGCGGCCGCAAAACTCAGCAATGCAACGATGGCGGCAGAGACGGGCATTTTCACTTGCACCATTGAATTAGTTACGCATTCTCAAAAGTTGGTTGCAAGCCGGAAGATACCGCGTTTCATTTTATTTTGTGAATTGCAGGCTGGAGATGGCGCGCGCGATTACGTTTTCCTGAATCTGCACCAGGTCGGTATCCGCGACCGTCATTCCGAAAATTGTGTAGAGGCGCGTGTCGCGAGGGATACATACGACGACGCCGGACCAATCGCGCTGGTCAACTCTGCCGCGAAAATGCCGTTCGATCGCAGGAAGGCCGGAAATCGTAATGTGTTTTTCATCCAGCGGACGAAAATTCTCCATGATTTCTTGAAGACGCCGCTCCGTGGCATCCATGTCGTTAGCGACGGATTTCGAAACAGGCTGCTGGCCGATCAGGAGGTAGGTAGTCTGATCGGCTGTGCCCATCGCCGTAATGGATCCGGGCAGAAGCGCGCGCGCTCCCTCGATCAATTCCCAGGCTGGCGGCTTGTACATGCGGAAGCTGTAGGTGTCGTTCACGTAAGTGTTTCCGTTCACTTCTTCGCGCATGGGTTCGGGCGCGGGAGTTGGAGCAACAGGCGGCGGTACAGCCGGCGAATTCGCAACCGCTGGGCTAGGCGCCGCAGAGTTCGTCGCGGACTTATTCGCAGCACTGGGCGAGGAGTTCGGCGAGTTTGGGGCCGGCGATGCCACCGAACTCGGCGAGCCAGCCGAATTGTTTGCCGGCGGAGTTACGGGCTTAGCCGGAGCCGGTTTGGTGACTTTAGTAGGAGCAGGATCCGGCGCGACCGCCGCATCAGCGCTGGGATCGGGTTTTTTCTCGAGTTCCTTCTTTTTCGCCACGGGAGAAATCACGATCGATACGACTTGATCTCTCTGCACCTCGGCGAAGCCGTAGCTCGTTTTCACCTTGAAGGAATGTTCTTCGAATCCGACGATTGTGCCAACGACTGTGGTGCCGTCTTTCAGCTTTAGCTCGTCCGCGCGCGCCACAGAAAGAGCGGCGAACAATGCAACCAGCGCGATCAAGGATGTGCGCGCCACGCGTGTTCGGAGTGCTGAGGCCAGCCTCATGCTTAAAGTATGGCGCTCAGCGGCACGACGGGCAAGTTCGGGCGTGAAAAACATGCCGCGTTAGTCAGCAGCCGTGTCTTGAAGGGTTAAGGCGCTAACGCGCGCGCCGGGATTTTGGCTTGGTTTTTCGCTTCGTCTCGGGTCGTTTTTTCGGCGCGGGGTGGATGGCCAGAAGCTCCGGTTTTAAGCGCGCGAATTCCAATTCGAGCGCACGAAATTGCGAATCGGCATCGAGTAAATTAGCGGAGCGTCCCATGACTTCGAGGTTGCGCACAATCGCAACTGCATTTGCCGCGCCGAAAATGGCGATGGACCCTTTCAACGCGTGCGCGGAACTGGCAAGTTTCTGCGCATCTTTTTTAGCGATGGCGCGTTGGATCAATGAAATAGTCTTCGGGGAGTCTTGCAGAAAAGTCTTGATAAGGGAGCGCTCGAGCTTTTCACTTCCTCCTGTTGCGCGATGGAGATGCGCGGCGGCGGATTCGTCATCTTTGCCGACCAGCGTCGCGCGTGCGGACGCTGAGGGCTCCCGCGCAGGTTGCGCGTCGCGAATCTGCTTCGCTGCATGGTCCCCCGATTCAACCGCTGCATACAGCTTGTCCATGCGAACCGGCTTAGCGATAAATGCATCCATTCCGGCTTCCAGGCAGCGACGCTCGTCTTCGTGGGTCGCGTTTCCTGTGAGTCCGACAATGCGAACGTGCTTTCCTGTGGACGTTTCCAACTTGCGGATCGCGCGGGTGGCTTCCAGCCCATTCAAGTGCGGCATTTCTTCGTCCATGAGCACAACATCGAAGTGACCGCGCCCAAGTTCCGCGAGCGCTTCCCGTCCATCAGTCGCGCTGGAAACGGAGTGGCCGCGTTTTTTCAGGAGTTCGAGAACAAGCTCGCGGTTTATTTCAGTGTCTTCGGTGACAAGGACGCGCAAGTGTTTCGACGGCTTGTTGGCGGGCGCGCGCTGCGCAGCGGGATCGCTTGGAAAATCTTTGGGCGAGGTCGTTGCGGCGTGCGAGCGACCGGCTTCGGAATTTGTTGTTGATTGATTTTGCGACGTTGCGGCCGCGCGCGGAAGCCGAAACCAGAAACGCGATCCCCCCTGTGGACGGGTTTCGGCGCCGATTGTTCCGCCCCAGCGCTCGACCGTAATCTTGCAAAAATAAAGTCCCAAGCCCGCTTTGCCGGAATGGCTTTTTCCTTTTGAGAAAAGCGCGAATAGTTGACTTAGGGGCAAGTCCGGCGGAAGACCGGAGCCTTCATCATCCACGAAAGCGAACACGCCGGAGCCATCATCTTTGACGCCGACGGTTACGGTGGAGCCGCGCGGGCTGTAGCGCAGAGTGTTTTCGAGCAGGTTGCCGAAAATGCGATCCAGACGCGGCGCATCGCCCACCACCCGCCACTCTGATGAGGCATTCGATTGCGGATCGAATCGAAGCCGAATGTTTTTATCTTTGAACGCGGACGTGAATTCCTCGATAGCCAGTTGTGCGCACGCTGCCAGATCCGGAGCTGCCGCACCCTTATCAGACGTTGATTGCTGCGCCATTAAATCTCCCGAGAACGCAGAGAGAATGCCGCGGATCATCAATTCCTGGCGTTGCGATTCGCGCTGGCCTGCTTCCACGAATTTGCGAAGGCTTGCCGGCAGCTTTTCAAGGCTCAGGAGATTGAAGCACCCACTGATGGCGCTAAGAGGCTGGGAGAGGTCGTGGATGATGCAATGCAGCAGAATTTCTTTCTTCTGAATTTCACCCAGAAGCTGCTCGTGTACGAGCAGGGAATCGCGGGCGGTCTGGAACCATTGCTGCTGTTCGGAGAAGTTGGCGGATAAGTTCCGCAGGATCAGGATTTTCTTGCCATCAAGAGACAAGGCGAAGGCCTCGAGCGGAATGTCGCGGCCGTTCTTATCGCGCTCGGTCCAATTGCCGGAACTTGCAGAGCCTTCCGACTTGGTGTTCCAGAATTCTTCGGCGTCCACCAGGAAGTTTTCGAGGAAGGGCGAGTTTTCAGCGAGACGATTTCGCTTTCCGGTTTCGGATTGAATGTCAAAAGCTTCGCGGCACCAAGCCGGACAATCTCCGAGCACTAAGAATTCGCCGGTGCTGAGCGATTCGAACAGGGCATAGCCCTGGCTGGCGAGGAACGACTCGAACAGTGAATGCGAAGACATTTTATTCGGCCAGCATGGCGGCGGTTAGTTTTGAAAAAACCTCTTCAACGGAAGCGCCGGTTTTGGCGCTGGTGCGAAGTATATTCCATCCGGCTGTGGTTAGTTCAGATTCGCGCGTGGAATCGATTTCCCATTTTTCAGTCAAGTCGCTCTTGTTGAGCACCAGGACAGCAGGGACTTTTCCCGCTTCTTGAATTACGCGTTCATTCAATGCCATAGCGTCGTCGAGCGTTTGGCGGCGTGTTCCGTCCACCGCGAGCAGATAACCGGACATGCCGCGCAGATAGGACATGCGAATTTTCTGGTACACATCTTCGCCGTGAATGTCCCACAAAACGAGGGTGACATCTTCGTTGCCGGCGCGGACCACTTTCTTATCAATTTTTACGCCGATCGAAGTTTGGTATGCATCCGAGAAAATGCTTTCGACGAAGCGGCGGACCAGGCTGGTCTTGCCGACAGAGAATGAGCCGAGCATGCAGATTTTCTTTTGCAGCATTCGAGGGCTCGTTCAGTTTACGGCAGACGTTGGAGTAAATGTGACTTTAAAGGTGACGCTGCGATTCAAGCGGCGGCCTTCCTCGGTGTCTTCGGTGCGCAAAGGCTGCGTGGTGCCGACTCCGCGCGGGCGCAGATTCGCCGGCGGCACGCCGCCGCGCAACAACCTGGCGCGGACTTGCTCGGCGCGCTGCTGGCTGAGAAGCTGATTCGTACCTTCGATGCCGGTGCTGTCGGTGTGGCCGATGAGTTCGATGGAAGTTTGCTCGCCGAGGTGTTCCGCTTGGGCCACGATGTCGCGAATCTGTTTTTGTGTTTGGTCGAATGTGTTTTCCTGGCCGGGCTCGAGCTCGGCTCGGCCGACGGGGAAGAGAAGGAACACGGACTCGATTGCGCTTTGAGGCGCCTTGAGCTGCAATAAGTGCGAATCCTGCAGGTGAGAAACGTCGACGGTGGCGACCCCGGGAATCAAAATAGCGCGGTCCGCCACGCCGGCGATCCACCGCGGCGAGGCAGTTCCTTCGACGTCCAGCTCGCCCTGGTGTTCGGAAAGCGTGACGCCTTCGGGAGGATGCAATAGTTGGCGGGCACGCTGGACAACGATGGCATCGTCCAACGAATAGTAGGGCGCTAAATCAAATTCGGCGTTGTTCGGATTTAGACCTGCATGGCTGAGCAATGCATTCGGGTCCGGCGCAAGCGGGTCTTTGAAGCCTCGTATGTGATAACGGCCACCCTGCTTGTCGTAGGAGATCACCACGATGCCGGGTTGCCCGCGAACGGCGTTCAGGAATCGCGACCACTCCCAGAGGAGATAACTGGAGTAGCCGATCCAACCGAGGACGAGGATGACCACTATCGCGATGGTCGCGAGTGCTGCGCGCGGCTTCCTTTCTCCAACCGGCTCACGATGCTGCGTGGCGAGAAGGCGTGATAAGAGTTCATCGGCTGATTGGAATGGGGCCGCATCGCCCTTGAAATTCTCGAGAGCGGAACTATAGCGCTGCTGGATTTCTTCGAGCGCTTCTTCCATCGCCAGCCGATAATCCGGCGGAGCGTGGCCGCGAATCACGGCGGCAATCACGGCGTCGGGGCCGTCTTCAATCCACACTTCAAGCTCGCCGACGTTCAAGCTGCCCAATGTTTCCTCGTTCTTCGAATCAAAGGAATCGCGCACGAACTGCTGGATGGCGGAAAGCATGCCGGCAACCATGGAAGGATCCTGCGTGGAAACCGACGTTGCGACGACGTGGCTGAGAACGAGTCCGGTTTGGCGATGAATCAGAAAGACCTGCTCCACGCGATACAGCAGGCTGTGCATCAAAACGATTTCGCCGAACGATTTTCCGGTACGGAAGGCTTCGATGCGCCACTTGATTCCCTGGGCCGACAAGCTGTGCTCGAGAGCGGCGTTGAACGATTCCAGCATGGCGCGGAGCGTTTCGGTGATGGATTTTCGAATGGCGGGGCCCATCATGGGGAACAGCGCGTCGGCCAGAACGTGAGGATCTTTGCGGACCGATTCGCGAAGCGTTTCCTGAATGGTGGGCGACAGGGCCTTGGCCAGAGCGCGCTCGCCGTCTTTTTTTTCACAGCGCATGCTGATGGCTTCGGCGACGACGGAACTGACATCCTCCGCGCGGCGGGCGCGATCTTCGAGGCGTTCCTGAATATCCGCGATTTCTTCCTGCTCGGGCGCGACGATTAAATGGCGAAGCTCTTCGTAGGCGTGGTTGTTGTCCGGCGGATTTTCCTCTGGTTGCCCCTGTGGGGCGCGGCGTTGGGCTTGCTCAGGCATTTTGAAAGGTTAAGGTTTTTCCCGACGGGCATTGTGTGTGTCCGCCGAGTGCGTGTTTGGCAGCTCGCTCTACCTACTCCTCCGGCAGCTCGAATTTATTTTTCAGCCGCAGAGAGAATTCAGTGAAGAGGTCGGCAAGAGCGGCGCGGTCGGTTTTTTCATCGCGCAGCACATCCACTTCGCGGTTCAGCGCGGCGGCGGTATCCCGGCGCAGCTTGTCGATTTCCGAGGAAACAGCCTTGGAGTGCTCGAGAAGTTTTGCACGGAGCTCGCCCTGGCCGTCGGACATTTGCTCTTCGAGTTGCGAGAGCTTCTTCTCGATCACTTTCCCGCCGTCTTTGATTTCGCGCGAAATTTCCTTGAATGCTTCGGTGCGCTCGGACTTTTCGCTCTTCAAGCGCGTGCTGAGCGAATCCACTTCCTGCCGGATAAAGCTGCCCAGAGTATCGAGGCGCTTGGTCATGTCTTCGCGCAGGGTATCGAGAGCTTTGGTAACGGTGTCTTCGAGGCGCACGAATCGCTTTTCGTAATCGCGCATCTGCGAGCCGAACAGAATGTCGCGTATCTTGTCTACGTTTGCGCCTTCGGGATTCTCTTTGTTGGAAGCATTATTAGGAACTTTCGCCGGGGATGCCATTTTCCTGCCTCTCCTTTTAGGACCCTTGATGCCCTGCCGGGGGGAGCCTCGTCTGGCCTTCGGGGGCATCCGCGCAGGCTACTACGAAAGGCTGCCTGCCGCAAGAAAGACGAGGACTAGGACTAGGGTACGAATGGGCTAGGACGGCTGGGAAGAGCCACAGCGGAGTCAAGGGCCTCCGGGATCGGCCATTTTTTGGAAGGACTAACGCGTCGTTTCTGCTTCCATCAATGGAACCTTTCTACTTCTGTGCGAAACGGCTATTCCGTATGGCTGCAAATACCCTCGTGCCGATCATCTGGGCTGCACGACTCAGCAAATACCACCAGAGAGTCCCCAGAGTTCCAAAAAGGAGCAGTGGGTGATCAAAGCTATAGCTGATAGCAAGTATGATGACCGACATCGGGATATCAACCAGGACCATATACCCCCAGCCCGATTCCAGACGTGCGAACGCGATAATCAGACAGGCGCATAGATGCAGAAATGGCAGCAGGTAGACCAAGAGAGAGCCCGGTTTTAATGTCTTCATATTGACAGGCGGCGCCAACATGCGGCGGATAGTACCACACCGATAGTTCACTACTAAGTTCCCCAGCCCCGTGCAGGCTCGGGCGCGGTTTAGCGGTCGAGGAAAGCGCGGAGGCGGGCGTAGCCGGAGCGGCTGACGGGTGTTGCAGAGCCGGATGACTTACCGCTCATCGGGTATCCGTCCGCCAGCGGATGATCCGCTATACGGAATACCTCGTGGATAATAGGCCGACGGAACGCCGCAACCGAATAGCCGTGCGAGACACGAGAGATCGAGCGAATATGCTTTTGTCCTGTCTGCCACGCTGGACTGTGGTCCTAGCCGCACTAGAAGCGCATGCGGAGTGCCCTGTGAGTCTACTTTGAGCCTCCAAGTGCCGTACCCCTTGCCATATCCGTGCTCATTCTCCGGGAGAGCCGCACTGTCGAATACCAAGTATCTAAAATAGTAGTCCGACCGAGTATTGCGCTCATATTCTAGCTGGCGTGAAACAACAATCCCGTCCTCCACTAAAATTTCCCCAAATAGCTCGGTGTGGTGAATGAACGGGACATAACTGAGCGGCATGTTCTCGAACTTGAATACTAGTGAGCACTTCTGAAATCTGCAGCGCATATCCGCTTCGGCCACGTACCAAGGTATTCCGCCGAACTGACGAGCAAGTTGCTGGGCGTCTCCGAAGGTGGATTCACCGAGTTTCAGCGCCGCGAATTGCGGCAAGAATGCTCGCGCCTGTTCTCGCTGGCGGAGCGCTAGGGCATGCAGAATGGCAATCGTGATTAAGCAGGAGACAAGCAGAGCAAAAACTATTCCGATCACGCTTCTTCCCGTCCGGCGGGTAGTTGAGCCTTCCACCCCGATGGTTGCGGCTGACGGCACCACGATACGGCGGATAGTACCACGGCGATAGTTCACTCCTAAGTTTGCTAGATCCGAGCGCCTGGTTTTTAGCGGTCGAGGAAAGCGCGGAGGCGGGCGTAGCCGGAGCGGCTGACGGGGAGCTGTGTGCCGTTGGTGAGGACAGCGACGTGAGTGTCCTTTGCGTAGGGCTCGACTTTGACGACGCGCTCCAGGTTGACGATGTAGGAGCGGTGGATGCGGAGAAAACGCGAAGGGTCGAGCGCGGATTCAAGGCTGGAGATGGTCTGCTGCTTCAGGTGCTTTTTGCCTTCGGTGGCGAGCGCGACGTAATCGTCCTGCGCTTCCACGTAGTCGAGCTTTGCGACTGGAATGATGAAGACGCGCGTGCCATCGCGAACCGCGATGCGGTCGAGATATTGCGAAGGCGGGCGCGCTGCCGCAGCCAGATCCGCGGGAGGCATCTCGGTGTGGGGCGATTTGCCAGAGAGGCGTTCCTTGGCGCGATTGAGCGCGGCTTCGAAGCGGTCGGCTCCGAATGGCTTCAAAAGATAATCCACGGCATGGACTTCGAAGGCTTTGATGGCGTAGCTGTCGAAGGCGGTGACGAAGATTACGCGCAGATCGTTGCCGATCAATTCGAGGACTTCGAAGCCATCGAGCTTGGGCATCTGGATGTCGAGAAAGAGCAGATCGGGCTTTAGTTCGGTGACGGACTTGACTGCTTCGAAGCCGTTGGCGCACTCGGCGACGAGCTCGATTTCGGGATGCGCGCCAAGGAATTCGCGAAGAACCTGGCGGGCGAGCTCTTCGTCGTCAACAATAACGGCGCGGATTTTCTTTCCGGCTTCGCGGTTCATGTGGTTTGTAAACCCCTTTCTGCCGGGAAGGTCAGCGCCACGCGGTAGGAGTCCGCCTCGGCTTTCACCGCAAAGCTGGCGCGATTCCCGTACCGCGCTTGCAGGCGCTGGCGAACGTTGGCCAGTCCCACGCCGTTTCTGCGGCGAGCTGGTGCTTCGGGATCGAAGCGGTTTTCGACAATGATGGATACGTCGCCGCCGCCGTTGTCGCACTGAACGCTCAGGCGGATCCAGCCGCCTTCGACAAGATTCGCGATTCCGTGCACCACGGCGTTTTCCACCAGGGGCTGGAGAAGGAGCGGCGGCACCGGAACGTCCAGCGCGCGCTGGTCTATATTTTCTTCCATCTGGATGCGGGCGCCGAAGCGGACTTTTTCCACGGCCAGGAATGCATGGATCAGCGAAAGTTCTTCCTCGAGAGGTATTGCCGTTTTTTCTCCGAGGCCGAGCGTGCGGCGAAGAAAATCGCCCAGGAGAATGCACATCTCGCGAGCTTTGGCGGAGTCCGAAGTAGTTAGTGCGCTGATGGAGTTCAGGCTGTTGAAAAGAAAATGTGGATTCACCTGCGCTTTGAGGGCTCTTAGTTCCGCGTCGCGCGCGAGAACGCTGGCTCGCATCACGCGGGCTTCCGCGTCGCGCGAAAGATCTACGGCGATAATGATGTAGAAAAACGTGACGGAAAGCAGGTAAAGCAACAGGCCGGAGCCTACAATCACGGGAATTTCCGGCCGAAAGCGGGCGCTGAGTCCTGTAAATGCCGGCATTTTCGAAAGGCTGCTAGCCATTCCTACAGCGACGAACGCCCACACTATGCTGGCGATCAGTGCGGCGGTGACATGAGTAGTTACCAGACGTCCTAATCCGTATTTTTCGAGTGAGTTTCCGCGGCACGAGTACCACGAAGAAAGGCAGACGAATGCGTATATCAGCGACAGTGGAATGGAAAGGGTCACCGCCTCGCGCATGGTGATCTGGCCGGGGATGGTAAGCAGGTAAGCCAGCATCCCCGCGATCGGAATCCAGGCGAGAAGGTAAAGGCCAAGGCGGCGGAGATGGGAGAATATCGGGTGCATGCGATTGGTTTAGTTCTTGACCACCACGCCACCCATGAATGCGATTCCTTTCACAATTAAATGCTTTTGTGGTGTCGCGTCGGTCGCTGGAAGCTGATGCGTCTCATCGACGTATGCGCCGAAAAGTCCGATGCCATCCATCGAAATGCGCCAGTTATCCGGAACCTTAATTTCGCCGCCGCCCATAATGGAGGTAGCGTCGATTGTGGCGGAGTCACCTTCAATACCGGCTTGCCGTAAATCAATTTCATAGCCGCCCATGACGGCCATGACACTGCCGCCGCGGAAATTCTTAACGGTGACGCGGCGCTTGAATCCGCCAAAGATTGCAATGTGATTGAAGTCGCCGTCCGAAGAATCGCCCCGGCGCCACTGGTTTAGCCGCTCGCGCAAAGTTTCCGCTTGCCCGCTGAGCGGGTTGGAGTGAGGAGCGATCGCTTGCCAGACCATCAAGCCGCCGATGCCGATAATGATTACGGGCCAGATGGTATTGAAGCCGATACGCGCAAAGCCCAAATTATCGAATACAAGAAGGACGCCGATTACCAGGAGAATGATGCCCCAAATACGCCGGCCGCCAGTTTGAAACAGGTTTACCAATCCGAACGAAATGCAGAGTATGGGCCAGAAATATTGAAAGACTCTGTTGGCGTCAATAATGCCCTGCTGGTCGAGCAGAAGGATCACGCCGGCGGCAGCGATAAGTAAGCCGAAGGTAAGGCTCCAGCTAAAGCGCCTAGAGTTACACCCCATGGTTTCCTTCTTTGCCGCTGCCTGAAAGACTGCGAGAACGGTTTTCCCGAGTGGCCAGCATGATGGCAAAGCCGAAGCCCACGAGGAGCAGCGGCCAGAATCGGCAAAATTCCTGCAGGGTGGAGACATTCATGTGCAGCGAGAAGATATTCCAAATGTTCGTCGCGAGTACGGAAAATTGCCAAAAATTCCCCGGGGCGATGTGGCCGTAGCCAAGTTCGGCGCCTTGAAACACGATGCCTACCAGGACCAACGCAGAGGCCGCCGCCGATATGGCTGCTGACCCGGAAGTTGAAGCTACCGATTGCGCCTGCCGATTCGCGTTTGTCATGGTCTCGTCTCCCGCCTGAACTTTGTTGCCGTCCATACGGCGAGATTAGAGGCAAACCGGAAGCGGGTCTCTACTTTTTCGGCGAATGGCGGCTAATTACCGGCGAATGGCGGCAAGTGGCGGAGAAGTGCGGGACGGACGCCGCGGTAAGAGGCCGTGGCACTAACGAGCCCAAGGGATGCGATTATGAGGACAGTGCCATGCCAAGCCAAAAGGCGGCTATCAGCATCGCGGACAGGGCCAGCAGCATACGCATTCGCTTCTTCCTCACGGCGAAGACGATAACGGCCACGCCGCAAAGCAAGAAGCCCAGTTCCGGCCAGAATAAGCCGGAACCCAATCCGCCGCCGCTCCATTCTCCCGCTGGATCCTGCATCAAAAACGAAACCGATGACATAGCAGCGGTTAGAAGAGCACCGAGGGCACCTGCTAGAGCCACGCCTTTCGCCCATTCCGGTAGCACCCAGCCCTTTCGGGCTTCGCGCCAGTCCACCCAAGTTTGCACAACCACAACGCCTACGATAAACAAAACGAACAGCGCCACGTTCCCCCTCCCTAGCGCGAACCGCTTCGGCAGTCGAGCTCGGCGCGCTGCTTCACCCTGCGGGGCGAGCGCGAAGAGTCCCAAAGATTGCCGGAACGGTCGAGGGCCGCTGCCGTCGAATTCCTCAGTACAAAGCCGCCCGTTCCCCGTGCGGCTTTAATGGCTTCGACAGACCCTGTTGCTCTTGCGTCAAACTATCTTCGCTGCTGCTTCTTCGAGCGCTCGCAAGCTAACACACTTGCGCGCTTTCTCGAACGACATCATTGAGGATTGAACTCCTCCGTGACGATCATCCGTTCGCTCAAAATCCGCGCCTGGGTGTATCGCTCGATCACGTCTTCGGGCGTGCCGGCTGGCAGCTCGCCAACGATGTGCTTGAGTTCCTCATTGAAGAGGCGGGTGATGAGCTCCGGAGTGTGGGCGATGGCGTGACCGTTGTCGTCTAAAATGGTGACGACATCGCGGTGGCGCACGCGCTGCGCGATCATAAGGCGGTAAATGCGATCCGTGGCGAGATCTTCCATATAGCCGTCAAGCAGGCTGGCACCGCGGCCATTGAGCACGCCGTTGCGATAGCGAATTACAGTGCGGATCGCGGCGCGTGTGCCGGCAAGAGTCCGCTGGCCGACACCCTCTGGAACGGGGCGAAGGTCCGGATGCGGGTCCTGGTTGGCCGGCCGCGCGCTCAGTTGATTGGGAGCAGGGAACTGCTTCACGGCGATTTCGTTCTGATCGGGGTGACCCGTCCATGCGCCGTCCATCAGGGACATGGCTTCGTTTTTCTTGTCCTTTTCGAGAACGGCCAGCGCGCGCGCGTTGAGTTCGGCATCTTCCCGGCTGGGGAATAAAGCGGTCATGCCGCCGATGGCCAACAGGCCATGCTTGTGGCAAGTGTCGGGCAAGAGATTGCGCAAGTTCTGAAAGAACCCAACATCGTGCGGGATGGTGTTGCGGTCGGGAAGTACCCAGTTCGGATCGTGCAAATTGAAATGGATCAAACTGGCCATGTAATCCCAGCGTCCCAGATCTAATGCGAGGATGTGCTCACGCAAATGCCCGGCGAATTCCTCCATCTGATAAGCAAGAGGGTGGGATTCAACGAGCGCCATGCACTTGATATAGTTCGCCGGCCATCCCTTCCAGCGCGCTATGGCCTGAAAAAGAGCGCGCCACCACATGGCCTCTTCGGCAGACTCGGACTTTGGGATGTAAAAGGTGAGCGCACGCTTGAGCTTGGCAGGGTCGACTTGAAACGCGATCAGTGCCACGTCAAACAGAGAGGCGCAAACTTTTTCACCTTCAAGAATCCTGGCCTGGCGAAGATGCAATCCGCGAGGCCGGAGCGAAATCACGGTGTCGCTGGGCTGGATTCCAACGGTCCGATCGCGCTTGCGGTCAAAATAGGTAAGTTCGCCGCGCAAGGCTGCCAGGATATTCGTTACACCCTGCATTAGCTGTGGCCAAACGTTGGCCATGGAATCTTCCAAGTCGAGCATGACCCCCGGGGCGCCGGAATTGAGCATTTTCACCACGAGTTCCGCGTCGTCTGCCGGGCCGGTCATTTGGTTGCGCTGATCGCGGCACCAGGCGGGTAGCTCGATTTGCCAGGCGTCCTTCGTCGCAGGCGAAGGAGGCAAGTAATTGGGTAGGCGACCTTCATGAGATGCCGCAAGCGCAGCGGACCGCTTTTCAATTAGATCGCGCTGGCGAGGCGTGAACGAGCGGTGCAGGGGCAGCAGGAATTCGAGAAAGCCCTCGGGAAGGTCACGCGCCGGATAGAAGCCCGCGGGGGCCGAGTTCATGGCTTGAACTGGGGCGGGCAATAGCTCCATTTGCGTTTTCAAACTGGACATCGCGCATGCCTCTGGGAGTGGCGATATTGTGCGGGCAATCGGCTGACCAAAGCGTCAGATGCTTCCCTGTATGCATAAGCGCCCTAGCTAATTGTAGACAAATAAGTTAGCGGTTCGGCAGCGGCTGAAGGAGATGAAAACTCGAAAATTTACACGACTGAATCGATCGAGTTTCCACCCCGAGCAACACATTGTCCTATTTAGGAAACGATTTGCATCTATATGATCTATGGGAGGAAGCAAGTCCTGGACAGAGTTTCTCTAAGAACTGGTCGACCTAGATTGCGGGAATTGAACTGAGTTTCTCGTGTTTAAATCCAGATAGCCTAGGTTGTAAGTTCTACAACGCGCCACGCGGGAGCGAATGGCCGTTCTTGAGTTATCTGCTAGGATAACCAGAGTCCATGCGAAAACCTTGGGTCATCGCGCATCGGGGAGCTTCGGGCCACACCCCCGAAAATACGCTCGCGGCATTTGAGCGCGCCGTTCAACTGGGCGCAGGTTTCATCGAGACGGATCTTCACTTGACGCGCGACGCGCAGTTCGTCGCGATCCATGATGCGACCCTGGAGCGGACCACCAACGGGCGCGGCACAGTGCGCGATTTCACGCTCGCCGAACTCCGGCGGCTGGACGCGGGGATGTGGTTCGACCGCGAGTACATGGGGCAGCGCATCCCCACGCTAGACGAGGTGCTGGAATTCGCGCGCAAGAATGACGTGATCTTCTACCTCGAAGTGAAATATGACGCGGCTTGGGGGATGCACCACTCCCTGGTGGCCGCGCTGCAAAAGGCAGAGAATGCCGCGCGAACCATCGTGATTTCTTTCGATCAAACGACGCTGGCGGCGCTGCGGCGAGTGGATGCATCCGTTATGATGGGTTTGCTGGCGGATGAACCGGGACCGGACTATGTGAAAGACGCACTCGAATTGGGTGCGCGGCAAATGTGTCCGCAGGTTTCCCTGATCACCCCGGATCTTGTGCAGAGAGCGCATGGCGCTGATTTGCAAGTGGCGACATGGACGGTGAACGACGCCGAAGCGATGCGCAGGGTGATTGCCGCGGGAGTGGACGGCATCATGACTAACTTCCCGGACCGGCTTCGGGCAGTTATCGAGGACATGCAGGATCCGGAAAGCCGCAACTAGGAAAGAGCGGCGAATAGAGATGCGAACTGGGCCAGAGTCAATTGCTCGGCGCGCGCATCGGGGCGCAGCCCGCAATCCTTCATCGCCTCTTGGATCTTCTGGTCGGAGGCCAGGGACCGCAAATTATTCCGCAAAATCTTGCGCTTCTGTCCAAAGCATCCCTGGACAAATTTCAGAAAGAGTTTCTCATTGGTGACTTTTAGACGCGCGCCTTCGCCGGGCAAGGTCATTCGCACCAGAGCGGACTTGACGCGAGGCGGCGGGCGGAACGCGCCGGGCGGAATCCGTAACACAATTTCGGGCTTGGTGTAGAACTGGCACAGCGCGGAAAGATAGCCATATTCACGGCGGCCCGGCGGCGCGGCGATGCGTTCGGCCACTTCGAGCTGAATCACGATGTGAATCGATTGAATCTGAGAAGCATAATCGAATAAACGGTGCAGGATTGGGGACGTGATGTAGTAAGGCAGATTGCCGTAAACGCGGGAATTGCCGCCTAGTACTTTTTGAAAATCAAAAGTGAGGACGTCCGCGGAAATAATCTCGACGCCGGGCCATTGGGATGCGCCGGAGTGCACTTTTTCCTGCAGATCTTCCGCTAAGCGCGTGTCCGCTTCGATGGCAAAGACACGGCGGCCGTCGCCGGCGAGCGATTGGGTCATCTCGCCGTGTCCCGCGCCGATCTCAATCCATGATTCGTTGGCGCCGGGAGAGAGAATCTTGAGAATGCGCTGGCGCCAGGCGGGATCGCCGAGGAAGTGTTGTCCCATGCGTTGTCGAGCCATGCCGATGCAGAGTGTAGCAATGCAGCGCAGAGCGATGCGAACAAATCGTCGGGCGAGATTGGCTGCAGCTTGTTCGAAACGCGGCCGGCCGAGCGGCTTGACGAGGCAGAATCGTTCCGCTACCGTTTTTCTTTCATTCGAGGGCTGATGAAGATTTTATTTGTTGCGTCGGAAGGACTCCCCTACTCAAAGACCGGCGGCTTGGCCGATGTGGTGGAAGCGTTGCCCAAGGCGCTCACGGAAATGGGCCACCAAGTGGCCGTTCTGCTGCCGCGTTATCACGGCAACCGGGTTACTTCTACCCTAGTTTCGAGCGTGACAATTACCCTTGGTGAGCAGGTAAGGTTCCCCTCGATTGCGGAAGGAGCCTCCGTAGCGGGAGTGCGCTATTTCTTCGTTGATGATCCCGGATACTTCGATCGCGAACATCCCTACGGCGACAAGTCCGGCGAATATCCGGATAATGCCGAGCGCTTCGCAGAATTTTCCCGTGTAGCGATTGAGTTTGCAAAGCGCGTCCTGCTGCCTGACGTGATTCATTGCCATGATTGGCAAACCGCGCTGGTGCCGGCTCTGTTGCGCACGCAGCACGCGGCCGATCCGGCGGTGCGTTCTCTGCCGGTCGTTTTGACCATTCACAATCTTGCGTATCAAGGAATTTTTCCGCAGAGCGTACTGCGCAAGGTGGGTCTGCCTGCCCAGCTATTCGCTATGGACGCGCTTGAGTTTTACGGCAAGATAAACTTCCTAAAGGGCGGGTTGCTTTTCGCCGATTACCTTTCGACGGTGAGCCGCCGCTACGCGAAAGAAATTCAGACGCCGGAATATGGCGCGGGCCTGGAAGGCGTGATCGTGCAGCGCGCGGACAAGCTGGTAGGGATACTGAATGGAGTGGACTACGCGATCTGGAGCCCGGACACGGATACTTTGATCGCCCAGAATTATTCGGCGCAGAATCTCGACGGCAAGAAGGCCTGCAAGAAAGATTTGCTGAATGCTTTTAAGCTGCCCGCGGATAAGCCTGAGGACTTGGAGCGCCCGGTAGTTGGAATTGTTTCGCGCTTTGCCGACCAGAAGGGGTTCGATCTGATCGCGCAAGTGGCGAGTGAGATCACGAAGGAGAACCTATCGCTTGTCGTGCTGGGCACGGGCAATCCGGAATATGAGAGGTTCTTCAAGTTGTTGGCGGAGAAATATCCGAGGTCTGTGGGTGTAAAGATCGCCTACGACGATACACTCGCACATAAGATTGAAGCCGGGGCGGACATCTTTCTGATGCCATCGCGCTACGAGCCCTGCGGTCTGAACCAAATATATAGCCTGCGATACGGAACGGTACCGGTGGTGCGCGCAACGGGCGGGTTGGACGACACGGTACAGAATTTCGATGTTAAGACACAGCAGGGGACTGGTTTCAAATTCGACGCATACGATGGAAATGCATTGCTGGAGTGCCTGCGATGGGCTTTGAAAGTTTACCGGCAGCCCAAGTCGTGGCGAGTGGTGCAGAACAACGGCATGGCCAAGGATTTTTCTTGGAAGACTTCGGCGGCCGCATATGTCACGCTGTACGAAGCCGCGAAAAGGTCTAGAATCCCACGGGTGGCTGGAACATCTAAAGACTAGAGTTGAACTGGCGTCGGCCTGGCGCTGACCGGTGATGCTCGACAAGGAAAACAAAGAACATGGCAGACATTCAAGCAGTGAGCGATGCAAGCTTTGACGCAGATGTGATTGAAGCCAGCAAGACACAGCCGGTGCTCGTGGATTTCTGGGCGGACTGGTGCCGTCCATGCCACATGCTTTCGCCCACGGTGGAAGAAATTGCGCGCGAGAACGCGGGGAAGCTGAAGGTGGTCAAGCTGAACGTAGACGAGAACGTGAGCGCGGCCGGAAAATTCAACATTCGCGGCATTCCGACGTTGCTCATCTTCAAGGGCGGACAAGTGGCGGACCAGCTTGTGGGAGCTGTGCCGAAAGAACAGATCGTGAAAGTCCTCCAGCGCCATATTTCCTGAGCGCGATCCGTAACAATCAAAGACGGTCGAACATGAACGCCGGCACGCCTGGCCCAGAAGCCGCTGCGAATCCGCCGACGCAGAAGACCTGCGAAGCGTGCGGGGAAAAGTTTCCTTGCAGCGCGTCTGCGGCAGGTTGCTGGTGCGAGCAGTTGAAGCTGGATAAAGATACGTTGAGCGAACTTCGCGCGCGGCATTCTGATTGTTTGTGTCCAAGCTGCCTTTCCGCTGCCCAAAGAAGCCATCCGCGCGGCAAGTCGGCATGAACCACGCGTATCCGCTCTTCAGAATTCCACTATGATTGCAAAATCAAGCAAGCAGCGGCGGCGTTGTCATTGGGCGCAGAAGCCGCTCATGGTTGAGTACCATGACAAAGAGTGGGGGAAGCCGGTGCACGACGACCGCGTG
>Ga0224545_1000049_pt1 | contig 25291 bp, 25 predicted proteins | sample 714P12024metaG_FD_179906 | JGI IMG/M metagenome (GOLD analysis project Ga0224545, IMG submission 179906) | Peat soil microbial communities from Stordalen Mire, Sweden - 717 P1 20-24 | ecosystem: Environmental > Terrestrial > Soil > Wetlands > Peat | place: Sweden: Norrbotten County, Stordalen... | reverse complement strand
CATTCACGGCGAGGATAAACGAGTTTCGAATCTGCCCCAGGGGACGCAACGTTGAAAGCGCCTCCAGCGTGGGCTCTTCTTCTCGTACCTCGAGTTCCGGCGCGCAACCGTTATCCGGAACCGCTTCCGTGAACGGACGCCCAAGTCCGCGCGCCCCCGGAATCGCAGCAGTTGCCGCCACCGCAATTCCGCCCTCGAACTGAAACCGTGCAGAAATCGGAGGCGCCACCGGAGCCCGCAAAGAAAATCCAGCACCGCCCGCCGGTTCGTAAAACACCCGCGGTGGCGGTGCCGACGGCACCGCCAAATCAGAAGGCGGCTCCCACTCTCGCGCTCCCGGTGTCAGTTCCGAACTCGCTGTCGCGTGCGCATGAATCTCGGTGGTAAATTGCGGCACCGGACGCGCCTTCATCAGCGCCGCCCGCACCGTGTCCCGCACAAAGTCGTGCAGCACCGTCGATTGCCGGAACCGCACCTCGGTCTTCGAGGGATGCACATTCACATCCACTTCGCCCGCCGGCAATTCCAGAAACAGCAGCACCACGGGATACACCGTCGGCGGAATAATATTTCGATAGGCTTCCGTCAGTCCATGTTGCACCAGCCGGTCGCGAATCAGCCGCCCATTCACGAACACGTAAATCGAGTTGCGATTCAGCTTCTGAATCTCCGGCTTCGAAACAAACCCGTGCAGCCGCATCTCCCCGGGGTCAACCGGCTCCGCCCCGTCCTCGCTCACTTCCCTCCGCCACGGCGGAGGTTGCGGTAATCCCACATGCTCCAGACTCCGTAGGGCTGCCACCGCGATTAACTGGTCCAGCGTATCCTGGCCGAACACCTGATACACGCGCTCGCTGTATCCCGCCACCGGAGGCGCCACCAGCATGGCATTCGTGGAGGAATGCAACTCGAAATGCTTCTCCGGATGCGCCAGCGCATAATGCGTCACCAGCGAAGCAATGTGCGACAACTCGGTCGATTCGGCTTTCAGAAATTTCTTCCGCGCCGGAGTATTGAAGAAAAGATCCCGTACTGTAATCGACGTCCCCTGCGGTAGTCCTGCCTGTTCCACGCGTACCATCTTGCCGCCATTGATCTCAATAACGGTTCCGCCCGCGGCTTTCTCGTTTGGTTCCACACCCGCGCAGGTCTCCAGCCGCAGCCGCGACACGGACGCCATCGAGGGCAGCGCTTCCCCGCGAAATCCCAGCGTGGCCACGCTCAACAAATCTTCCGCATCTTTAATCTTCGACGTCGCATGCCGCTCGAAGGCCAGCATCGCGTCATCGCGCACCATGCCGCATCCGTTGTCGGCGATCCGAATCAGTTTCTTCCCGCCCGCCTCCACGCTGATCTTGATCCGCGTCGCGCCCGCATCCAGCGCGTTCTCCAGCAACTCCTTCACCACTGACGCCGGCCGCTCCACCACCTCGCCCGCGGCGATCTTGTTGGCGACCTGCTCGGAAAGTATGTGAATGCGCCCCATGAAAGAGTTCCCGGTTCCGAGTTCTCAGCAATTGTCGAGGATAACGTCAGTTTCGCAGATGCCACAGCGGAAGGCAAAGATGGCAACGACTGGGATGACAGGGATGGCTGGAGCAGAGCTTGAAGGAAGCCCGCGTGAACAACCGCATGAATCATGAATAGAAGAGAGATGTGCGAGGAAACTACCGACTGGGACAGCATCGCCACACATTGGTTCCCCATACGCCCGTCAGCGGAAGGCCGCCGCATTCTCCACTGCCCACTGCTCCAGCGCAATTGGCTTTCTGCGGAGAACCCGCTCCGCCGTGTCAGTGACGGTTGCCAGGCGGCCTTCGCGAATTGCACGCCATAGCGAGACGTGGGCTTCAGTCTCCGCTTCCGGCGCTCCCGTGGCCGCATATCGGTGCCGTGCTTCCGCATCGGAAATCGGTTGAAATATGAGCTGCTTCCCGATCGTAGTTCCAATTTTATCTGTCACTTCCGCAAAACTGAGCGCTTCTGGCCCGGTGATGGGCAACGATTCGCCCTCATACTCACCCGATGTCAACGCTTCCGCGGCAACCGCAGCGATATCGTCGGAATGAACGAACGCTCTTCTGCCCTCCCCGGTAGACGCCCGAACCACTCCTTCCGCCTTGATCGACGCCGCCCACGCCAGCAGGTTCGACATGAACCCTGTCGGTTGCACAAAGGTAAAGTGGATTCCGCTCGCGCGAACCGCAGCTTCGCCGCGCTCATGCCATGCCCCAATCGCCAGCCCTTGCTTCACGTCCAGCGACGAAAGCTTTACCAGATGCCTGACGCCCGCAGCTTTCGCCGCCTTCGCTGCCGCTTCATCGCGGGCGGGGATCTGCGGGCCGGTATTGACTAGGAAAAACTCGTCGACTCCCTCCAGCGCCGCTCGCAGAGCAGCCGGATCCGCGAGATCGCCAACGAAAAGATCGACCCGGTGGTCAAAGCGCGACCGCGCCTTCTCCGCGTCACGCACAAAAACGCGTGGCCGCTCCCCGCGCCGGAGTAAGTGTTCGACAACCTTCGATCCAATGTCTCCGGTCGCCCCGGGAATGAGATACGTCATGTAGCCTCCTTCGACTGCAATCGCACTTAATATGTACGTTTGCTCATAAACTTATCCAAGGCTACTACGTGATTTCGTGCAGTGTATACTCGCATTCCATCGATGACGTGCCAGAATACCCGCAAAGGGTTGTACATAGAATGTGATATTTGCTCACATTTATGATATGCTGGTTTCGATGCCATCGAAACCCATAAGGACCTCCATTCGGCGGCGGCCAAAGCAGCGGCGGGCGCGCCAAACCGTCGAAGCTGTACTCGATGCCGTCATAAAGCTGCTCAAGCACGAAGGCTTCGCTGCTGTCACCACGAACCGCATTGCCGAGGTCGCCGGCGTCAGTATCGGCTCTGTCTACCAGTATTTCCCCGACAAACGCGCCATATTCATTGCCTTGCACCAACGCCACATCGAGCAGATCGATCGCCTGGTCGAGGCCAGGCTTTTCGAACATGCCGCGTCGTCACTCGACCAGCTGATGCGGGCCATGATCGAGACCATGGTCGACGCTCACACTGCCGACCCCGAACTCTTCCAGTTGCTCTCAGCCGAAGTTCCACCTAGGACGGGGGGGACAGAGGACTTCGCGACACGCCTTCATGGCGCCTTCCGCCTTGCGATCCAATCGCGGGCGCACGAACTGAAGATGGGCCGCGATCTCGACAAAATTGTGTTCGTTGTAACTCAAATGATAGATGCGCTCTCCCACGGCGCAGCTCTTCGCCGGCCCGCAGGTCTGTCCCTCGCCGACGCCAAAGCAGAAATCACGCGAGCCGTGCTGGCCTATCTGCACGCGTGAAGTGGAGCATCTCCGCGCAGCATCTCTTGTCCGTGGGGGATCGGGATTTCAGCCTTGGGGCTTCTTCAGGCCAGGCCTTCGCTGCTGGTACTATTTCTTCCTGGTGCTTGTGCATCGTTTGTCTTTCGGGAGCGTGAATGATCCGTTCTTTTAAAGGCCTGCGGCCAATAATTCCCGCAAGCTGTTACGTCGACGAGTCCGCCCAAATCCTCGGTGATGTAATTCTCGGCGAGCATGCATCGGTCTGGATGAACGCCGTTATCCGCGGCGACGTTTACGCCATTCGCATCGGCGCCCATTCGAACATCCAGGATTGCAGCGTCTTGCACGGCATGAAGAATACCTACGGCGTTACCGTCGGCGAGTACGTCACGGTAGGCCATTCTGTAACCCTGCATGGCTGCGCAATCGAAGACCGCTGCCTGATCGGCATGGGCTGCATTATCCTGAATGGCGCGAAGATTGGCGCTGGATCCATCATCGCCGCCGGCACGCTGATCCCCGAGCGCACCGTAGTCGAGGCCGGATCGTTGTGGATGGGATCTCCCGGAAAGTTCCGCCGCCAACTGGAAAAGGCCGAAGACGATATGATCATGCGCTACGCCAGAAATTATCTGGGATACACAGAAGAATATTTGCGCGAGCGGTAAGCATTTTGTAGGAACGGTCAATCCTGAGCGGAGCAAGACGGAGAGCGAAGCGAGCCGCATTGCGCAGTCGAAGGATCCCGGTCACGTGGCACCTACGTGTCGAACTCCTCTCGAACCGCATCGGAAGAGGGGGCGATGTAGAGAGAACTGCCTGAGACTCCGGCGGAGGAATTCAGCTGCAAGGGATCCTTCGACTGCGACTCGTCTTTCGCGCGGCGAAAGACAAGTCTTCGCTCAAGGATGACAAACTGAAAACAAGAACTGAGAATCAAATGATCAAGGCTGTCCGAGGAACACGCGACTTGCTCCCGCCCGACACGGCACTGTGGAACTTCCTCGAATCGGCGGTGCGCGACGTCTTCCGCGCCTACAACTTCCAGGAAATACGCACGCCGATTTTCGAAAGCACGGAACTGTTCGCCCGCGGCGTCGGCGAAGAGACCGACATCGTCTCGAAAGAAATGTTTACCTGGGAAGATCGCGGTCGCGCTGAAAACGATAAAGGAAATTCCTTAACCCTCCGTCCCGAAAACACCGCCGGCGTCGTCCGCGCCTACATCGAACACAAGCTCTGGGATCGCGGCTTGAACAAGCTCTACTACATCGGCCCGCAGTTTCGCCGCGAGCGTCCGCAGAAAGGCCGTTACCGGCAGTTCTATCAAATCGGCGCGGAAGTGATTGGCCCTGCCTCAGCAGGCAGCGAGTCTCCCGCACGAGACGCCGAGGTGCTCGAGATGCTGGCCACGCTGCTCGATCGCCTGGGAATCACCGGCTGGAATCTGGAACTGAACTCCGTCGGCTGCCCCAACGATCGCGCCGCATTTAATGATGCCCTGCGCAAAGCTCTCGAGCCGGTCGTCGGAAACATGTGCGCCGACTGCCAGCGCCGTGCCGTCACCAATCCCCTGCGCGTTTTCGATTGCAAAGTCCCGGCTGATCAGCCCGTCATCGACACTCTGCCGCGCATCAGTCAGTTTCTGGACGATGCATGCCGCACTCATTTCGACGCGGTAAAAGAAATCCTGACGAAGGTCGGCGTCCCCTTCACCCTGAACGATCGTCTCGTGCGCGGACTCGATTACTACACGCGCACGGCATTCGAGTTCACACACGGGGCCCTCGGCGCGCAGAACGCAATCCTCGGTGGCGGCCGCTATGATGGCCTTTCGGAAGCTCTCGGTGGCCCCGCGGCCCCAGGAATCGGTTTCGCAATCGGCGAGGATCGCCTTGTAATGTCTCTCGAGGAGTCAGCTTCTGCCGAGAGCGTATTCAAGAAACCGGATGTCTATATGGCTCCGCTCGGCGGCGGCATGAATGCCGAAGCTGCCCGTCTGGCGCGCGAATTGCGCCGCCGCGATGTCATCGTTGATTTAGGAGATGAATCTTTTCGCTTGAAGAAATCCTTCGAGACCGCGACCAGAGCCGGGGCAAAATATATTTTGATCGTCGGCGAAAATGAAGTACAGGCTGATGCTTTTGCTTTGAAGAATTTGGCAACCGGTCAGCAAGTCTCGGTTCCGCGCGGGCAGTTGCCACAGAAAATTCAGGAGTAGCCGTGGGTAAAACCCGTTCCACAATCGACGACGCTGCGCGGGGCTTCATTGAAGCACAGCTTATATTTTTCGTCGCCTCCGCTGGGCTCGACGCCGCTCGTCACATCAACCCTTCCCCGAAAGGCCCGGACACATTTCGCATCCTCGATCCAGCCACCATCGCCTACTTAGACTTCAATGGAAGCGGAGTCGAAACCATGGCTCACCTGAAAGAGAATGGAAGAATCATTCTAACGTTCTGCGCCTTCGAAGGTCCCCCGAATATCTTTCGCCTCTACGGCAACCGCCGCGTCGTCGAAGCTCACGAGCCGGACTTTCCAGCCCTTGCCGCAAACTTTCCCGCTTACGACAGCATCCGGTCGATCGTCGTGGTCAAACTCACCCGCGTTACCGACTCCTGCGGCTACGGCGTTCCGCGTTTCAAGTATGAAGGCGAGCGCGACCAGTTCGCTGCCTGGACACGCAAGCAAGGGCCGGAAGGCTTGCGGGCTTACCGTGAGCCTAAGAACAAGCACAGCATCGATGGGCTTCCCGGGATATCCCTTCCGTCCGTCGATCCCAAAGGAATCGAATGAAATCGTCCTGGCTTTCCTGGGTCTTTCTATTTTGTTACATCGCCACTTCCCCGCTCGCAGCACAGACTCCCGCCGCCACCCGAACTCTTAGCCCACTCGAGCAAAGCGCCCTCGCCAACGAAAAAAATCTGATCGAAGCTAAGAAAAAGGATGACGCCTTATTTTTCAAGCGCACGCTGAGCCAGGACTTCTCTCTGGTTGGCGTCGATGGCAAGCTGCTCCAAGGACAGGAGGCAGCCGACAATCTGGGCGACTCTGCTTTGGTGGAACTCACGCCATACGACATGAAAGTGGTGGCCCTGGCCGACGATGCCGCCATCGTCACCTACGACGCAATCGTGCGTGAGAAGCCCGAAGAAGATCAGGGACCGCCTCCGCGCTATCAGCACTTCAGTTCGGCGTGGGTAAAACCGGCAGGCCAGTGGAAGCTCAAGTTTCACCAGGCAACGGCGGCGCATTGGGGTGACTGGTAAAGTTTGCCGTGCAATTCGATTCCCGGTGTAGAATGCAAACCGTCAAATTCTTCAGCCGGAGTTTCGCAAAATTGCACCATGAGGAAACGCCTATGAAACGACTTGGACTGGTTCTATTTTCGGCTTTACTGCTGGCGACCACCGCGATCGCCCAGACGCAGCCTCCCAAGCCCGGACCGGAACTCAAAAAGCTCGACCTCTTTGTCGGTACCTGGACCCTGGACGGTACCATGAAACCGAGTGCGATGGGCCCCGGCGGATCGATGACGGAAAGCGAAAAATGCGAGTGGATGGAGGGCGGCTTCTACGTCATCTGCCACTCCGACTACAACAGCTCCATGGGTAATGGCGTGGGCTTGTCCGTCCTCGGATATTCCGCCGACGACAATGTTTACACCTACCGCGAGTTCAACAGCTTCGGAGAATTCGACGACTCCCGCGGCACCGTCGAGGGCGACACCTGGACCTGGACCAGCGACGAAAAAATGGGCGCCATGACCATGAAGGGCCGTTTCATCATGAAGATGACCTCGGCAAGCGCCTACAATTTCACCTTCGACATGTCGCAAGACGGCACCAAGTGGTCGACCGTTATGGAAGGAAAAGCCAGCAAGAAGTAAATTTGTACCCGTCTTTTCTACAGCGTCATCCTGAGCGAAGCCGCTCTTCAGGCGGAGCGGAAGACCCCGCGCGTATCGCACCTGCCCCCGGTCCCTGTGCCCACCGTTTATAATCTTTGGTTCAGCGCTCATCTCTAGTCTCACTGTAAGGACACAGCTTGCTCGATTTTCTAGGCGATCTACGACGAACCCACATGTGCGGCGCGCTCCGCGCTTCCGACTCCGGCAAAAAGGCTGTGCTCATGGGCTGGGTCAACCGTCGCCGCGATCATGGCAACCTGCTTTTCATCGATCTGCGCGATCGCACCGGCATCACCCAGGTGGTCATCAACGCCGAGCGCGACGCCACCATTCACGAAAAATCCGGAGCCCTGCGCAACGAGTACGTTATCGCCGTCACCGGTACGGTGAAGCTTCGCGATCCGAACACCGTCAACGGGAATATGCCGACCGGCGAAGTCGAACTCGTCGCCGATGAATTGCGCATCCTCAACGAGTCCAAACTGCCGCCGTTCCTGCCCAGCGACACCGCCCTCACCAATGAAGAAACGCGCCTGAAATACCGCTACATCGATCTCCGTCGCGACGTGATGCAGTTCAATATTGAGACCCGGCACAAAGTCGCGAAGGCCATTCGAGACTATCTCTCGGCGCAGGGATTTTTTGAGATCGAAACCCCGTTCATGACCCGCTCCACACCCGAAGGCGCGCGCGATTATCTCGTTCCCAGCCGCGTGCAGCCCGGAACGTTCTACGCCCTGCCGCAATCGCCGCAGATGTTCAAGCAAATATTAATGATCTCCGGCTTCGATAAATATTTTCAGATCGTCCGCTGCTTCCGCGATGAAGATCTCCGCGCCGACCGCCAGCCCGAGTTCACCCAGATCGATTTGGAAATGTCCTATCCGCAGCCCGAAGGCGTCTGGGAAGTGGTCGAAGGATTTCTCACCGCCGCTTTCCGCGCCGCCGGATCAGAAATCAAAACGCCATTCCCCCGCATGGGTTATGACGAAGCCATCCGCCTCTACGGCATCGACAAGCCCGATCTGCGCTTGCCCGCGTTCACCGACCTTCGCGAGTGCTTTTCGGCGGAAAACTTGCAGGAGCTGGCGATCAATCCCAACCTTCCGCTGATTGCAATCCGCACGCCCAGGGTCGGCGAACTGTCGCGCAAAGAGCGCGATGACATCAAGCCGATGTTCCACTCAAAGGGCGGAGCAAGGATTTTCGAAGACTTCAAACGTATCGCTAATAAATTTCCCGAAGCCTCTGCTGCGATCGCGAAGAAAACGAGCATGGAAGATGGCGACCTCATCGTCCTCGTCGCCGGCTCTGCGCAATCCGGCCCGCAAACTGCCATGCCCGCGCACCGCAAGGTTACTCCGCAGGAGTTGGCGATTTACGCATCGGCTGGCCTGTTGCGCCTGGCGCTGGCCCAGAAATACGCCGATCGCCACGGCATTTTCCAAAAGACTGGTGATACCGCCAACGATTTCCGTTTCCTATGGGTCACGAATTTCCCTATGTTCGAGTGGGATGAAAACGACAAGCGCTGGAAGGCCGCGCACCATCCCTTCACCTCGCCGCATGAAGAAGATATGCCCAAGCTCGAGAGCGGCGTCGAGTCGTTGAATGATCCACAATCGCCGCTGAGCGCGGTACGCGCGCTGGCCTATGACGTGGTCTTAAACGGCACAGAGCTCGGCTCGGGATCGATCCGTATTCACCGCCAGGACGTGCAGAGCAGAATCTTCCGCGCCCTCGGCATGACGGAAGAAGAAGCTCGCGCCCGCTTCGGTTTTTTTCTCGAGGCCCTCGAATACGGCACGCCTCCCCACGGCGGAATAGCTCTGGGCCTAGACCGCATTGTCATGATCATCGCCGGAGCCGAAAGCCTGCGCGAAGTAATTCCCTTCCCCAAAACCGCCCGCGCCGTCGACTTGATGGTTGACGCGCCTACCCCGGTCAGTGACTCGCAACTGCGCGATTTGGGGATCGCAATCAGGACAAAGAGCTGATATCCCGCTCTGCGAAGTGGCTCCGCTTCGGGGTGGTGAAGCGAGAGCCCAAAGGGATCCATGTGGGGACAGCCGCTTCCTCGACTTCGCTCAAGGGCAGGCTCTCGGCTGTCCGCCGAGCGAAGCTCCGCTGCCGGCAAGCGACCACCAAAAACAACTCCACCTCAATTGCACCCAACCACCGTCCGCCACTACAATCTTCCGTTGCTTTACGAAAGGAGGAACATGAGAAAACTAATCGGACCGCTCGCGATCAGCTTTCTGTTTTCCGTAATAGCATTTGCTCAGCATCATGGTGAGGTCGGTGGTGGAGCCGCCCACATCCCCTCCCATGGCCCGGCTCCTGCTCGTGCTTCGCATCCCGCTCCAGCCCAGGAAAACCGTCACTTCAACGACAAGGCCGGTCATCCCGACGCGCCTCACGTCCACGCCAACGGCAAATGGATCGGCCATGACACCGGCCCTAACGATCCTCACTACCACCTCGATCACCCCTGGGAGCACGGACACTTCACCGGCGGCTTTGGCCGCGGCCACGTTTGGCATCTCGCGGGAGGCGGTCCCAATCGCTTCTGGTTCGGTGGCTTCTATTTCAGCATCGCCCCCGATGACATCGGCTTCTGCAACGACTGGCTTTGGGACAGCGACGACGTCGTCATCTACGATGATCCCGACCACCCCGGCTGGTACCTCGCCTACAACGTCAGGCTAGGAACCTATGTTCACGTAATGTACCTGGGAACCTAGCGCAAAGTGGTCAGTGGTCAGAAAATCTCTTCTTCACTCACCATTGGCCATTGACCACAGCTCGAATCAGGTTCCAATCTGATCTTCCAGAGTTGGTCCGCCTTGGCCTCGGATAATGCCCATCTCGACATAGATAGGCCGCATGATCTTCCGGATCGACTTCAGTTGCGTCGAAAACCACACTGCTCCTGCAACGCAGAATGCCCCTGTAATCATGACTGCGTGGGGCGCTCCCAACCGGTGCGCCAGTCCCCCTGCCAGCAGACTGCCGAATGGCGTCATTCCCACAAACGCCATCGTGTAATAGCTCATCACCCGGCCGCGCTTATCTTCTGGCACTAATGTCTGAATCACGGTGTTGCTCGCGGCCAGGCCCTGCATCATCCCAAACCCGACGATCAGCATGAGAAACAACGAGAGTGGCAGCACCGTCGATAAACCAAAACAGATCAAACCCAGTCCAAAGACCCCGGCGGATATCTGGATCATGGTGGTGAGCCCGCGCACCGTCTTGCGCAACGCCAGAGAGACAGCGGAGATCAACGCACCCACTCCGGAGGCTCCCAGCAGAAACCCCAGAGTGTGCGGTCCACCGTGCAGGATTCTCGATGCGAAGATCGGCATAAGCACCATGAACGGCATTCCCATCAGGCTGATCAACGCAAACAGCAACAGAATCGTGCGGATCGGCCGAAAGCCTCGCACATAGGTCCAGCCCTCTTTGAGCTGCTCCAGCATCGGAGCGAGGGACGCCCTCGCTGGTGCAACTCTCAAGCGCATCATCAGCAATGACGCTATGACGGCCAGATAACTGAGCCCGTCGATCAGGAAACAATACCCTTCTCCCACCGAACCTATGACGAGCCCTGCCAATGCCGGGCCCACCAGGCGAGCCATATTGACCATGGACGAATTGAGTGCGATCGCGTTTCCCAGGTCCTGCTTATCCTCCACCATCTGCACCAGAAAGGCCTGCCTTCCGGGCATGTCAAAGGCATTGATCAACCCCTGGAGCGCGCTTAACCAGAGAACCTCCTGGATGTTGATGACCTTGGCGATTGTCAGACCCGCCAGGGCCAGCGATTGCAAACCTGCCAGCGCCTGCGTCCAGACCAGCATCTTCCGCCGATTCAACCGGTCGACCAGGACTCCGGCAAACGGTGCCAGCAGGAATGTGGGGATTTGCCCGGCAAAGCCCACCACGCCCAGAAGCAACGCGGACCTTGTGAGTCGATACACCAGCCAACTGGTGGCAACCCGAGTCATCCAGGTACCGATCAGCGAAATGCTCTGACCGGGAAAAAATAGTCTGAAGTTGCGATGCCGCAACGCCCGCCATCCGTGAGCAAACCGTTTCAACGGATTTTGCCCGGGGATAGATGATTCAGAGGAATCGATTTTCTTCACGCTAACTATTCTGTCTCACACGGGCGGCCTGGGGTTGCAGAAATCGTAGGTAAATCTCCGGAATCACCTCACCTTTCACCCCTTGCAAAGCAGGCCTCTTTGTCCTTTCGGCCTTGCCGCGGATGATAAGCAATCGACGACCACACCCGAAGCCGACGTTCTCGAGGACCTCGTTTAACCCTACGGCTTCCGCCATCGCCCGCAATTTTTTTCGCCTGGCAGCTTGACTTCCACTAAAATCCTTGTAATAACTATTCGGTCCTTCCGGACGGGTTTGGGGGTGTGTTTGTTTGGCGGAAATTCGACTGCAAGAGGGTGAGTCCCTCGAAAATGCACTTCGACGATTCAAGCGCAAGGTGCAGCAGGAAGACATTATCAAAGAGGTCAAGCGCCACTCCTTTTACCTAAAACCGGGTGAAAAAAAACGCGTGAAGGCCGCGCTTGCGCGCAAGCGTGCACGTAAGAAAGTTCGCAAAGAACAGGATTGAGGACGAAGGAGTGAGTTAAGGCCGTAAAGGGTCGCGGGGCGGCCTTGCCTATCTGTCTCCCACCAGATTGGGTTGCAGCCGGGATCATTCAATCCTCATCATTCATCGGCATTCTGTGGGAACAGTAGTATCCACGCTCCGTTCCAGGCGCGTGGCGGGCCGGGTCCAGGGGCAGTTTGAGGGGGGATGTACACAACCTGTGTTTGCGCCGTGCCGCCGCCTTCCCCGCGTGTGGCGGGCGCGCCACGGGACAAGGGAGCCATCCTCAATGGAATTTCAGGATAAGGTACTGAGCTGCATCGACTGCGGTGCCGACTTTGTCTTCACCGCCGGGGAACAACTGTTTTTCCACGACAAACAATTCCGCAACGAACCCAAGCGCTGTAAGAGCTGCAAGTCCAAGCGAGTGGCGGTTCTCTCAGCGCCTCAATCGCAGAGCAGTTCGCACCAAACTGAGCGTGTTGAAACCCGCGCCACCTGTTCCCAATGCGGCAAAGATACGACAGTGCCCTTCCGACCCACCCAGGGCCGCCCTATCTTCTGCCGCGAGTGTTTCACCCAGAAGAGAAACGTAGCTACCGCCTGACTGTCCAAAGGACGGCCCATAACCTGCCTTGGACCCGGCACCGGCGGAAGTGTGTCCGCAAGAATCCCGCACTTGCGCTACGATAATTCTGTGCCCACCTTTCACGTGGAAAATTTCGGATGCCGCGCCACCCAAGCCGACGGCGCCGCACTCGAACGCCAGTTCGAATCCCGCGGCCTCTCCCACGCGCCAGCCGCACGAGCCGACCTCGTCATTTTGAATTCTTGCACGGTTACAAATTCCGCCGACCAGGATGCCCGCGCCGCGATCCGCCGCGTGCAGCGGCAGAACCCGCTGGCCAAAATTATCGTCACGGGATGCTACGCGCAGCGCGCTCCGGCAGAAATCGCCGCGCTTCCCGGCGTCACTGCCGTCATCGGAAACTCGCACAAACATCAACTCGCAGATCTGGTGCTGCCAAATATCGCCAAGCGGCCAGCCACCGTCGAGCGAACCGCATTCGTTCCTCTCGCAACTCTCACGGCCGAGGCCCGCCTTTTCGTCTCCGACATTTTCGCTCACAGCGAACTTCTCGCCGCTCCCGTCTTTGAATCCAGCGCGTCCCGCGAGCACGATCGCACCCGCCCCAATCTCAAAGTTCAGGATGGCTGCGACAACCGCTGCTCTTTCTGCGTGATTCCCAGCGTCCGCGGCCAAAGCCGTTCGCTCCCGCCAGCCCAAGTGATTCGCGAGATGAAGGATCTTGTAGCCGCTGGCTACCGCGAGGTCGTCATCAGCGGCATCAACCTCGGCCGCTGGGGGCGCGATCTAGCGATCAGCTCTCAGCCGTCAGCTAGCCACCAAGATGGACTCTTGGATCGGCAACGACCAACGACCCACGACCAACGACTTGAATCTCTCATCCGTGCAATCCTCGCCGAAACAAAACTCGAAAAACTCCGCATCTCTTCCGTCGAGCCCATGGATTGGACCGACCATCTCATCTCCCTCGTCGCCTCTTCCCCACGCATCGCCAAGCATGCGCATGTCCCGCTGCAGTCTGCCAGTGACGCCGTCTTGCGCCGCATGCATCGCAAATATCGCCCGTGGCACTATCGAGAGAAGATTGAAAAAATTCACGCCGCCATGCCCAGCGCCGCCATCGGAGCCGACGTCATGGTCGGATTTCCCGGGGAGACCGACGCCGAATTCGAATCCACGCGCCGCTTCATCGAAGATTTACCCTTCACTTATTTGCACGTCTTCACCTACTCGGCCCGCCCCAGCACTGCGGCTGCCACGATGCCAAATCAAGTCCCCATTCCCCTGGCGCGCGAACGCAACAAAATCCTGCGCGACTTGGCCGCTTCGAAAAAACAAACCTTCATGCATTCCTTCGTCGGAAAGCCGCTGGAAGCGATCACCCTGAGCGCTGTGCAGGTGCGCCCCGCCGGAGAATTCACCGAAGCTCTCACCGACAATTATCAAAAGATTTTTGTAAAAGGACGCCACGAGGCGAATTGCTGGATTACCGCTTCCGTTGAAAAAGTAGAAGATGGCTCCATGGTCGCAACCGTGGCGGACTCCCTGCACCCTACAATCGCGCGAGCGATGGCATTCCTTAACCCCGCACGGGAGTGCGGGAACTAGGGGAAAAAGACAGAAACCGAGTCGCGTCAGCGATGTCACTCCGGCGAACCATGGGTGATTCCACCATCGCTCGCGGTAGAGCGTAGCTTCGCGCCGGATCCAATCTCCTCCGGCTCCTCCGGATCAGGTTCCCGCACCGGCGCATCCGGGTTCTCCATCGGCGAAGGCGGTTCCTTGATCGGCGGCGGCATCGGCTCTGCAGGTTTTCGGAGATAGAAAGGCAACGACCAGGCGTTCCGATTCTTGTATCGAGCATCATGCCATTCCGAGGCAAGAGGTACTGCAAAGGAAGCCGCGTGCAGCAGTCGAGAAGGGCCAAATTTCTCTTACGTCTTCGCGGGCTCTTCTTTCCCTCCCACCACCTGCGCATGACCGAGGGCGGCGACCAAGGCCAGTCCTCCGATCACGTTGCCCAGCAAGGTCGGGAAGAAAAATTCGGTGATGTAGGTTCCAAGAGGAATCGACTTCGTGACCACCAGGAAAAACATCGTGGTCGAGCCCGCGATGATGTGATGGAAGCCGCTGAGTCCAACCAGATAGGTGAGGATAATGATGATGCTCACCCTCGCCGATTCTGCGGCCGGCAGCAGCCATACCATCAACGCGATCAACCAGCCGGCAAAAATAGCGCGCATCAAGACCGTGCCGAAACCTGCGCCGATGTGAGCGGCGCCAATTTCCGTCAGGCATTGGTAGATGTGCGCATCGAAAACCCGAATTTTTGCGATCGCCAGTGCGAACAAGAACGTTCCCACCAGATTTGCGCTCAATACCACGGCCCATAAGCGAAGCATTCGCAACAATGTGGACAAGTCTTTCCGCAGCAGTAAGGGTAGAACCACGGTTAACGTGTTTTCCGTAAACAGTTGCTGCCGCCCCAGAATAACGATAAGAAATCCCACGCAATATCCGGCACGCGAAATCAGCGGCCGCCATGGCCGGTCCGGCAGATGGGCCATCAGCTGCCCCTCCGCGATGAACGAGAAGCCCATGGAAAGTCCGGCAGCCAATGCCGACCAGCCCAACGCCGACGCAGTGCGATGCAATTCCTCTTCGCCTTCGCGACGAATGGTTTCGTAGACCACATGCGCACCAATCGCCAGCCGCTCCTCGACCTGCTTCTGCTCAACGCGCGTCGTGATGGTGCCTTCGCTTGCGAGCTGTTCGTCTTTCATTAACTTTTTGTCGATCTTCTTGTCCACGGGCTCTTTCTGAAACAAGCAACTCCAGCGATTGAAATAACCTACATCATATCCGCAGAGGAACTTATCGCGGCGAAGGGATTTCTTCTTCCCGGCAGCGCTCTCACAGCGCAATTTTCAGGTCAACGCGGCACACTGAAAAAGCATCTTAGCCCTGATCCCGGACGGTGCCTCTGCTCGGTCCAGGTTGGACTCTACGAAGACGAACAGTGTCCGCGGGATCGGCGGAGGGTAGATCGGCGATGACGTTCAGGTTTTTACTGTTTCTCTGAATCGAGCCAACATCCTATCTACCCCGATCCTTGAGTCCAACGATTCGAAGGCGGAGCCGTGAACCGCACTGAACCGCACTGAACCGCACAAATGATCGCGCGATTCTGGTGAGCGATGATAAGGGGATTCAGATGTTTGAGGTGATTCTTACCTTCAACGACCAAGGCGAGTGCAAGCTGAGTGGGAATGGAGAAGGGCGGGAGTTCTGGCAAGTAAGGCGGATGGCTCTGGAAGAAATCATGTTCCGCGGTAATTAGAAGCAGCCTTTAGAATGTTCAGCGCCCATTAAGAACTGCGCCGGGCTGTCATTCCGCCTCAATCCGATGTTATAATTTCACATTCCAGTCGCCTAAAGCGCGGAGGACCGTATCGACAAACGTTTTATCCGAACCAATGACCGCATCCGGGCACGTGAAATTCGCGTGATCGGCGATGAGGGGGAACAGATTGGCGTAATGCCCCCGTTCGAAGCGCTCAAATTGGCCCGCAGCAAAAACTTGGATCTGGTCGAGATTTCACCCACCGCTCAGCCTCCCGTATGTCGCATTATGGACTACGGGAAATATCTTTATCAGCAGGAAAAGAAAGAGCGCGAGGCCAAGAAACACCAGAAGACGATCACGGTCAAAGAGGTCAAGTTCCGCATCAACGTGGACGACCACGATTACGAGACCAAAAAGAACCACGTGCTGCGCTTCCTCGATGAGGGCGATAAAGTAAAGGCCACGATATTTTTCCGCGGGCGTGAAATGACGCGAACAGTGTTGGGCCGGACAATCCTGGAAAGACTCATCAAAGACGTGGAACCGCAGAGCATCGTGGAATTCCGCCCGCGGCAGGAAGGCAATACTCTGCACGCGATCCAGGCGCCGAAGAAGTCGGCGGCAGAGCGGGAAAAAGAAAAGGAAAAAGAGGCCAAGCAAAAGGCGAAGGCTGAGCGTCAGGAAAAGATGCTGCAGGAAAAGATGGCGCAGGCTAAGCTGGCGCCGGAGACAAAGGACGAGCATTCGCCGGCCGCGACCACCGCGACGGCCGACGCATCGAATCCGGGTTCTCAAATCTAGTTCTCAAATCTAGTTCTCAAGCCTAGCTCGGAAGGCTAGTTCGCGAGCTTGACAACTTCGCCGAGTATGGGCACGACTAGCGCCCGAATTTCCAAGCAATCGAAGACCGGATTTTGAATTCCAGAACTGCCGGCTGGCAGTGGCAGCCGGCAACCGATTCCGAGGAACTATGCCGAAATTGAAAACGCACAAGGGCGCGTCCAAGCGCTTCAAGAAGACGGCCACCGGCAAGGTGAAGCGGGGACATTCCGGCCTGCGTCACATGCTGACCTCCAAGGCCCATAAACGTAAACGCAAGTTGGGATCGGCCACGCTGGTCAGCGATGGCGATATCCGCAAAGTGAAGCGGATGATTCCGTATCAGTAAAGGCTATTGATGATTGTGTGATTGGTGATTCGATGATCGAAAACCTGATCTTTGGGAGTTTAATCAACAATCTTCCATCAGCAATTGCTTGAGGCGTGTGAAGAGGCCCGAGATCACCCACGGGTGAAACCTCCTTACCTCCAGCCGCCAGTCCATCGCAGGAAAAAAAGGAGAAGCACCATGCCTCGTGTAAAACGCGGAACCAAACGCCGCGCCAAGCGTAAGAAAATATTGGACCGCGCGAGCGGATACTTCCTTACAAAATCAAAACTCTACCGCTCCGCGAAAGAAGCCGTCGAACGCGGGCTCAAGTTTGCTTTTTCCGGACGAAAGCAGCGGAAGCGGCAATACCGCTCGCTGTGGATCGTGCGCATCGGAGCGGCCGCGAAGCTGAACGGAATCAGCTACAACCAATTCGTACACGGCCTGAAGTTGGCCGGTGTGGAACTGGACCGCAAGATTCTCGCCGACTTGGCGGTTAAAGACGCAGCGGCGTTTAAGAGCCTGGTCGAACAGGCGAAGGCCGCGCTGGCGTAGTAGCTTCGGCCATCAGCCGTCAGTCCTGATGATTGTCAATCCCAGCCGCTCGCAGTCGCGCAACGCGCGGAGAGCGATTGAGGAATCGGCTTTTTGCAGCTGGCCAGAGCACAGCAGGTTCCTCACCGCTGAAGCGGTTCGGAATGGCAAATCCTGAAAGTCCTCAGGGGAAAATGGCATATACGGTACCCAAATTGAGGGATTATTCGGCGGCTGCAATGGAGAAGGCTTGCGCTGAGTGCATGGGTGCGTGCGCCGACGAATCCGCCGAGGTGCGCAACGATGCGGAACTGAAGGCGCTTCGCGACCGCTGGATGGGACGCAAAAATGGGGTGCTCACTCAGATGAATGCATTGTGGTTGAAAGGCGCTCCCAAGGCCGCGAAACGCGAGGCAGGAATTCGCGTTAACCAATTGAAAGCCCGGATTGTACAAATGGTGGAGGGCGCCCAGGTTGCGCGGGATCGTGGCGGAAGCTCCGAAGTGGAACGGGTCGATATCTCCCTCCCCGGCATTCGTCGTCCGATTGGCGCGGAACATCCCGTCATCAAGACAACCAACGAGATGGTTCGCGTTTTTCAAAAGCTCGGCTACTCCGTCGCCGAGGGACCTGTGGTCGAGACGGATTATTACAACTTCGAGGCGTTGAATTTTCCTCCCAACCATCCGGCGCGGGATGCGCAGGATACTTTGTTCATCGCAGGTCAGCAGTCGAAGTCACAACGTGAGCGGTTGCTGCTGCGCACCCACACTTCTCCCGTGCAGATTCGGACCATGGAGAAGATGCAGCCGCCGATCCGGATTGTGATTCCCGGGACGGTGCACCGCAACGATCCTCCAGATGCGAGCCATTCGCCGATGTTTCATCAGATCGAAGGCCTCGCGGTCGACACCAACATTACATTCGGCGATTTGAAGGGGACGCTCGATCACGCCATGAAAGAGTTCTTCGGATCGAGCGTGCAGACGAGTTTCCGTCCATCGTTTTTTCCGTTCACCGAGCCGAGCGCGGAGATGTTCGTTTCGTGTTTCATCTGCGGGGGAACCGGGATGCGCGGTACTGACCCATGCCGTCCCTGCAAGCAGACAGGATGGATTGAGATTCTGGGTTGCGGCATGGTCGACCCCAACGTGTTTGAGTTCGTGAAGGACAACGGCTATGACCCGAAAAAGGTTTCGGGATTTGCCTTTGGCATGGGCGCGGACCGGATCGCGCTGTTGAAGTATGGCGTGGACGATATTCAGTTGTTCTTTCAGGGGGATGTGAGGTTTTTGCGGCAGTGGGGGTAGTTCCCCGCCCTCACGGAACGGCCGGCATCGTGAGAATTCCTCTTTGCGGCATTGTTAGATTCCAGTTGCAGAGGTCCTTCGGCGCAAAGGGTGCGCCTCGGGATGACAGGTTTTTTTGTAACGACGGAGCCGGCGGGACGCCGGCGCTACAAAATCGCCATGAAAATATCTCCACAGTGGGTGCGTGAGTTTGTCGATCTTGCCGTCGATGACCGGCGGCTGGCTAATGACGTGACTGCGGTGGGAATTGCAGTCGAGGGCATCCTGGGCTCTGGGCCGGACACTGTTTTCGAAATGGAGATTGGAACGAATCGTCCTGACGCCATGAATCATTACGGCATCGCGCGGGAGGCGGCGGCGATTTACGACTTGCCGCTCAAGCAGATTGAGCCTCAGCTCCCCTCGTGCAAGGGCGAGTCGGATTTCCCCATCCAGGTTGACGAGCCGCAGCTCTGTCCCCGCTTCTCAGCGCGAGTTGTTCGCGGTACCCGCATCAAGCCTTCGTCCGAGAAACTTGCGCGGCGCTTGCAGTTGCTCGATCAGCGGCCAATCAGCAATGCGGTTGACGCGACGAATTACGTTTTGTGGGAGATGGGCAAGCCGACGCATGTGTTCGATATGGACTTGCTCGAAGGCGGCAGGCTCATCATTCGAAAGGCAAAAAAGGGCGAGAAGCTGAAGACCCTGGATGGCGTGGAGCGCACTTTGACGTCGGGTGATTTGGTTGTCGCCGACGGGGAAAAACCGGTCGGACTTGCGGGAGTGATGGGCGGCTTCGACACCATGATCACTGACAAGACGCGGAATATTTTGATCGAGTCGGCGTGGTGGGATCCGGGGACGGTGCGTACAACGTCGCGGCGGCACGGGCTTCATACCGATGCATCACATCGCTTCGAGCGTGGAGCTGATTTCGAGTCCACGATTTTATCGTGCGATTTGGTGGCGGCTCTGATTCTTCAATCGGGCGGCGGAGAGCTGATTGGAAATGCGATTGACGTCGTTTCGAGACAGATCGACCAGGCTCCGATCGTCCTGCGACTTTCCGAGGTACGCCGCATCCTCGGTGGAAATCTGACTACCGGGCAGATTTTCCGTATCTTGAAATTGCTTGGCTTCACTGTGGTTCCCGCTGGCCAGGCCGATGCGCAATTCCAGATTCACATTCCGAGCTGGCGGCTGGATGTGGAGCGCGAGATCGATGTGATTGAAGAAATTGCCCGGCTGCATGGTTATGACAAGTTTGAAAATACTTTGCCGGCGCACACGGGAGCGGCATCGGAACCGCCGACTGCCGCCATGAACGCCACTTTGCGCCGTCGAGCGTTGGCGCTGGGGTATAACGAGGCGATATCCCTGACGTTTATTTCACATGCGGACGCGGAAGCATTTTCTTCCGCACGGGTATTGGAGTTGGAAAATCCGCTGAGCGAAGAAGCATCCGTGATGCGGACTTCGATGGTCCCGGGCATGCTCGATATGCTGGCTTGGAATTTGAACAGAGATTCGGAAGACGCGCGGCTGTTCGAGATGGGCCGAGTCTACGAAATGCGGGGCGGGGAGCGGGTTGAGCCGGCACGCGTGTGCCTGGGAGCCACGCTGGCGGCGGTGAAGGCCGCCCAGCCCGTGGGTGGGGCGCTGGATGTGAGCAACGGCGAGCTCGCAGCGGCGGCCGAGGCATTCCGATGCTTCAAAGGGGACGTGGAGCTTCTGCTGGCCGCTTTTGCGTGCCAGGAATTAAGTTTCGACCGCGACACGGCTGAGTATTTTCATCGGGGACGATCGGCGCGGGCGCTGATGGGTGGGGCCGTGGTGGCGCAGTTTGGGCAGATCGCAGAGGATGTTAAATCGCAGCGGAAGTTGCGGCAGGATGTTTTTCTGGCCGAGATCGATCTGGAGCAGCTACATAGGCGCGGGTTGCGGACGGTGAGGTTTGCGGCGCTCGCAAAGTATCCGGCGGTGGAGCGGGATCTCTCCTTCGTGTTTGGCGATGATGTGGGATTTGAGGCGATGCGGCGTGCGGTGATGGGGCTGCGGTTGAGCGCGCTGCGTGAGTTCAAGCCGGTGGAAATCTTTCGCGGCGGATCGATTGCCGCGGGAAAGTATTCGATTCTGTTGAGGGCGCGGTTGCAATCCGATGAAGGGACGCTGCGGGAGGAGCAGATTGCGGAGTGGTCGGGGCAAATCGTGGCCGCTCTGCGGGGACTGGGAGGAGTGCAGCGGGTGTAAGCCATGATTGATTCATGATTGCTGATTGTTGATGGAAGCCTCTCGGCGTGTCCGATTTCTCGATCCATCGGCGATTCACAATCATCAATCATCAATCAATGGTTTTCCTCCTTGTGCTAATCTGCCAGCTATGGCGGACGTTATTTCCACCTTTTCCACCCCCAAAAAGCATTTTCTCAGCGACAAGGTTTCGCAATTTACCGAGTCCGTGATCCGGGAGATGACCCGGCAGGCGATGCTTCATGGCGCGGTGAATCTGGCGCAGGGCTTTCCGGATTTCGCCGCTCCGGCGGAGATCAAGCAGGCGGCGCGCGCGGCCATTGACAGCGATGTGAATCAATATGCAATCACGTGGGGCGCACAAAATCTGCGCAACGCGATTGCACGGCAGATGGGCGTCTGGCAAGGGATTGCGGTCGATCCTGAAAAGGAGATTACGGTATGTTGCGGTTCTACGGAAGCGATGATCTCGACATTGCTCGCCGTGTGCGATGCGGGCGATGAGGTGGTGATCTTCGAACCGTTCTATGAGAACTATGGACCTGATTCGGTTTTGAGCGGAGCGCGCCCGCGGTTTGTGAAGTTGCGTCCGCCGACGAGCGCAGGGGGCGAGTGGACTTTTGACGAAAAGGAATTGCGTGCGGCGTTTGATCGACGCACGAAGGCGATCATCCTGAACACGCCAAACAATCCTACCGGGAAAGTTTTCACGCGAGCGGAGTTGGACTTGATTCGTGACTTATGCATCGAGTTCGATGTGCTCGCAATTACCGATGAGATTTACGAACACATTTTGTATGACGGGACCGAGCACATTTCGATGGCGTCGCTCGAGGGGATGCGAGACCGAACCGTGACCATCAACGGGATGTCGAAAACCTACAGCGTGACGGGATGGCGCGTGGGATGGGCGGTCGCGCCGGAAAAGATCACGAATGCGATCCGGAAGGTGCACGATTTTCTCACGGTGGGAGCCCCGGCGCCGTTGCAGGAGGCGGGCGCGGCGGCTTTGAGTCTGCCGGCGGAATATTACGCGAAGCTGGCGGAAGGATACCGCGTGCGGCGGGATCATTTGATTCCGGCGTTGGAGGCAGCGGGGTTCAAGTGTTTTCGTCCGCGGGGGGCTTACTACGTGATGACGGATACTTCGGCATTCGGATTTGACGATGACGTCGAGTTTACGAGGTATCTGGTGAAAGAGATTGGAGTGGCGGCGGTACCGGGGTCGAGTTTTTATCGGGATGCGCGAGACGGGGCGCGGCAAATGCGCTTCGCCTTTTGCAAAAAGTTGGAGACCTTGGATGCGGCGGCCGAGAAGTTGGGCAAGCTCCGGCGTTAAAAGCACGGAAGGGGCATGCTCGATTCACAGGTGGGTGGAGTATACTGCGTGAAAGATTCAAACTAACCCAGGGAAGAGAAAACATGGCGTCAAACGCTTTAGAGCAGGTACCGAAGCTGGTTCCGGCGGATGATTTTCAAACGCTGGAAGAGAAGATTTACCGCACTATTGAAATGTACCGCGCAGCGAGACAGGGACAGGCTGCGGCGGAACGCGACGCGCAGCGGTTGCGGCAGCAACTGGAAGAGCGCGAGGAACAACTGGTTGCGCTCAAGCGCGAGGCGGTGCAATTGCGGAAAGAGCGGGAAGAGATTCGCGGGCGAGTGGAAAAGATGCTCGAACAGATCGAGTCGGTGGCCGAGGAACAGGCGAGTTAGAACTCCGCTTCCAGAGCCCGACTTGGTTTCTAGCAATCTTGGTTTCTAGCAATCAGGGTAAACAGTTATGGCTACCGCTCCTAAGGATTCGACGTTGAAGGACGCACAGAATGGCAGCGTGCGAGTGGAAATCTTTGATCAGGCCTACAATTTGCGGGGGTCGGATCCAGAATACATTCTGAAGCTGGCGGAGTACGTCGACGCCAAGATGCGGGCGGTGGCCGAAGCGACAAATACCATCGACACGGTGCGGCTGGCGGTGCTGGCCGCGCTGAATATCGCCGATGAGTATCATCTTTTGAAACGAAAGCAGGACAGTGGGGCGACGGATTACCAGAAGCGCGCGCATCGATTAGTGAATGCGCTGGATGAAGTGCTCGACGAAACCCGCAAAGCGGGATAGCTTGCGGCGCGCGGCCATTTGCATTCTGCCGCTGGTTCTCCTGATCAGCGCCGCCGCTCAGGAATCAACTCTCCGAAGCCCATCTAACCTGGTTGTGGTTCCTCCGCCGGTCAAAGGCCGGGAGGGCGGGATTGCAAATGGGCGATCGGCCAAGGACTTCGTGATTGAAGACGTTGGCGTGGAACCGCCGGTCCGGCTGGATGAAGCACCGGAGCAGCAGCCGATCTCTCTCGTGATCGCGATTCCAACCGGACGCCGTGCCAGCTATGAGTTCTCGCGAATTCAGCGGTTGAACTCAATGCTGGAACCGATCGTCGACGCAGGTTTCGCGCAAGTCGGCTTCGTGGAATTCGACAGCCCAGTGCATGCCGTTCATCCCTTCATCGGTAACGCGCACCAGGTATCCCAAGACCTGCAGGAACTACGGCCGGGAGATGGTGGCGCCGCCATCCGCGATGCAGCGGACTATTCCGTCAAAATGCGGGAGAAGCCCCCCAGGAAAGGCAAGCGGATCAAGGGACGATGCAGTAGGAGTCAAGATGCGTGTTGGCCGCGGCCGCGTTTTCCTGGAACGGAACTGCAAGCTAGAATCATTACAACCCCGTTACTTTGGTTGCAAGTGATTTGCCAACTATTTACCGTTTCCCTATTGCTAAATCGTGGGGAGTTCTCCTAGCATCCAAAGTGAAAGCCGGCCTGCGGGGTTGGTGATGACGGTAACCGATTTTTGAACCAATGCTGAATGAACGGGGACTCGACTCGAACTAGGATCCGGTGTGCAGCGCTCCGCCATGCGGAGATGCCTAAAGGGTCTCGGCGGGTTCCCAACGTCTATCCGACGGTTCATTCTCGGCCCGTCACACGGCACAGTGGGTCGGCTTGATTTTTCTTCCAGAGTGAAGCAAGTGGGCAAGAGTGCCCGCTCCACAAGCTCCTGCTAGACTGGTCCGGAACAAATTTCCGGTTCCTGCATCCAACATAACTGTGTATCCACGATTAATTCATTTCGGGTCCTTCTTTCTGCCTACGTATGGCTTCCTGGTTTCGATGGGAGTATTGATCGGGCTGTGGATCAGCGTACGCAACTCCGAGCGGTTGGGGATTGATGGCGAGAAGGCATGGAACCTGGGGATTCTTGTCGTGCTGTGCGGGATTTTGGGCGCGAAGATGCTCTACGTTATTAATGAGTGGAGCTACTACGCTGCACATCCCAGGGAAATCTTCAGCGTCAGCACGTTGCAGGCGGGTGGAGTTTTCTCCGGTGGATTGATTGCGGCGTTTATCGCCGCGGCATGGTATGTGCGCAAAAATCACATGCCCGCGCTGGGGACGGTCGATGCATTTGCGCCTGGACTGGCGCTAGGGCACGCCATTGGCCGCGTAGGATGCTTTGCGGCGGGATGCTGCTACGGAAAAGAAACGCATCATTTCTGGGGCGTGGTGTTTCACAATCCGCTGGCGAATCAGATTACCGGCACTCCGCTGAACGTCCCCCTGGAGCCAACTCAGCTTTTTGAGGCGGCGGTAGAGTTGGCAAATTTCTTCTTCCTGATGTGGCTGCTCAGACGCAGAAAATTTGACGGCCAGATTTTCGGAGCCTTCCTGTTTATCTACGGCGTGGCCCGCTTCTTCCTGGAATTCCTGCGCGACGATCCCGGTCGCGGATCCGTCTTCGGCGGAGCGATGTCCGGCACTCAGTTGATCGCAATCGGCCTGGTGATCGGCGGTGGACTGATCTGGTGGCTAAGGCCGGGGGTGAAAGCGGTTCCGGCGCAGCCAGTGGGCGCAACGCGGTAGCCGACGTGGGGGTGTGGACTGGTTCGTCGCTGCCGATTTGCGCAGCCCCCAACCGACACGCATACTTTCCTAGAACTTCTTTCGAAGACCTGCAAGGCAAACATAGCCAATAATCGCCGCCATGATGGCGATCTCAAAATTGGCGCGGCTAAAGACATCTCCGATTGCCCAAACCAAGCCCCTCCGCTGTCCCATGCCGGAGCGCTCAAACTCTCCCATCAGCAGATTCGAATAAAACAGGAAGATGATGAAAGCGATTTCAATCACCGCCCGCAGGGCATTTTTCTTCATCGCAAATTTCGTCTCCTGGCGCGCCCTTTGTACGGGACCAGCAGGGCTGCACCCTTT
>Ga0224545_1000048_pt1 | contig 25352 bp, 24 predicted proteins | sample 714P12024metaG_FD_179906 | JGI IMG/M metagenome (GOLD analysis project Ga0224545, IMG submission 179906) | Peat soil microbial communities from Stordalen Mire, Sweden - 717 P1 20-24 | ecosystem: Environmental > Terrestrial > Soil > Wetlands > Peat | place: Sweden: Norrbotten County, Stordalen... | reverse complement strand
CTATTGTTTTGCAGCGCTCCAAATCAAAGCTTTCGACCGAGACTGTAATTTCAACGGCTACGGCTGTATTCGGTGCAGTTCTGTTAAGTACGGCTATTCTTCAGAATCTCGCCCTGCTATGTGCGCTCATGCTCTTCGGAGGCGCCGCGTGGACTGTCTTTATGTCCCTTTTCAACACGATGGTGCAGAAATTAGCTCCGGACTGGGTACGTGCGCGAGTGCTGGCCGCCTATCTTTTTGTATTTCAGGGCAGCGTGGTGATTGGAAGTGCTCTTTGGGGCTATGCCGCCGAGCACACGAGCGTCCGCCTGTCCCTAGTCGTAGCCGGCATTGGAATCGGAGCATGCCTGCTACTGCAGTTCCGTTTTCGCCTTCCGACCATGACGCTTGACCTCAGCACGTGGAACCATTGGGGCAACCCGAGAATTTTCGAGGAACATGCCGCCGACCTTGGGCCAGTTCTCGTCACGGTCAAATATGTCATTGACCCCGTAAAAGCGCCTGATTTCCTGAATGAGATCCATCGGTATCAACGGATCCGACGCCGGGACGGCGCTACACGTTGGGGAATTTTCTATGACACGCAAGCCCCGAATGTCTATCTGGAGACCTTTCTGGTCGATTCCTGGGCCGAACATCAAAGGCAACATAACCGTTTCACTGTGGCAGACCATGAACTTGAAAAGCGGGTGCTCAGCTACACGCTTGAACCGACTACGGTGAAACATTACATCTACGCGAAGAGAACGAAACATTCGTGATCGAAGCTTATACAGGACTAAATTCCGCCTATGCGAAGAGCGTGGTTCGCGTATCTGTCACAACGTTCACAACCTGCCTAGCAATCGGGTGGCACCCTTTAACGACTGGCGATTTTCAAAGAAACCCTTCCAAGGATCGGCGCGTTTCAATCGTTTTTCAAAATTCCCTAAGTTGAACTCAGAAGGGATGAGGCTAGGTTTGACTTCTGACCATTCCAATGGGGTCGAAATAGGCGCTTTTTCTCGACGTCTCACGGAGTAAGGCGCCACCACGGTTTGCCCAAAACCATTCCGAAATGGATCCAGGTAGACACGCCCGCGACGCGCTGCAATCGAATGCTCAACAGTCAGTTCGTCTGGATGTGCAGCCGCGACGCGCGCAACGAACGATTCGGTGAAAGTGAGAACCTCATCTGCATCCGGCCCGGTGCGGATCGGCACCAAAACATGTATCCCGCGGCTGCCCGAGGTCTTGGCATAAGCTACCAATTTCAAAGAGTCCAACGCTGCTTTAACATGCATTCCTGCGCGAGCAGCATCTCCAAACTTTCCAGACTCGGGATCAATATCGAAACACACCCAGTCTGGCTGCCGCGGCGAACTGGCCCGGCTTGCCATGACGTGCACAGCAATGCAGCCCAGGTTTGCCAGCGAGAGTTGCGTGGTTAACGAGCCGCCGATCACATAATCGGTGAATTCGGCGGTATTTGCGGAGTGCGCGATACGCTTGGTTGGCGTTCCGGATGGCATACCCTTTGGCTTTTGTTTTTGAAAGAAGCACTCTCCTCGCATCCCATCAGGGCAGCGCTCTAGGGACAGCATGCGATCCTTCACGTACGGCGAGAGATTTGAGAAGATCACATTATAATACTCAACGAGGTCCAGCTTTGTGTAGCCTTCCTCAGGCCAGAAGACCTTGTCGGGATGCGACACTACGATCGGCAGTTTCGCCGGCACAGATTGGGCGATCTTGGTCCTCTTCATGTGGACATCTCCGGCAAGAGCACCTCTTTGGGATCTTTGTCGTCGCGCAGGCCTAGAAAAACCGGTTGGCGGAGCTTCCTGTCTGCCGTCCACTCCTGGAATGAAATTTGGGCGACGAGCTGTGGCGCGAGAAAAACGACGCTCTTCTCGCGCGGCGGGTCCACGAACGCGGGTCGCGATCTCACGAACGGTTGAAATTTCCGATACAACGCAGCGAGAGTTTTCTGATCGAAACCTGTCCCTACTTTGCCGACGTAGCGGAGCTTGCCCTCTTCAAAAGCGCCGAGGAGAAGAGCGCCAAAATATTGCCGCGAACCGGATGGCTTCGTGAACCCAGCGATCACGAACTCATCTTCCTGGTGAACCTTTACTTTCAGCCATTTGGTCGAGCGCGGTTCGACGTATGGAGAAGAAAGATCTTTGGCGACTATCCCCTCATATCCTCGACGCTTCGCGATGCGGAAAGCCTCGAGACCGTTGGTTGCGAGTCTATGAGACGGCAACAGCACCTTGCTAAATCCGATCGACTTCTCCATCACCGCGCGTCGCATGGACAGTGGTTCACGCCGCAGATCTTCGCCGTCATGAAAGAAACAATCAAAAAGGGCATACGCCGGTTCGCCCTTATCCTGCTGAAGGAGCTGAAATCGGGAAACACCCTTCCTATCAAACACGACAACCTCGCCGTCCAGGAGCAGCGTGACAGGTTCGAGAATCCGGACGGATGCTGCAATCCGTGGGAACTGGCGCGTGCGGTCTTTTCCATTCGTGGAAAGCAGCCGGACCCGATCCTCTTCTTTGTACGCGAGCACTCTGTCGCCGTCATATTTCTCCTCGTATACCCATCCGGACCGTTCGAAGGGGTCGGGGACGAGCGTGGCGAGCATGGGGTGAGCGAGAAATGGAATCCGGTTCCTCATCATTTCCACCTTAGTCCTACTATACGGCCTGATACCGGCTTCCCAGCAGGATCGCCCTGCGAAGCTCTTACGACGTCGCCCCCCTTCGTTCCGGGCGATCTCGGCTTTGCCCGAGCCTGACGGCTCCGGTGTAGCATCGAAGTGGCGTTTCTTCCGGTATTCGTTGAGTTTCATACGACCTAACGCGGATTCCCCTTTTTGGGTCGAAGCGTCAAGTTCTCTGGAACGGTTTCACTTCGCCTTTGCTTCGATCGCGTGTAGCTGCCTCCCCTCGGTACTTTCGCGCCCGCCTTGTGCGTTTCCGAAAGGCCGATAGCAATTGCTTGCTTTCGAGAGGTCGTTCCCACCTTTTCCGGCCTTGCCGAAACGAAGCGTGCCGAGCTTGTCTCGAGGCAGGGTGCTTTCGACGCTCATGCTCGCAGCTTCGCCAGATGTCCTTTTCGAGCCTAACCTGTGCGCGAAAATCCATAGCGCCGGAAAGCTCGTTCGAAGTACCTGTGCTCGAAAAATGTGCAATTAAATGGCGGGAGCGTCTTCAAGCTCTTATTGTTCCCAAGCGTAGGCAAACTTCTCTTTTCTAGCTTTTAGAGCGTCCTCTGCCGTTCGGTGGATGGTGCCATGCGGATAACGAGGTGGCGAGTACACGACAAAGAGCTTCAGGTGGTGGCGTCCGGTATTCATCAGGTTATGAAGACTTCCCGCCGGCACAAAGATAACGTCATGTTTCCCGGTGTCCCGTGTCCGTTTGTTCAAGACAGTCTTACCTTTCCCCTTAACGATAAATAGCACCTTGTCGCTGTCTTCATTTCGCTCGCCCGTTTCGCTCTCCGGCGGAACGCTCATTACCACTAGCTGGCTATGCGGCCCTGTGCAAAGAACTCTTCGATAGAAACCGTTCTCGACTGTAATTCGTTTGATATCATTGTGAAGCGCGAATGCACTCTCCTGTGTGTTTCTTTTGTGTAGCATTTGGTTCCCCTTGATTCTTGATTAGCTCTTTGAGCCTTCCTTTAATGTGATTTACGTCACTCTCTGAAGTGACGGCATACACATACCTGTGTGGCTCTCTTCGGCGAACATGCCTTCTGGTAGTACCAAGAGAGAACCAACCGTGAAAGGGATTCTCAAGCTGGCGTTCAAGCTTCTTGTCAACGACAAGGCGAAGTTCACTGCCCTGCTGATCGGAATCACTTTCGCTGTCTTTCTAATGATGTTCGTCACATCGATGCTCATCGGAGTGTTAAATCACGCCTCAGCTACCGTAATCAATGTTGGCGCAACAATGTGGGTTATGGATCCTGCTGTGCAGACGGTGTCGAACACGGTGGGAATGCCAGATTACGTACTGGATGCGGTTCGAAGCATGCAAGGGGTCCACTATGCGGTGCCGCTATATTCTGGAGCAGGGCTCGCCAGACTCGCTGACGGCAGCTATCAATCTGTAAATGTCATTGGTCTGGATGACACTAGCCTTCTGGGAAGACCTCAAATGATCGAGGGCAAGATTGAGGATATCTATGCGGAAGACGCCTTCGTCGTGGTGCATGATGCCGAGTTTCCTAAGCTTCAGAATCCTCGAGTTGGATCCCAGCTTGAATTAAATGACCACCGGGCGCTCGTTGTAGGTATCGCCCGTGTTACAAGTTCCGGTCTTTATGGGACACCCACTCTCTATACGACCTATGAGAGAGCTGCTCAATTTCTTCCCAATCCGCGATACACCATTTCCTACGTACTTGTCGAGCCCAAGAATCCTGCAGACGTGCGGAAGATTAAGCAACAGGTGGCAGCGCTGGGCTATCTGGCTCTAACAAAAGACGAGTTCATGCAGAGAACTTCGAACTTCTATATCTATCAGACCGGAGGCGGTACGAACATGCTGATCATGACTCTGATCAGTTTTATCGTGGGCCTGTCGATCTCCGGTCAAACTTTCTATACGTTTATTCTCGAGAACCTTGAAAGGTTCGGCGCGTTGAAAGCAATCGGGACAAAAAGCCGTGACCTAGTCGGCATGATTCTATTCCAAGCAACTTTTACCGCGTTCACTGGTTACGGCCTGGGCGTCGGATTGTGTGCAGTCTTGATTTGGCTTGCCAGAATGCGGCTACCGAGTTACGCGGCCATGCTTACGTACGCAAATCTCGCGTTGGGATTTGCCATGGTTTCCTTCATTGCCGCAGTTTCAAGCTATGTGGGAGTCCGAAGAGTATTGCAGATTGAACCATTCGATATTTTCCGAGGATGAGATGCCGAAAGTAGCTATCAAAGCGAAGGGACTGGTCAAGTGGTTTGGCGAAGGTGATGCCAAGACCTCGGCTTTGAAAGATGTAGAACTGGAAGCCTATTTCGGCGAGATGGTTTACATCGTTGGCCCGTCTGGGAGCGGAAAGACTACTTTATTGAGCGTGCTATCCGGAATTCTAAAGCCTAATTCCGGAAACGTTTTAGTAGAAGATGTCGATATATGGCGGCTGAACGCCGATCAATTGGCCGACTTCCGGCTGAACAAGATCGGATTCGTATTTCAGGATTTTCACTTGTTTCCACGCCTCAATACAGCCGAAAACGTGGCCATCCCGCTAATCTTGAAGAGGAAGGATTGGAATGAATCCATTCATGAAGCCATCAACTACCTCGAGATTGTGGGTTTGAAAGGTCGAGCTGACCTTCCTCCGGTGAAGTTAAGCGGAGGGGAACAGCAACGCGTGGCGATCGCACGAGCCATGGTAGGCAAACCCGACATTCTGATCATGGACGAACCTACCGCTTCGCTGGACGGCGACACCGGAAACGCAATCTTGAGTTTCGTTCACAAGAACATTCTAAATCCGAATCGATGCATTGTGGTGGTTACTCACGACAACAGAATCTATGAGTTTGCAACCAGGATATTGCATATGGAAGACGGGCGTTTGACCGGAATAGAAAAGAGTGCCGCATGAAAAACAAACTATTATTTGTGTTGTCGCTGGTCGGCATCCTGGCAGGAACGGCCACTGCTTACTTTTTTAGCTTAACAAAGCCTCCTCTACCGCCCGTGTTCGATCCAGCCTCTAATCCCTATGTGAGCGCTATCTATGCAGAAGGAATCGTGGAAAGCGTTCAATCCAGCGGAGAGAACGTAAACATTTATCCCGAGGTTGCGGGCACAGTCACACAGATTCTAGTGACGGAAGGACAAGAAGTAAGGAAGGACATGCCGCTCCTGTTAATCGACGATTCCATCCAGAGGGCCACCACGGCGCAGCAGAAATCTGCCGCTCAGGCCGCTCGTGCGATGCTCAATGAGTTGAGAGCGGAACCGAGGAAAGAAAACATCGACATCGCGGAAGCCCAAGTTCTCTCGGCGCAAGCCTCCCTAAAAACAGCTCAAGACGAGCTCAGCAAGCAAAAAGCGGCGTACGAGCTGGATCCGAGATCAATCAGCAAAGACGCCTTAGATGGTGCCATTAATGCCAAGGCTTTGGCAGAAGCGAATCTTGAAGTCGCGCGAAAGCAGCGTGACCTAACCAAGGCCGGCGCCTGGATTTTTGATATACAGAACCAGGAAAGACAAACGGATGCCCTTGAGAAGTCCTTTCGAGCTTCCAGTGCCCTGCTTTCGAAGTACACCCTCAGAGCTCCTACCGACGGGGTCGTGTTGTCGATCAATTCCATTGTCGGGAACTATGTGTCCTCCCAGGGCGGGTATGAAAGCTATTCGCAGCAAATGGATCCCGTGCTGGTGCTCGGAACACCCCAAACAAACCTCAACGTTCGCTGTTACGTCGATGAAATCCTAGTACCGCGGCTGCCGTCTGGTTCGAACATCAAAGCTCAGATGTCGATCCGAGGATCGAACGTCAAGGTTCCACTGGATTTTGTCCGGGTGCAGCCTTTCGTATCTCCCAAAATTGAGTTGTCCGACGAACGGCAAGAGCGCGTGGACGTTCGAGTGCTGCCGATTATTTTCAAGTTCCAGAAACCTAAGGATCTAAATCTTTACCCGGGTGAATTAGTCGATGTGTATATCGGTGATTGAAAAGTCGGAGACGGCACGTGCAGCGGAAGCGACGCTGTGGAAGACTGGCTTGCGAATTCAAGAGCTCGTCGCAAAGTTAACACTGACGGCATCGGTGGCATGCGCCTTACTCCTCAGTGGATGCGTAGTCGGGCCGAAGTATGTCCGGCCCTCCGGCGCTGCTCCGTCTGCTTACAAAGAACTGCCGCCCGATGCCGTCCAGGCTGCGAAAGACTGGAAGATCGCCCAGCCGCAAGATGCTGCAACTCGCGGCAAATGGTGGGAAGTATTTGACGATCCGCAGCTGAACGAACTCGAAGAGAAGGCTAACGTTTCGAACCAAAACATCGCGGCGGCCGTGGATAATTTTCTGGTGGCTCGTGCTCTCGTCAGGCAAGCCCGATCCCAGTACTTCCCAACGGTCACAACCAACCCAAGCATTCTGAATACGCGCCCGTCGCCAGCCCAATTAGATGGTGTAACGGGAACATCATCCGGCGTTGCGGTCAAATCGTACATGGATTATTCGCTGCCATTCGACGCGTCTTGGGAACCGGATTTTTGGGGACGAGTACGCAATACCGTCCGGGCGAACGTCTTTGCTGCGCAAGCCAGCGCTGCCGACGTGCAAAATGTGCGCTTAAGCGAACAGGCGGAACTCGCGGTGGATTATTACGAGCTTCGTGCGCAGGACTCACTAAAACAGGTGTTCGATGCCACTGTTGTCGCATACCAGGAAACCTTCGATCTGACGCAAAGCCAGTATCGGGCCGGCCTGAGTTCTGACGAAGCTGTGGCGCAGGCCGAAGCTCAGCTAAAAGCGGCGCAAGCTCAAGATACGAACCTTGAAATCCTGCGCGCTCAATATGAACACGCGATCGCGGTCTTAATTGGCCAGCCGGCATCGACGTTTTCTCTTCCGGTGCAAGTTATTCAGCCGATAGTTCCGATGACCCCCGTCGGCGTTCCGTCCGAACTTTTGGAGCGCCGACCGGACATTGCTGCAGCCGAACGAAGTGTGGCTCAGGCAAACGCGGAGATTGGAATCGCGGTCGCAGCCTATTATCCAAACGTTGTCTTGAGCGCGTCGGGTGGGCTAGGAGCCACTTCGATTTCGAGTTGGTTTACATGGCCCAGCCGCTTTTGGTCGGCGGGGCCCAGTCTAGCTGAAACGATCTTCGATGCGGGACTGCGCAGAGCAACTGTGCAGCAATATCAAGCTAATTATGACCAAACGGTGGCGAATTATCGCGAAACCGTGCTCACTGCCTTCCAACAGGTCGAGGACAGCTTGGCATCTCTCAGAGTTCTTTCTCAGTCGATTGCCGAGCAGAATGAAGCGGTCGAAGCCGCCGCAAGGAGCCTGCGAGAAGCCACAGTCCGCTACAAAGCCGGAATCGATCCCTATCTGAACGTCATAGTAGCTCAAACAATCCTTTTGACTGACCAACAAACGGCCGTTAACCTTCGGGAGCAACAAATGGTAGCGAGCGTTCAGCTAATTAAAGCACTTGGCGGGGGTTGGGACACTACACAGATTCCGCCCCCAAAGGAGGTGAGTATCAAGAACTCGGGTAGCTCGCGAGAAGGGGCGACGCGATGACCCGTGATCCGCTCGAAACGAGGAAATAAATCTGAGCCACATTCTTTGTTGTCAGGCGTCTAAACATGCCATTCGCGAAGGTTATGTTTACCTATTTATGGCCTGATGAGAAACATGCTGATCGCACGCACTAAAGAATCGAACACGGTGGAGGTGAAAGATGCGCTACGTCATCGCCGTCCTCGGAATCGCTGGAATTGCTGTGTCACTCCTGCGCTGGCAGCGCACTATGCTGCGCCCGTACAGCAAATCGACATCCTGCGCTCGGGCTCAAACTGGAATTCCGCTTACGTGAATCAGAGTCTTTATGCCGAGGTTCATGGAGTTCCTGTGGCCATTCTGGGAATTGCGGGGTACGCGCTACTGGTAGTGCTTGCGCTGCTGCGTCGCAGAGTGCTCACGGTCTACTCGGCCGGTATCGGAGTCGCCTATGCGCTTTATCTCACGAATATTGAAGCTCACATTCTGCACGTGTGGTGCGTGTATTGCGTTTCGTCGCTCATCCTGATCGTTCTCATAGCATTCCTCGCCTTTGGGGATCTGATCTTCGCCCCTACTCCCGTCGCCACGCGCTAAACGTCATATAAAAAGGCCTCTCGAGTCAAACAGTCCGGCTGTATGCGGCAGTCGTGACTTCTGCCTACCGCAATGCGTAAACGAAACAAAGTGACGAACACATCTCACGAAGGAGCAAAAAATGAACAGGCACCGACCAAGAATTTTCTGAAGAGATCATAATTCGAATGCGAGGGGATAAGCATGGTGAAAACCCCTAAAGATCGTCAAATTCCGGTTAATCCAATTAAGCAAAACAACGAATTCGCGCGCATGTAGAAAGCTTCTCAATTTACGGGATTGCAGCGAAAGCACGCTGCTCCGCCAGAGCGACACGAAATGTCGTCTTAATCGTCGTATCAGGGTTGAGCGAAATCGAGTCAATTCCCTGGTCTACGAGCCACTCAGCGAATTCAGGAAAATCAGACGGTGCCTGGCCGCAAATACCGATGGGCTTTTTGGCTTTGTGCGCCGCCTGTATCGCCTGTGCAATCATGCGTTGTACCGCTAGATTGCGTTCGTCGAAGAGGTGAGCGACGGTTTCCGAATCACGGTCCAATCCGAGAGTGAGTTGCGTGAGGTCATTCGACCCGATGGAATAGCCATCAAACACCTTTAGGAACTCGTCGGCCAGTATGACATTCGCGGGAATTTCACACATCGCATAGACTTCCAGTCCGCTCTGACCGCGCTGCAGCCCATTGTGGGCCATGATTTCAATTACCTTTTTGCCTTCCTCGACCGTTCGGCAAAATGGAATCATAACTTTTATGTTTGTCAGACCCATCTCGCCGTGGACTCGAGCGAGCGATGCACACTCAAGCGCAAAACCGGCCGAATAGCGTTCGTCGTAGTAACGTGAGGCACCCCTGAAGCCAAGCATCGGATTTTCCTCGCTCTGCTCGAATTCCGCTCCACCTATTAATCCGGCATATTCGTTGCTCTTGAAGTCACTCATGCGAACGATTACCGGCTTTGGATAGAAAGCCGCAGCGATTCGCCCGATGCCCTCGCTCAACCGGCGTATGAAAAATTCCTTGGGCTCGTCCTCACCGATGCGATTTCGAATTTCGGTCACGGCTTTCGGATCTTTCAACGCGGGGAACCGAACAAGCGCCATCGGATGTATTCCGATGTGATTCGTCACGATGAATTCCATCCGCACAAGCCCAACACCGTCGTTAGGAATGGCAGCGAGGTGGAATGCCTGTGCAGGATCGGCCAGGATGAGCATGATTTTAGTGTGGGTCTTTGGGACGGCACTCGTTTCGATCTTCTCGATCTCAAACGGCAAGCAGCCGTCATAGACGTGACCTTCATTACCTTCCGAACAGCAGACGGTCACATCCTTGCCATTCGCGAGTGCACCCGTTGCATTCCCAGTCCCCACAATGCATGGAATCCCAAACTCTCTGGACACAATCGCGGCATGTGCCGTGCGACCGCCTTGATCAGTAACGATCGCCGCAACTCGTCGCATCACCGGCTCCCAATCCGGGTCGGTGTTTTTGGCTATCAACACTTCTCCGGACTGCACTTCGTGAAGTTTGCTGATATCTGTTACAACGTGTACTCGGCCGGCACCAATCTTTTCACCGACTGCCTGACCAGTGACCAGCGCCGCGCCAGGGTTAACTTTCAAATGATAGACTTCAGCGGCGGCTTGTAGAGACTTGGCCGAGTGCACCGTTTCGGGGCGCGCCTGTAAGATGAATAGTTCGCCAGTAACGCCGTCTTTAGCCCATTCGATGTCCATGGGCTGTGGATGGCCGGCCAAACCTGAATAGTGATCTTCAACAACACCGGCCCATCGCGCAAGTGTGAGAACTTCAGCGTCAGACAAGCAGAAGCGACCTCGCTCATCTAGTGGAGTGGGTTCGCCGCGAGTTGAACGCGTACCGGTGGCATAAATAAGTCGAACTTCCTTGGATCCGAGTTGACGACCAATGATCGGCTCGTGCCCTTCGCGGAGCGTCGGTTTAAACACGATCCATTCATCCGGGGTAACCAGTCCCTGGACGACATACTCCCCGAGCCCGTAAGACCCTGTGATTGTCACTACATTCCGGAATCCCGATTCTGTGTCCAGAGTAAAAATCACTCCTGAACTGGCAAGGTCTGATCTGACCATCGGCATGATGCCGATAGATAGAGCCACTTTGAGCTGGGAATAACCCTGACGCGAGCGGTAACTAATCGCACGATCCGTAAACAGAGAGGCATAACATTGTTGAACGGCGCGCAACAATGCTTCTTCACCACGCACATTAAGAAATGTTTCAGCAGCCCCCGCGAAAGAAGCTTCCGGGAGATCTTCGGCGCTGGCCGAGGACCGTACCGCCATTGCCGGTTGATGGCCTAGCCGTTCAACTAAGCTGCGGTAAGACGCGACGACAGCCGTTCGAATAGCGTCCGGCATTGGAGCCTGAAGAATTTCCGCGCGCGCGGCATGGCCGCTTGCCGCTAGACTTTCCAGGTTCTCCGGATCGAGTCTCGAAAAGATAGCTTCGAGCTTGCAACGCAGACCGCACTCGTCAAGCAACAGCCAATATGCGTCGGTTGTAAGGGCGAATCCGTCGAGCACACCGATTCCTTTCGGCTTTAGCGCGGTAAAAAGCTCTCCAAGAGACGCGTTCTTACCACCCACCAGCCCCACATCCTTCATGCGAATCTTCGAAAAGTCCAAAGCGAGGACGTCTTTCATTTCATATCTCCTCTGCCTGCGACACTTGTCCTTACAAACTATTCAAAACAGAGTCTGCCGTATGCGCCGGAGATCACACGTCTATGTGATACGCATCACAGCGCCAGGGTCGGCATCGGCGTCAAGTTAAGCGGAGACCGATTCGTCAAAACATTTGATTGATCCGGGATGCATTTTGAACTCAAAAGAGCGAGATGAATCTAGTGGAATACAGGAGGTCAAACATGAAAGTAAAAGAAGTGATGATGAGAACAGCGGCGAGCTGTTCGCTTGAAGCGAATCTTGGGGCGGCGGTCGAGATACTTTGGGACCGGAACTGTGGGATTTTGCCAATCGCCGATGCAGAGCAGAAAGTTATCGGAGTTGTCACGGATCGGGATATATGTATCGCACTGGGAACTCGAAATCGACTGCCCGGGGATGTCAAGGTAGGCGAAGTGATGTCGCGAAGACTATTTGCGTGCGGGTCGGACGACGACATCCGATCAGCATTGGCTGTCATGGCGCAGGTAAAGGTACGGCGTTTGCCGGTCGTAACCGGTGATGGGAAGCTCGAAGGAATCTTGTCCATGGACGACGTTGTGATGCACTCAGAAGGTCGCGGAGGAAGAGGGCCAAACTTCGTTTCGTATGACGAAGTTGTTGAGACCCTGAAGAGCGTATACCGGCCAGAGCTTCCTCAAGTCATTCAGCAAAAGGCAATCGGCGCATAGGCGCGACTGGCATCTGGCATAAGAATCCTTTGGCGGAGCTGAGCTTTGATCTGGCTACATTTACATTGTCTTCGCTAATTACCAAATTCAGGAAAGGAGCTACGATGTCTGACCAATCTTGCGAGCGAATAGAAAGTCTCTGTCGAGTACTGGTTCTGAGTCTGATAATCTGCTGTTCGGCAAGCCTCGTTGTCGGCGCGGGACCGCAGTCTCAGGTTTCTTCACCATATGCCCAGGCTCAAAGCCAATCAGACTCGCAGGTGAAAGCGGTCATCGATCGAATGGCTGCGGCGGGCGTTCTTCATCCAAGTACAGTCGAAGAAGTACGAAAGGCTTATTCTTTTTACGCCACTCTCTCGGGGAAGGCCGAAGAGGTCTTTCGGGTTCAAGACCTTAAAATTCCAGGGCCTGCCGGCGAGATCCCGATTCGCATTTATTCTCCCAATGCCTCGAGCAATCTTCCGATCGTGGTTTTCTTCCACGGAGGGGGGTTCGTGGCTGGAAGTGTAGACACCGAAGATATGCCTCTTCGAAGTGTCGCCAATCGCTGCGCCTGTATAGTTGTCTCAGTCGGATATCGACTCGCCCCAGAGAATCCGTATCCAGCAGCTCCAAATGACGCCTACACCGCAACAAAGTGGGTGTCGGAACATATCAGCGAGATCGGTGGCGATGCACGTCGCATCGCTGTGGCTGGCGAAGGTGCGGGCGGCAACCTCGCGGCCGTGGTTGCATTGATGGCGCGAGACCGAGGCGCTCCACGCTTGGTCTATCAGGTCTTGATCTACCCCGACGTCGATGCGATTATGCGCGGCTCTCGCTATTTGTCTAAAGATCCGATCGTAACGCCCGATGCCCGGATCGCAAGTCTCGGCGCGTATATTCCTCTATTAGGCAACGAGCAAGATCCTTATATCTCCCCCATTTACGCAAAGAGCCTGAAAGATTTACCGCCGGCTTTGCTGATAACCGATCAAGACGATCCGGCTTGGGATGAAGGCAGCGCGTATGCGAGCCGTCTCCGAGAGGCGGGCGTTTCCGTCTCGTTGTCCCAATATCCAAATATGATTCATGGTTTCTTCCTGATGGCCGGAGCGCTAGACGCCGGTAAGAAGTGCATAGACGAAGTAGCTGCTGCTCTAGTCGAGGCATTCAATGCCGTACCGAATTCCTCGCCTGCGACGAACTGATTTTAGAGGCGCGCGCATGGCAAATTCAGAGCAACGGAGCGGTTATCTGGTGTCAATGCTCCGCGTGTTCTGAAGTCCTGATCTCTGCGGTGACACGCGCCGTTCTACTCTGCTGTCGGTCGGGCTTATCTCTTCAATCTATCGACCTGATCCGCAACTTTTAGCCCTGACAATTGTGATAGGTATCACACATGTGCGTGATGGCCTTCACTGTAGTTCTAGTCAAAAGCAAATAACTTCGTTTTTGTAGAACGAGGGAAAGTGCGATGTTAGTAAGTGAACTGATGACGACACAAGTCGTGTGTTGCACGCCGTGGGACACAGCAGAAAAAGTTGCACGGCTGATGAAAACACACGGAGTTGGTGCAATTCCGGTGGTCTTGGACCGAGCGGACGCGTTACTGGAAGGAATAGTCACTGACCGCGATTTGTGTTGCAGCATCGTCGCGCGTTCGAGGAAAGCGAGTTCAATCAAAATCGCCGACATTATGACTCGTGTTCCCGTAACCTGCGAGCCTAACAACACTCTGGAATTCTGCGAAGAACTCATGCAGGAAAACCAAGTTCGCAGAATCCCGGTTGTGGACAATCGGGGGCGGTGCGTGGGCATAGTCGCGCAAGCAGACATCGCGCTCAAAGCGTGTGCAGCGCATGTCGCAAGGACTGTTGGGAAGATTTCCAAACCCGCGAAGACTGTACGGCAACTGCATTTCGAGAAAGGTTGTTTCTATTGCGGACAGCCGCACGAAATGGACGAAATTTTGCTCCTGAACCGGCGGCGAGAGCTGCATAAGCAGACATGAGGTGGAAAGATGATCTTCAACGATCGAACTGAAGCTGGGCAAGAACTGGCAAGGCATTTGACGAAATACGCGAATCGTCCGGATGTGATCGTTTTGGGAGTCCCTCGTGGTGGCGTGCCGGTCGCTTTCGAGGTAGCAAAAGCGCTCCGAGTACCGCTGGATGTATTTGTGCTACGCAAACTTGGTGTCCCGGGCCACGAGGAGCTAGCTTTCGGAGCGATTGGAAGCGGCGGAGTCCGAGTTCTTGATTCTGACATTGTGCGGAGGCTGGGACTGTCCGACTTCGTTATCGAGCGAGTTACCACGGCAGAAAAACAAGAACTGAGACGTCGCGAACGCGCATATCGAGGTGGACGACCTCCGCTAGATGTGAGCGGATTGATCGTCATTTTGGTCGACGATGGTATCGCCACGGGCTCGAGTATCCGCGCTGCAATTCGCGCCTTACGCCAGATGAAGCCTGCCCGCATTGTAATTGCAACTCCTGTGGCTCCGGCTTCAACCTGTGATCGCCTCCGATTTGAAGTTGATGAACTGATTTGCGCGGAAATGCCGGAACCGTTTTACGGAGTTGGCCAGTTTTATGCCGACTTCTCCGAGGTATCAGACGAGGAAGTAAATGACCTTCTAAGTCAGGCTTCCCGCAAGCTGGGTGATCCGGTGCAGCACAAGGCGGAACTTGCGTCGAGAGGAGAACGGCAATGATTCCCGGCCGGATGTCCGAACAGAATGGCATCGGAACTGAGGTCTCCCTTGAGATCGGAGGCGTCTTGCTTCAGGGCACTTTGCATGTCCCGGAACAATCAACAGGAATTGTTCTTTTTGCTCACGGGAGTGGTAGCGGCCGCCACAGTCCGCGAAATCGTTATGTTGCCCATGTATTGCAATCTCAGGGAATCGGGACTCTGTTGTTCGATCTTCTGACTCGCAAAGAGGAAGCTGTCGACGCGTTTACCGGAGAGCTACGATTCGACATTCAATTTCTGGCAGAACGGCTTATCGGAGCGACTACCTGGATCATCCAACGCCCGGACCTACAACACCTCGGCATCGGTTACTTCGGCGCCAGTACGGGAGCGGGAGCAGCGTTGGTGGCCGCCGCCCGCCTTCCCAAAGCAATCCGAGCGGTAGTTTCGCGCGGGGGCCGGCCGGATCTTGCTGGGGAAGCCCTGCGTTCCGTTGAAGCACCCACTCTATTAATCGTAGGCGGAAATGACGAACCCGTGATCAGTATGAATCGGACCGCGCTAGCAAGGCTCAAGTGTTTCGAGAAGAAACTCGTCATCGTCTCAGGCGCAACGCACCTGTTCGAAGAGTCCGGAACTTTGGAGCAGGTCGCGCGGATGGCCGCGGATTGGTTCGTCAGATACCTTGGAGCCGCCAGTCGAGCGCAAGTTTCCGCGTGAAGCTAGCGAAAAATTTCGCTGAGAGGAGAAGAAACAATGTTGGATTACGATGATAAGGATGTCCTGGCAGCAGTTCGCCAGTCGGCTCAAAAACTCACGGGAGAATCGACGGATTTCGATCCGTTACTTAAGAGAATTGGCAGGGCTCGTTTCGTTCTTATCGGAGAAGCCTCGCACGGGACTCACGAGTTCTACCGTCTGCGCGCACAGATTACCAAGCGACTGATCGCGGAAAAAGGATTCAATGCGGTGGCTGTCGAAGCGGACTGGCCCGATGCATATCGAGTTAACCAATTCGTCCGCTCACAAACCAAAAACCAAGACGCGGTTGACGCACTTGCAGGTTTTCAAAGATTTCCGGCGTGGATGTGGCGCAACGCGGATGTCCTCGATTTCATTGGTTGGCTCCGGAATTACAATGAGCATCATCCGTCGAAGAGCGCAGGCTTCTATGGTTTGGATCTCTATAGTTTGCAAGCATCCATGCGCGCAGTTTTGGATTTCTTGGATAAAGTTGATCCCGAAGCTGCACGCCGCGCTCGCTATCGTTATGCCTGCTTTGAACATTTCGGCGAGGACTCGCAAGCTTACGGATACGCGGCCAGTTCTGGCTTGGCCAAGAGCTGTGAAAATGAGGCTGTCAGCCAGTGGATGGAAATGCACCGCCGCGCTGCTGACCTCGCGCGTCGCGATGGTCGGGCCTTTCCCGATGAATTCTTCTTTGCTGAACAAAATGCTCGCCTGGTAAAAAATGCGGAGGAATATTACCGCGCGATGTTTCGCGAGAGAATCTCGTCATGGAACCTGCGTGACACCCACATGGTTGAGACGCTGGACGCACTGGTGCAACACCTTGGTGGTAAAGACGCAAAGATTGTGGTCTGGGCGCATAATTCCCATCTAGGCGACGCTCGCGCTACGGAGATTGGTCAACAGGGTGAATTGAATGTGGGACAACTCGTGCGCCAGAAGTATGGCAAGGAAGCCGTACTGGTTGGATTCAGCACTTATACCGGGACAGTGACTGCGGCATCCCAATGGGATGGCCCTGCAGAACGTAAATACGTCCGACCTGCGTTGCCCGGAAGTTACGAATGGCTGTTTCACAGAAGCGGGATCCCCAATTTCCTGCTTCTGCTCGATGACAACCAGGGAGCGACATCTTTATTACGACAGCCACGTCTGGAGCGCGCAATCGGTGTGATTTATATGCCGCAATCGGAGCGCGTGAGCCATTACTTCCACGCCCAACTTCCAGATCAGTTCGATGCTGTTTTACACTTTGATGAGACTCGAGCAGTCGAGCCTTTGGAACGAGCAGGGGTTTGGGAACACGGCGAGGTTCCAGAAACTTATCCTTCGACTCTCTAGCGGGATGATAGGCGTTATTTTTCCCTGCATTGACGTGATGTAGTTCACCAGATTCATAATCCGCAGGTTCACGAGCGATCTGTTCCGCGAATCGAGGCGAAAAGTGGCACCACACCCGCATCATTCGACACCGACTTCGCGTGGACACTAGCCTGAATGGACCCTGGCTTTCATCGAAGCCAGTAAGTTACCGCAGCATTCCGCCCATGCGACTCAGGCCACGCCTTTGGATGCCCGAACACAATCGGTGCAACAACTTGATAGCGCTCCGGTATCTTGAGCTCGGCCTTGATGGATGGCAAATTGAGCCATGGGCGGGCTAAGCCAATCCAGCACGAACCAAGCTCGTGCGCGCGAGCAGCAAGCATGAAGTTTTCCGCGGCCAGGCAGCAATCCTCTGTCGCCTGTGCTTCGGAAGACGTGGCCAACACGATCGCGAGGGCGGGCGCATGATAGAACAACACATGCTGGGGATCTTCGAGTACCTTGCGGAGAGACGGGTCATGCGAGATCTGAGAAAAATTCTCAAGAAGCCAAGTCCTCGCGCGTGTCGCGTAAGCGTTGATACGCTCGGGGTCGAGAAGGACAGCGAATGCCCATGGCTGTAAGTTCATAGCGCTGGGCGCAAGAATCGCTGCGCCGATGAGGTCTTCAACCGTGGGCTGCTCAATACGAGTCTTCATATAATCCCGAACTGCACGCCGGTGTCGGATTGTTTCCATGAGTTCCATTTGGGATCCCCCCAAAGCTGTTCTTGATCGCCGTCAGGTATTCAAAACGTGTGAATTTTTAATCAGCTTGTCGTCGCAGCCTGGCCGGCGGCACATGCAAGACACGAGTTTCCGCCTCAAGCGATGGGCCTCAGGTGCTGCAAGGCCAAAAGCACCATTGCGCCGTAATAAATCCCGACGACACCGAAACAAACCAGAAATGTGGTCCATCCTCTGCCTCTGCCCAGATCTACAAATTCGCTCCTCCAACGACTCGCACAGAAGATGAACATCGACATAGACAGAATCAGAATGATAATTCCAAGGATGCTTGCTGGGAAACTGGCTCTCTGCAAATGGAACACTAATTGAACCGGGCGCAAAATCTCTGGGATCCCCCCAACGGCAAAAAAAAGAACCGTGCAAGCCCCAGGGATCAACATAAGCATTAACCAAACGGCGGGAGCTAACATCCCGAGCATGTAGGTCCAACGCTCTTCGAGAGCGAAGAGCGTTGCCACAATCGCCAAATAGATCAGAGACTCGTAGAGATGAATGAAGAACAATTGCGAGTCAAAATAAGCTAGCAACAGGAAAGAGATCACCAGCGCCAGTGCTAGGGTCACAATTCCGCGATGAGCTGACGACAAGTCCTTCACTTGGCGTTTCCGCTTCGCCATTGGGTGGTCCGTTTCTTTGGAGATATTCAAATCAGCCATTCCAGCCAGGGTTTTCATAAATGTCATTCCTCTCCTGTTGAGCGACGACAGCGCCCGCACTAACCAGCTCTTTCCAGCTCACTTGTAGTTGATTGCATCGCGAAAGGATGTGATTGAAATCACACCGCGAAGTAGGCACGTCACGGATCTCTTGGCACAGTTTGTTTGGATTGATGTTGTAGCCGCTGGGTGGAACTACCGGAGCGCACTCGTCCTCCAAAGTGAGCGGTTGCGGGTGGGGAAGTCCTTGTGACCTCCGTCACGCTTGACAGTGGCATTTGTCACATCGCTGTACACACGAATAGGCTGATTGTGAATGATAGAGAAAGGAGGCGGAGAGATGGTTCGCCAAGACTTTCTTTTCATTACATTGCTTGTGATCGCTCTGTATTTTGTTCGACGGGAAACTGGGCATTGGAAACACTGATTACGCCTCTTTGAGTGCGGTTCAATTTTTAGTGCACAAAGGCGCTGCGGTGATAACCGCAAAGGGATCGCTAATATGACAGTGGCTGGAGAAACTGCTCGCGTTGGTCTAAAGAATATCCTTTATCTGACTGATTTTTCAGAATCTTCCGAAGCTGCTCTCCCGTTTGCCATTGCCATCGCGCGCAACTACGGTGCAAGCGTGCATGCGCTACATGTTTTGACACCCTCCATTCCAGAGGCATGCCGCGAGGCGGTTATTGCCGACGAGAAATTGGCCATCACTGAGATGGCGAAAATCAATTCGCAACTGGCCGACGTAGCCCACGATACGGCAGTTATACACGGGACGGCTCTTTGGTCAGCAATTGAGCCCGTTTTTCGGGAGCGCAAGATCGATCTTATTGTGCTCGGCACCCACGGCCGAACGGGCGTCCCGAAGTTACTATTCGGTTCTTTTGCGGAGGAGATCTTCAGACGCTCTAATGCGCCAGTACTTACAATCGGACGAGATATCTTCAAGAGCATGGACGCAAATGAACGTTTCCATTCGGTGTTGTTCGCCACGGATTTCAGCAAGGCGTCCCTCGCGGCCGCGCCATTAGCGGTTTCTATTGCCGAACAGAACGCTGCTCAGTTGGATTTACTCAAAGTAATGCCTGAGGCCGGCATGAAGCATTATGGTGAGGTTGCTATTGAGGATGTGTTGCAAAACCTGCGTGACTTGATTCCCAGCGACGTCAGAATGCGATATCGGCCATCCGTGATCGTTGAGTACGGGGAAGCTGCTGACTGTATTCTCGAGACGGCCGCGGACCGCGGCACTGATCTTATTGTGCTGGGGGTTCGGGGCGCTGCCAGTCACTTGACTGCAGCGACGCACCTCGAGCGTGCCACGGCTCATAAAGTCGTCGCACATGCAAGATGCCCTGTTCTAACAGTGCGCGGCTAATAGGAATATTTGTTTCCGATAGCTCAAATCGGGGCATGTAACAACCCGATTTTCGCACCCGAAGGGGCGTTACAGACCTGGGCAGCCAAGTAAAAATTTGGGCTGGGACATCGTCCCCCTTGCATTTCCCGTATCTTGCGTTCGGTGGATGTGGCTCGAACGTTCTTTAATAGAAAGCGGATGGCAACCCGATCCAAGGATTGACTCACCATATTCACCCTGGAACTTGGATTGCCATCTCGCTTCAATCCGCGTTTTATGAATGATTCAGGCCGCTTTAACTTCCACTCGTTTGGCTTATTGCTTGAATGTTTTGGGCATGCTGAGTTCAAGCATCCCGTTTCTTAGCGTTGCTGTAGCCTTCGTTGTGTCTACTTCAGCCGGCAAGTCGATGATCCGGAGTAGTTCGCTCGAACATTGTTCCTGATAGATAGTCTTGCCTTTCTTCTTATCTTCTTTGGTTATTCCCTTCTTGCCGCTGATGGTCAGACGTTGTGGCTCGACGCTGACCTGCAGTTCGTTGGCGTTGAAGCCGGGCACTTCGGCTTGAACGTAGACCGTGCCATCGTTTTCGGTGATGTTCATATGAACCGGATGAAGCAGCTCTGCTTCCGCCTTGAACCAGTTTTCCAGGTCATGACCCCAAAATCCTCCGTCATTCTGGAAAATCTCGAACGCACGGCGAGCGATGTGTTCGTGGATGCTGTTTATGCGATCGAAGAGTGTCTTGGGCTCTACCACCTTCAGAATTGTTCCCTCGGGAGCTCTTTGCACGGCCATTGAATTCTCGGTCATTTCTTTTCTCCTTTAGCGAAACCGATCCCAGATAGGTTCTAAATTCGTATAGCTCTATCTCGGCACCGTCATTGTCGTCCCTTCTCAAATTGGTCTCTGTGATCTACATCACACTTTGCCGCGACTCCGGTATGATTCCGGACGAGCTGCCAGCGGTCTTTTTTCTTCAGAAAGACATAGATACCTGAGGCACGGTGAAAACATCCGGCGTTTGAACCGAGGGATTCCCAAGAGCTCAGCTTTCATGTATAGATGGTGCCTAACCTACACAAGAATGACGTTTTAGCATTTATCGTTTGGACGATCATTGATCTCCCATGAACCAGGTTCCACCTCAACGTAAACCCAACGAAGGAACGCTACAAAACAGCAAGGAGAGCTTTCGGCTGCTGGTCGAAGGTGTGAAGGATTACGCGATTTTTATGCTCGATCCTGGCGGGCGAGTGGCGACCTGGAACTCCGGGGCAGAACGCATTAAAGGTTACAGAGCGGAACAAATAATTGGTCAGCACTTTTCACGGTTCTACACACAAGAAGATATTGAAGGCGGTAAGCCCGATCGCGAATTGAAAATCGCCGCCTCTGAAGGGCGCCTGGAAGATGAAGGATGGCGTGTCCGGAAGGACGGATCTCGTTTCTGGGCCAACGTGATCATCACAGCGGTCAAAGACAACAATGGAGAGTTGGTCGGGTTTTCAAAGGTTACACGCGATTTTACCGAGCGCAGAAAGACAGAAGACGCTCTGCGCCACAGTGAAGCGCGATTTCGGACACTATTCGAATTTTCGCCCGACGCGATTGTGGCGACCAACCAAAAGGGGCAAATCACTGAAGCAAACTCGCAAGTTGAAAGATTCTTCGGTTACAGCCGTGGCGAATTGATCGGCCAGCCCGTCGAAATGCTCATCCCAGAACGATTTCGAAATGCTCATCCCGGCCACCGGAAAGAGTACAACGAAGAACCACGTACGCGCCTGATGGGAGTGGGCTTGGACCTTCACGGCAGGCGCAAAGATGGGTCTGAGTTCCCTGTGGATATCATGCTTAGCACTGTCGAGAGCGCGGATGGAAGGATCATCCTGAGCGTAATCCGTGATCTATCGGAAAAGATTCGATCTCAGGAAGAGCTGGAACGCGCGGAACGGGAAAAGCAGTATCTGGAAGAGGAGCTGAACACCGAACACAGGTTTGAAGACATTATCGGAGAAAGCCCGGCTCTGAAAAAAGTACTGAAACAGGTCGAGACCGTCGCCGCGACCGACGTTACAGTTCTTATCCTCGGTGAAACGGGCACAGGGAAGGACCTCGTTGCGCGGGCTATTCACGAACTGAGTTCCCGGCATGCACGAACTTTAGTGAAGTTGAATTGCGCGGCGATCCCGACTGGTCTTCTGGAGAGCGAGCTCTTCGGACACGAGAGAGGAGCGTTCACGGGAGCCATCTCGCAAAAAATCGGTCGGCTAGAGTTCGCACATCAGGGGACGCTGTTCCTGGACGAAATAGGTGACCTTCCCCCGGAGCTACAGCCTAAGATCCTGCGAGCACTCCAGGAAAAGGAATTCGAACGGCTGGGCGGCACTCGCACAATTCCAGTTGACGTCCGACTTGTGGCTGCTACAAACCGAAACCTGGGAAAAATGGTGGCGGATCGCGAATTTCGGAGCGATCTCTACTACCGTCTGAGAGTTTTCCCGATCATAATACCTCCGTTGCGCGAACGCCGCGAAGACATACCTTTGCTGGTCCGCTACTTCGTTACCAAGCACGCTCGCCGGATGGATAAGCAAATAGAGTCCATCCCATCTAACGTGATGAAGGGGCTGACGAAGTGGGACTGGCCTGGCAATATTAGGGAACTTGAGAATTTTATCGAGCGCGCAGTTATCCTTTCGAAAGGTCCTGATTTACGAATACCTTTCGCTGAACTTGAGGGCCCGCCAGAAGCATCCTCGAAGGATGATGCAACTCTCGAATCTACGGAACGACAACATATCGTCGGCATTCTCCGCGAAACCAGAGGTGTCATTGCCGGCCCACGCGGTGCTGCAGCACGCCTGGGTCTGAAGAGAACGACCCTGAATTCCAAATTAAAAAAGCTGGGGATCGAGCGCAGCGACTACATGTAATTATGCCAACGACAAGGCTTGCTAGCGAATTCTTCGCAATAACCGTCTTCTACTAATCGCCTCGTGAGCTAGGAACTCCTCCCACGTGGCTCAGGTCACTTCAAGTTGTGACGTAAATCACAGAATCTCCAACTAGAATGGCGCAGCATATGCTCGGAGTCATAGAGCTATGGAGCGGAAACTTAGTGGCGGCAACGGATTTCGATCAGCAAAGATCAAGTTTGCCGTATCTTGCATCTTGCTGCTTCTTGCCAGCAGTGCTGCCTTCTCGCAAACCGTGCAGGAAAAACCCTGGGAAATTCTGCAGGCTGGGCTTAACGAGCGCAGCACCAGCAAGCGCGCTGCAGCGGTGAAGGCGCTCGGTCTTCTACAGGACAACGGGCCTGCAATCGAATCCGCAGAAAAAGCGCTCGGAGATAAAAAAACCGCCGTCCGAGCGGCTGCCGCTACTGCGCTGGGCCAGATGGGTGCGCAATCTTCCACATCCTTACTGAAAGAGGCTACAGCGGATAAAGAAACTCGAGTCGCTTGCGCCGCATCCGATTCGTTGATCTTGTTGGGCGATCCTGCCGGCTACGATGCGTACTACGAGATCTTAACTGGGGAGCGTAAGAGCGGCCAAGGCTTGATCGCCGAAAAAAAGAAACTGATCACCGACCCCAGAGCGATGGTGCTTTTGGGGGTTGGCGTGGGAATCGGGTTCGCTCCCTACGCCGGATATGGATGGATGGTGTGGCAAGAGCTCTCCAAAGACTACAAGACTCCCGTACGCATCAACGCCCTGACAAAGCTAGCGAACGACCCGGATTCACGGATTAACGAAGGATTGGTCAAAGCGGCCTCCGATAAGCACTGGTCCGTGCGAGTAGCAGCGCTATCCGCGATTGCGCATCACGGCGATCCCCGCCTGATCTGCCGGATCAGGCCCCACATAACGGACAAAAATGCGGCCGTTAGATACACTGCAGCGGCGGCAGTCATTAGGCTATCAGCGTTGGTTTCCGCGGACGACACCAAGATGGCGACTAGGCAGTGAAGGCTAGGTTCCCACTCATTTTTCTCATCACGACGGAATGTCGTCATGCCTGACGATATCTCGCCAGTGAGCTTCGTCACTCAGTCCCGTGTTGCGCATCACGATTGGTATAACTTGCGCTAAGTCATTCCTTATCATAGAAAAACACCCAACTTGCGAAGCGTTTTACTTTGGCTTATCACGTGCCATTAGTGACGTTGTAAGCGGGGACAAGCAAACACATGACACTGAGAATCACGCAGGACGAGGGGCCAAAAATTGTGACGCTAAAGCTCGAAGGAAAACTTACCGGAGCCTCGGCCTGCGAATTAGATCGAATCTGGAAATCGGTGGCTGACACGGTGGGATCTAAGGCACTGATTCTGGATATACGGGGAGTCACACACCTAGATCCTCAGGGGCGGCAGATTCTGTCCGAGATTCACGATGCGAGTGGCGCGCATTTCGTGGCAGATAACCCAATGACTAAGTATTTTGCAGAGCAAGCACAGCTCAAAAATATGAAAGATGAAACGGAGGAGAAATAACATGCGAGGACCATACGGTTTCGAGATGAGCGAGAATTGCCAGACTTGTGAGCTCAGGAAGAGTGGTTTCTTCTGCCAGTTGACCCCGAAAGCAGTGAAAGATTTTGACACCGTTAAATCCACCTCCGCATATCCTGAACGCGCGCTTCTGTTCATGGAGAAGCAGGAATCGCGCGGGGTTTTTGTACTTTGCGAAGGACAAGTAAAGCTCACGATTAGCTCCAGCGAAGGCAAAACACTCATCTTGAGAATTGCCCAGCCGGGCGAGATTCTGGGCTTAATGTCCGTTCTTTCAGGAAAACCGTACGAAGTGACGGCCGAGACTATTCGTCCATCGCAGATTGCCTTCATCCGTCGCGATGATTTCCTGCGCTTCATCGCCCAACATCCCGAGGCTTCTGCCGGCATAGTCAAACAGCTCAGTTCAAATTACAACCTCGCCTGCGAACAACTACGCACGGTAGGACTGTCGGCATCCGCGCCGGAAAAGCTCGCCAAGCTGTTATTGGAATGGTCTGCCGGCGCCAAAGAAACAACCACCGGCACTCGGATCACGCTGCCTTTAACCCACGAAGAAATCGCGGAATTTATCGGCAGCACCCGGGAGACCGTCACCCGTACATTGAGTGATTTCCGAAATCGGAACCTCGTTACGTTGAAGGGTTCCAGCCTTATGATTTCAAATCGGGCAGGACTCGAGACTTTCGTGGCTGCCTAATTAGTATGGGAAGACATTCACTTTAAACCGGTTTGAGTACCATGGACACGCGAATGCCGTTCTGGGAAAATACCACTTTGCCGAACATCCGTATAGAACTCAACTTCTCCGGCAGGTACTCAGGACAGAGTCATGAAACACGTCAAGAAACTACAGTCTATCGGATGTATAAGCGCGATTCTATTTCTACTTAGCCCTCTGGATGCATCTTCGCCTTCGGCAACAACACCGACGCCCCAGGAATATCAGCTTCATCTCTATCACACCCACACCGGCGAGCGGCTCGACATCGTGTATCGCCGAGGGGATCAGTACATCCCAGAAGCGATC